>Ga0214923_10001669_pt1 | contig 31069 bp, 45 predicted proteins | sample LL1510_MetaG_FD_177993 | JGI IMG/M metagenome (GOLD analysis project Ga0214923, IMG submission 177993) | Freshwater microbial communities from Lake Lanier, Atlanta, Georgia, United States - LL-1510 | ecosystem: Environmental > Aquatic > Freshwater > Lake | place: USA: Georgia | collected...
CATAAATAGCTTTATCATTCGCAAGATCAATACTCATTGTTTCCCAATGAGCAGATTTTGTTCCCCAATTACGAGCATCATCACGCTTAAACTTAAAGATTTGAGAAGAATGTTTTGGATTCTTTGGAGCAACAGATGAATTACCAGAGCTAACTTGCTGAATACTAATTTTTTCATAATCAGAAAGTTTAAGATAATTCTTATCTACAAGACCAAGTGATTTGTCAAATGTCGTTCTATCGGCATCAGTCTTAAATGTGATAACATACGCACCATCAATCTGATCGCCAAGCTGATTCCAAAGGGTTGCTAATCTGAAGGTTACACCTTGCATAGAACCAGTATCATTAACTAAAATCTTGTGAGATTTCTCGCAAATAATTCTAGAATCTTCTGCTTCTGAAACTAGCTTGGTGCTTCTACGAGATTTTTGATAAAACCTCACCACAACCTCACCAGCACAAACTTTGTCTATAATAGTTTTGCTGAACGAAATAATATGATCGTTAATAGTTTTACCATTCCATTGAATTTTATTATTCAAAGAGCTACGAACAATATAGCCTAAACTACCATAAGTTCCAAATACTTCTTGGTATAAACACTTAACATCAAAGATGTTATCCGAAGCCTTGAATTGATTTGAGATTGATTCTGCAATCTCTTGTTTTACTTTCTTGAATTTAGCTCTGATAGCTTTCTTGGTCTTGTCAGTATATTCAAGACTTTCACGACTTGCAGTAATATCTAGTTCGCCAAGATCAAAGTCTACTTCAAAACCTTGATTGCATAGACTCTCTAGCTCATCGTCATTAAAATCTACATCGCTAGTATCAATACCATAGCCAACGCCCATAACTGCAACAGAGTTAGAACGACTATAATAATCGCCCTTCTCGCTATAATAACGCCAGCTTTTACCTTCAAATACAGGTTTGCGATCATAAATCTTTGCTAGTTCATCTTTACTTGCACCTTTAATAATTGGCTTGTTCCTAAAGTGTTTGAATAAATTAATCGCAGTATTCAAAAAGGTTTGAGTATCATCTTCACGAATAGGCACAGAAATCATAACGCCAGAAGGTTCAGAAGATTTTTCCTCCTTGAGCTTTACGATCTTGCCGATTTTAGTCTCATCAATAAAAGCATTATAAGTGGTTTTCTTTCCAGCGTGATATGAAATTAAAACAAAGTTATCACCATAACTGAATGGTGCAAACTTGCCAATGCCATAATAACCGATAGCAGAATTATTGTTACGCTTTGTGGATTCACCATAAAAACAATAAAGATTCTTAATATCATCAGCAGAAAGCCCATTACCAAAATCTCTGATAGTTAAAGTGGGGTCGAGCTTCGTAGGAAGTTTAACTTCAATAGAACGCTTGCTATTTGCTTCGATATTAGCGTCTTGTGCATTACAAGCGATCTCACGCAAAACTGCGAGAGGCTTATTGGAATACAACTGATTACGAAGAATGTTAAAGATATAAGGAAGTCCAGATTGCTTGATTCCAAAACTTACAGACTCAAACTTATCAGACTCGACTACATTGATTGGTTGTTCGATTAATTTCATATATTGAATTTAAATTGATTTTAAATTAGTGTCAAATTTTATTTTATTCGTAGCTATCTCTATCAATAGCAATCACATAAGGAAATCTTGGAACATCATCTGGAGTATAATTAAAGAATTTTATTGTAGCTTTTTTGCCTATAAGTTTATTTTTATCTTTCAGTAATTGAGTAAGATATTTAAAATCTCCTTTAATATTACTTTTAAATGTTTTGCCGTGTTTATTTTTGAACACCATAAATCCAGCGGTTCCCTTTCTATTGCCTTCTCCTTCTATAACTCCTTGAATTACAAATTCTTCATCCATAAACTCTTTTCTTTTAAGAAGATTTTTACTACGCTTATTTTCATATTCTTTATTTAACCTAACCATTTGTCCTTCATACCCTTGATCCATATACATTTCATAGGCTTCATCAAGTTCTTCTTGTTTATTTACTTTTAAAGTAGTTACCACTTTAATCTTTTTATATTGATTGCTCTTTTTAAGAGAATCCAATACTAATTCATATCTTTCATAAAAAGAATTATTTTGAGAAATCACTCCAATTTTAGGAGCATCATATACCCAATACTCAATAGTTTCTGCACTTTCTTCTAAATCTTCATCAGTAGGCTTACTCTTTTTCACAAGAGAAACAATTTTATTAAAATCATTTGCTAACTTGTCACAATATAATTCTCCGTCAAGAATAGCATTGGGATAATCTTTAAAAAACTTTTCTAAATTTTCCCTAATATGTGGAGCAGAAAGAATTTTCTTTCCGTTACGAGAAAACATACCATCTTTAGTTGTGATACAACGAATCCCATCTAATTTAGGTTGAGAATATACAGGAAAACTAACATCATAATCGTCATATTTATGAGCAAGCATAGGCTCAAAATATTGTTTTTTATTAATATCTTTTATATCTTCAAAATAACCAGATTCAAGTTTCTGCTTACGCTTTGCCTCTGCCTCTTTGAGAGCTTGTTCTTCTGGAGTAGTAGCGTTTGCTCTGCCAGCATTTTTTACATCACAATCTGTCCACTCATTAACAATCTTCTCGCCATCGGTATGACCAGAAATTGTGCGATATTGATTTCCTTTGACTTCAATAGTCCATTCTTGTATTTTGCCAGTTTTTGTCTTTTTGTAAATTGTAGGTAACTTCATAGTCTCAGTTTATACTGGACTAGCCAACTTGTCAAATTTTGTTTTTTTTTGATTTAGAAGGAGTTGCAACTTTAAGCAAACTCCAAGTTCCATCTTTATTATCGTGCCAATCAATAGTATCACCGATTTTCCAACCCATCTTTTTTAAAAGAGAATTTGGCAACTCTATATATTGATAGCCATTTTCCTCTTTTATTTCAAGAACATGAGGTTTTTTCATCTTGGAGTTAAAACCTTAACAAGAAATCTCATTCCCCTCCAATTAATCCATTCTAATGCTCTGATAAGTTTTGTAATAGACCTTTGAATCTTCCAGCTAATTTTCTCAACCGAGCGAACATAATAATTAAAATAAATCCTATAAATTGGACAACGCATTTTTCTTTCGTGACTTGCGATCTCTAATTCTAATTTTATTTCGTTTTCAATTCTATCTTTACTAGGATATTTGGTATATTCTGGAAGAATAGTCAATTCTTTTACTTCTCCATTAACCACAACCGCTTTCCAATCTGGATAAAAATCTGTGCCATCAATATTATCACCATTTACAATGCAACCAAAAATAAAAGTGCCAGTATAATCATCACGAAACTTATCATACTTTTTATCAACAACAAATTTCTCCTTCCAAAAAGAAGAAGGTCTTGAGCCATAAAACTTTTTACTTTCTTTAACTTCATCCTCTGTTTTATCCTCATAATGACCTTCTGTTATTTCTTCATACAATTTGTTATCTTTTAAAATATAAGTAGAAAGACAATTATCTTCAAGTTCTTTAGTTTGAAATTCCATATCACGCCAATTATGATTTAGGGTTCTTAATGTAGCGTCAAGAGGAAGCTCTTGTTCTACTCTTACATAATTAAATAATCCCATATAATTATATTATAAATAGTTTCTTTGTTTGTCAATATTATTAAATTTTAAACATCCTTGGTGTTCAAATGTTAATAAGCCGTTTCTATGACTTTCTGGATTTGTGCAAACTCCCCAATCTGCTCCTAATTCGCCACGAAGCGGTATAAAATACCCGCATCCACAAGAACAATCTGGATAATCTATATTTGGTTTTTCCCATTTTTTTACATCTCCAAATGGGTCATAATCTTCTGATTTTCTTATCACAAGTTCTAATAATTTATCGTGTTCTGTCATAAAAATTATTTATTAAAATACAAATACCTAGCAAAATTGCAGTTTGTGTATTTCCTTTGATTATATTGTATATCATACCTACTGCTAAAATCAATTTAATTATTAAATTAATATTCATAGTTGTTCTAGTTCAGATATTGATAAATTATAACAATCGGCTTTAAATGTCCAACCTAGATGAGATTTCTCATCTACATCACCTTTTTTACAAAATCTTGCTTCTTTAAAATAATCATTTTTCTTTTTCTTGCCAAGAATCCACGCTTTAGAAAAATGATCTATTACTCTTACAAAAACATAATAATTACAATCTTGTTTTGTATTAAAATCTGAAACGCTACAATCATATTCTGGTTTAGGTTTTGAAGTGCAACGCTTTGTTTTTACTTCATATTTAATACCATCTTTTTCTACATCAAAATCATAATTATCTGGTTCATTTGCTTTTAAATATTCTGCAACTAACATTTGACCAATGTAACCAGCAATATTACCTCCACCTTTTGTGATAGAATTATATAATCTGCCAAGACTTCTGGCTTTTTGTCTTGCCTTAACTAAAATTTCATCTGATATTTCTAATTCAATCATAGCTTTGCAAAAGATTGTTCTTTCATTTTTAATTCAAAATCAACATCTACATTGTGTCCGTATGTATCGGGCAAACGAGTAGCGTAATCTGCGTGTTTGCGTGGATTCTTATGTCCAACAATACTTTCTGAATAATGAAACAATGGAGTATGATTGCCCCAAGTAATTCGTGCTAGATGAAATGCTTGTTCCTCTGATAGATTATCTGGATGACATTTGTGATGAAGATAATCAAAAGTAATAGGAATATTCGAAACAGAATGAAAGTGTCTCATAAGTTTCTTGATTGACCAACAAGTATCTTTATCGTCATTTTCTATAACTAATCTAGATTTAACATCGTTGCTCAATCTATCAAAGTTACTCATAAACTTTTTTACTACATCGTTAAGATTACCTCTTGCATTATGTATGTGCATATTCATAGGTGCATCATAATTAAGTGGACAACCAATTTGCGTCATAAACCAACCATAGTGATTTAATTCTTTGATTGTTTTATCTACTGCATTGTCGTTATCACTAGCAAGAACATTAAATTCGCTAGGATGACAAGAGATGCGAACATTAGTAGATTGAACTAACTTTTTGATATTATTAAATTGATCTACAATTCTATTGTAGTCTGGTAAATCTTGTAATGTTACATTAGCTTTATCATAAGTAATAAGAGGAAATAGATCAGAAGAAAGCCTATATGTATGATTATGGTCTGCACAATATTTGATATAGTGATATGATGTAATCATATTGTTAAGTATTCTAGAGGAAAGAGAAGATAACGCTTCTTGTCTTGGTAGACTAGAAAATCTACTATAAGTCATAGTATTAAACTTGATTGGTTCATCTCTTTCTGCAAGAGATAAGACAATACAACAAACACCTTTTCTGTTCATCCTACCATATTAAATTAATATACAAGAATAGTCAAGTAAAGATAAATTATTTATAAATATATGTAGATGAGCCATTTTGTTTTTTTAATTCTTTTTTAATCAATGACTTATCTTTTTGATTTGTCCAATTTATACTATCATAGTTTTCTTTAAACCTGTCAGAGAAACAATTTCTTGGTCTGTCTCCTTTTCCAGCTTGCTTATTTGGCATTTTTTCGTTCATATTTGGGATTTTTCTGTTAGCAAATAGACTTATTTGGGATTTTTTTGTTCGTAAATAGGATTTTATTATAAAATTATATTTTCGTCAATAATATATTTGGCGTTTTTCTGTTAGCAAATTGATTTATTTGAAAAAAAATCATTCGTAAATTGTAATTAAATTAAAAATTTAAAAAGACTTTGCTCATCTTTTGATAAATATTTTTCTTCTATCCAATGAGTATAGTCTAGATCACTATATATTTGATATCTTATTTGATAATCCCAGTTTAAATTTGCTTGTCTTATATTGATGATTTCTCCATTTTCAATTTCATTCGACCATTTATTATAATAATAAACTTGATCTTTAATTTTAAAAATAAGCTTTTTCATTTATTTTTAGATTACACAATTAAAATAATATTTCATATCATGATCTTCGGATTTCTTTCTATAAATAATGCCAAAAATTTTTTGTTCTTTTAAATATTTTATATTTAAAATTTTTATTTTTTTTGATTGAAATTCAATATCCAAAGTTGGATTTTCAAATTTGGATAAGGCAAGATCTTTTGCATCTTTTGTTATTGGAATATATTTTGAATATTTATTTAATATATATGGATCATTATATTTTTTCTGCTTATATATTTGATTAATAATATTTTCTTTTTTTGTTAAATCTTCAACAAAAACTATATGCCCAAAATGATTTTCATTTAGAGAAAAATCATACATTTTATCTGTAGAATTATTTGGAATTTTTGATTTCCTAAATTGATATTTTTTAGAAAAAAAAGAATTCCAAAAATCAAAATCTTTGCTATCTAAATAAAGATCAATGTCTTTATGGCATCTATAAATTTTTTTATAATATAAGGCTATAGCTAATCCGCCTCTTAAAATATAAAATTTATTTGTTTGAATTATTTCGGTTAATATGTTTAATAAATCAATATTTTTTTGACATTTCGATTCGTCATTAATGAATAAGTTCATTTAATCTTTGCATCGCTATTTTATCATAATTATTCCAAATGCCATTTCTTGGATGTTTTATAATCTGATTCTCTTTATCGTTAATTTCATCTTCCATTTTCCAACCTAAATTTAACATTTTATTTGTAGTTAATTTTCCATCGCATAATTTATAAAATTTTTTATTTAATATTAATTCCCACGCTTTATTTAAATCAAAAGTATGAAAAGATGGAAATGGAAAAAATCCATTTTTATCAAATCCAAAAAGATTACAAGATAAATCATAATAATAAGTCCTTGGACAATAATGAAATAACAATCCGTCTAGCCAATCTTTCTGTTCTAAAAAATTAAGATTTACTTCTCCTTTACCTATGATATTTATAGTTCTCCTCATATTATTTTCTGAAAATGAATTATGAAAACCGTAATCTACATCAGAAAATTTTTCTCCTCGAATTAAAAAATCTCTAACAAATCCTCCGCTTAAGAAACCATCTGTATTCAAAATTTTATATATAACTCTATGCATTTATTTTAACCAGATTGACGTAGGATTATATGTTTCTGTATCTAAATAATCCCAAACTTTCCATTCTTTTTTTCCTTTACAATATGAAATTATATTATATAAAAATGCATGAAGATCTTCAATATGCCAAACATCATCAAGCAGTTTTTTACCAAGATATCTAGATTGATGTGCCACATGATCTGCGTAACTATAAGCAAAAGCAGAGAATGGAGGTAAAATACATCCCATTGAACAAAGTACGCCTTGCATCCTAGAGGCAACTTCTTTTCCTCCTACTGAATGCATAGTAACAATAACTCCAGCTGGTTTACCAAGGAGATGTTTTTTACCTTCTATTTCTGTCATTTTTTCAAAAAGCTGTTGCATATTTGATCCCCAACTGTCCCAATATGTTCCTGTGCAAAAAATAAGAGCATCACTTTCTTTAATAATATGTCTAACTTTCGGCCAATAAAAATCTTTATGAAGATGTAAAATTTTTATTTTTATTGAATTATCAATACGATTAATTTTTCTTTTAATCTTTTTTATTAAAGATCCTGTATTTCCACTTTTACCACCAATAGATCCATTAATAATTGTAAGCCTAAGTGGTTTTATTTGCGACTTCATTTACATGATTTTTTATTAAATTATATAATCTAATTTCTCCTGCGTTAGCTTTCCTTTGAACTTTAGAAAGATCATTAAATTTATATTCTTTTAATTGATGATGTTTAAAATGATATACTGGTTTATTTGAAAAAAAATCATTAGTAAATCTAATGTATCTAAATGGCAGATCTTCTCCTTTAATCTTATAAAGCGTTCCCAATATTGGTTTTTCTTTTTCTTCTTCAAAAACGCCATCAATAAAATTTAAAATTTTTACCCAATTCATAAAACTCCAAATACTTTTAATAAAACAATAGAAGAAGCTGTTGCGCCTACTAAACTACTAATTGTTCTAATTATCTCTAATTTGTGGTTATGATGATCTACCCACATTTCAAATGGGTCTCTTAATTTTCCTTTTGCAAGTAATTTTTTCTTTTGTTTCTTGCTTAATTTTAAATTTGATATATCTTTTATTGTGATCATTTATTTTTAGGGGTTATGTATTTCCATATTTTTCCTTCTTTATCAAGATCTACGCTTAAAAGCATAACTTTTTGATATAATCTAAAACCTAAACCATTAAACCAAACCATCGTTGTGATGCTAATTATATCACCAATATAATATAATAACAAAGACAAAAAGTACCTCATATAAAATTATATATAGAACTTTTAAAAAATCTAATTAATAGGTATAAAATTAACTAGTGCTTCATCGCCATATACTTGAAAACTTGATAATTTATAGTTCTTTTTTTGAAGCATATTTTTTAATTCATTAATATATTCACTTTTCATATAAACTACAACGCTTTCGCCATCATGCATATCTACGCCATATTCATCGGCAAATTCAGAACAAATTGCAAGAGCTTCTGTTTGATTGCTCATAAATATGATTACACCATTAATTGGAACGAGTAGGATTCGAACCTACGGATGATATTAAACCATCGGAAGTTTAGTAAACTTCTGCTTTAGGCCACTCAGCCATCGTTCCAGTTAAATATTTTCTTTATTTCCAGAAAATATAGTATCTATTTTACATTTATCTTTAATTGTTTCAAAAATAAATTTTTGCATTTCTTCCAAAGATTCAAACGCCATATAATCAAATCTTTGGGGATTAACTATAATTTTATATATACCAACTTTTTCTAAAATATCACATTTATTTAAAATTAATTTTGTTGTTCCAGATGTATTAATTGCATAAATTAAATGATCTATTCTTAACCAATTTGCAATTCTTGTTCTTCCAGTAGTAGTACCAAATTCATTTCCTGCTTCAATTAATTTACTTTCTTCTGGCATATTTATTAAAAAATCTGGAAATAAAGGATCTACCCCACTTTTTGTGTCATATATTTTTGCCACTCCAATTATGTCTCTAATAAGTTTAGGAGAAAATCCGAGAGAACAAGCTGAATATGGTAGTGTCTCGCTACTGGTGACATAAGGATAATTTCCATAATTAATATCTAACCAAAAACTTTGAGCACCTTCGCAAAGGATATTCCCATAAAGTTTACCATCCCAAATGTATTTTTTATCAATATAATCTATAGCTCTTTTACCTTTTCTTAGCATTTTATCAGAATAAGCTGGAGCTATGCCTTGTCCAGTAGTGCCTAATTTTCTTTGTAAATATAATTTATCATATATAATATGTCTCTGAGTAATTATATTTGCCGCGGGGCTTACTTTAATAAGAGAAGTATCAAATCCTTCTTTATTTAAATAATCAATTTCATCATAAAATTTATCTATATTAATTACGCAATTTGGGCCAATAATACTTAGTTTATTTTGAAAAATGCCACATGGAATAATATGTGTTTTATATTTTTTATTTCCTAAATAAACCGTATGCCCTGCGTTTGGTCCACCATTCCAACGACAAACAATATCATAATTTTTAGATATCGCATTACTTATCTTTCCTTTTCCTTCGTCTCCCCAAGATAAACCAAAAATAATATCAACCGCTTTGATCATTATTTTGTTCTGTTTTTTGCGCTCTTAATTCGCTAATATGATTTTCAAGATTTTCTTTTGCTTTTGTACAAAAATTTTGTCCAGATTTGCCACAGCAATTTTTAAATTTTTTATTTTCAAAAGGACAAAAAGCATTTCTCCCAACTTTTGGTAAAACTCTTACGATTGGAGTAAATGGCGTGGCTCTAGCATAAGGGTTATTGGGTAACGTAAATTTATTATTTTCTTCCATTAAATGATTCTATAATATATTTAAATAAAAGTAAAGACAAAATGATAAGTGTAATTATATTATGTTTAAATATATTCTAGGATTTTCAGCTTTTGCTTTAGCTTCTTGTGCAGCTTTCTTTTCTGTTAAAGGAATAGCATTATTATTTGCTGCTAGTTTTTGGAGCGTAGCTATAATGGCGGGTACAATGGAGCTTGCAAAATTAGTCTCTGCAAGTTATCTTTATCGTTATTGGAAAGATATTAATCATATATTAAAAAAATATATGCTTTCGGCAGTTATATTATTAATGGGAATAACAAGCTTAGGCATATTTGGCTTTCTTTCAGACGCATTTCAAAGAAATTTTTCTCAGTATAGTTTAAATATATCTAAAATTAATAGTCTTAAAAGTCAACAGGTTTTCTTCACTTCTCAAATAGATTTTAATAAAAATAAACTTAAAGATCTTATAGAACTTCAAAAAACTTATCAAACTTCTTTAGATACAGCAGTAAAGCAAGATGTAACTACAACAAAAACGACTGGAGGTGGATTATTTTCATCAGCTAAAACAGAAAAAGTAACAGATCAAAAACTATTAGATAGTAAAAATAAAATAGTAGAAACTTCTCAGCAAAATATTAATAATTTATTTAATCAAATATCAACCGTAACGACAGATTTACAAAATTTAGAAAAACAGGCATCTAACACATCTCAAGAAGTAATGACGCTAGAAAGTGATAATACTAAAGGAGAAATTGGAACATTTAAATTTGTAGCAGAAGCTTTCGGATTAAAAATCGAAACAGCAGTTCGAATATTTATTATATTAATTGTAATTGTATTTGATCCTTTAGCTGTATGTTTAGTTATTGCTTATAATTCTTTAATAAAATCAAATAAAACTTCGCTAAATTCTGAACCTGTAATTATAGAGAAAACAATAGAAAAAGTTGTTGAAAAACCAATAGAAGTCTTTAAAAATATATTTAAAGAATTTAAAAGAGGAACAAAGCGTGTTCATAATGAGCAACTTGCTGACCCTAATTTACCAGAAAATCAAAATAAATAATTAATTTTTTGATTGCACCAAGTTGTTTTTGTTTTACATGCCATATTTAATCGCAAGCAGACCCAACTAATGAATTTCCAGCATCTATCATTGATGCTAACCAACTACCTAGATCGCCAAAGTCGCCAGTATCTGTTGACCCTCCACCATCAGGACATTCATGCCCATAGCAATATTTATTTTTTTTAACTTTTACTTGATGTTCTATTCTAACTTTTATTTTTTCTGTTGCGTCTGGTCCATTATAAGTTTGACCAGTGCTTGTCCAAGTATATATCCATCTACCACTTTTAGTAACATCATTAATATTTGAATCATTAACTTTTTCGTCTGCTTCTGAAATTGAGCTTATAAGTGAACCTGATCCATTATTTGTATTTAAACAATCACATGAACTTCCTCCGCTTCCACTACATCCTCCTTGCACAGCAAATGGACCTGTATAATTTGTTGAAACAATATGCTCATTTGAAGCTAAACTTGCCCCATCTGAAATAGCTAAAGATGGATTATTTCTTTTAAAAGCCCAACTTCCTCCTCCAATGTTAATTGGTGGATTTGGAGTTGGATCATAGGTAGGCTGGGAAGGATCAATTGAGGAACTTCCTAATTTAATTTTAGCTGTTCCATATTTATCTTTTTGCGTCCATCTTGTTGAACAGCTGCATCCCATAAATTTATAGTCCTTTTAACCTTTTTATAAACTTCTGTAATTTTTTAAATTTTCTATTTTGTTTGATAATTTCTGGAGTATAGTTTTTAAGAAGCCAAGAATATACATTAAAATATTGATATTTTAGATCATTAAATGCGCTTGTTAAGGATAGATTTCTATTTAATCCCACGCCTCTTCCTATTTTTGAAAAATTTTCATCCTCATCAAGATAAGTAGGATGAGATGAAGAGCGATAGAATTTTGATGGAACATAAAATCTATTTGTTGATTCAAATGGATAAGCTGGATCGGATTCTCCAGTTGATGTAACTCCTGTTATATTTGTCTGAGTTAAAAATTTAGTTAATTTAGAATCAATAGGATCTAATGTCCCATATCCAGAATATAGTATATAAAATGGATGACTGCATCCTATATCTTTATTAAATTCTGTTGTAATATATTCAATTTGAAATACTGTATTTGCTGGTATAATTCCATCCCAAGTACCTTGATTAAAGCCTTTATTTCCTGTGTATAAATTATTATAAAATTTATAAAATAAAGTTTGATTTATGGGAGTTGTTTGGCGTAGATGCTCCGTAGAGTCAATATTATATAATCTCCAAAATCCACTTTCTCCTGTATATCCAATTGCGTTTGAGACAGATTTATCTCCACTTCTTACATATCTAATTCCAGACTTAGGAAATTGATTTACTCCAGTATAATATTCTGCTCCCAAACTTAAACCTCTGTATATTACGCCAGAAACTCCTTTATAATAACTTGGAGCAGTAGAATCTTGTTTGACTAATGAATAAACAAAAGTATTCATAAGCCCACTTTTTAAACCATGTGGAGATATATAACAAATTTTACTATTTACGCCATTTCCTGTACTTATAACCATTAATCCATTTAATTTTACGCCAGTTACATTTCGTATTGGAAAATTCGCTAAAGCTGGTGAAATTTTTACTGGAACAGCATAACCATTATAAGTTGTTTGATCTACTGTTGTTGGATATGGTAAATAAAAAGATGAATAATTTTTTGTATCATATCCTTGAGTATTTGAAGAAGTCCAACCAACATAACTGCCATTAACTACTCTAAATATTTCTCCTGTTATATTTGCAAATCCAGTAGTTGTTTTAATTACTGTCGGACTATAAGTTGAATTATATTTCCGATAATAAAATCCAGATAATGTATTTGTATTACTTACTTGCGCTGGAAAAGAAACTCTAGAAAATCCTAAATTATTATTTATTCCTTGATGCAAAATTTCTTCTGAAAGTTTATCAACTTTAATATCAAATTTATTAAAAAAATCATTATCAACTAATCTTTCTTTATGGAATGGTAAATTATTATGATTTAATTGTCCGTATAATTTAATTTTAGATATAACTTCGGTATAATATCCATCTTGTTGAAATTGAATTTTAAAATTATCATGCTCTAGAATTTGTGTATCATTCGAATCTTTAAAATTATTTAATTTTTTTAAAGAGAAAAATGGAAGATAATTCTTTAAAGATCCATCGTTTTGAATTGAAAGTTGATAATCTTGAATTACTTTATGAGTAGGAACTGAATATAAATTAAATGGAATAAAAGGGCTTGAGGACGATGTCACTTGTGGAATATCTGAAGCTAATCCAAGCTTTCTTAGAACATCAATATCGTAATTATTGCCACTATTTATACTCATATTTTTATAATTAAACTGTTAGCCTGTTTTTCCTCGCAACGACCCCGCCTATTACCGACGAGTTCACACGTAACAAGTTATACAACCAGTTTTTGTTATCGTTAAATTGTTTATATTTAACATCTTTATATCGCTATAAAGTTCAGACTATATCTTCTTATTAAACTAATAAGATCGGGCGCTCGTGGGCAATTTTATTGTTGGTACTCAACTGCCTAGTCGTTACACCTTGCAACCTATCTTTCCCAGTTGCCTTGGCTCGGTATTTTCTCTGTGAGAGTTCCACCGAATTCACCCAAAACGGCCATTGTATATTTTAAAAAGAACTATATATTATTACAATATTTATTATTAAATGGGAATTTTACCATAAAAAGTTATTTCACACATATATTATATCGTGTAAATATTTATATGCCAAATATTCGACCTTTTAGAGATTATAGTGAACATGCTGTAATTAATATTTTTGCTTGTGATACAGTCGCAAATAAGGGAACTTTAGTTAAACCATTAAGAAGCTGGAAAGATAATGGTGGAACAGATTCATCTAAAGCTGGCCCATTAAAATTAAGTTCAACTTCTGTTGGAAAAAAATTTAAAACAACTTTAAATGATTTTTTTGTTCTTAATGGTTTAGTAACGCCAACTGTTAATTATAATGATACACCAAAACCAATTGGAATTTTATTGAAAGATGTAAAAGAAGTTGATGAAAATGGTGAGCCTTTAATTTTTAATCCTAGAAAAGTAGAAGAAATGGATGTAGTTATTAAAGATTATAATGCAGTCCCAATTTTAACTAAAGGATTAATAATTATAAATGATATTGATACAACTAATTATGGCGGTGGTGGTGGTGATCCAGATGTTGGTGATGTTGCTTACGCTGGTGGAAATGGCAGAATTGCCACAGATGGATTAGTTGTTATTGGTACATTCTTAAGTCCAAAAGATGAAAATGGATATTGTTTAGTAAATTTAAATATGGGTTAATTAAATAAATTATTTTTTAAAATTTATAAACCCGCTTCGGCGGGTTTATTTTTTTATTTATTAATATGGAGTTTGACTTTCGCATTGATCTTTAAAATATTGAAGATCATCCCAATCATTGTCTCCCCAAGCTCCGGGGCATTCTCTACCACATTGATGTTCTTTTACGTATGTTGTCTCATATATAGGCATAACATAATGTCTATAGCCTTTCCATTCTGCGTGACCTCTTACAATTCTACCGGTTCTTCTGCTTCTCCAATAACCCGCGTAAGTTATACTGTAATCTCCGCCTACATCATTATCATCGTCTATGCGAGACCTATTAGATTGTGATCCTCCTGATGTATCCGCGCAATTACAAGATGTAGTTATATTGTCATCTCCTTCATACTCGCCCTTTACTTTACTATAAACGCCTATTGTTTTATCTTGTCCATTAGTTGGAACTCCTACCGTATAAACCCAATACCACCCTTCATCGCTAGAAGGTTGACTTGGAACATATTCTTGAAAAACAAAAGATACTTTAAAAACAAGATCTGTTTCTTTTATTTTATAAGTTGTTCTACATTTGCAGCATGACATATTTTTTATTACACTATATTTAAAATTATTTTTTAATACATCCCATATTTAATTCCTATTTTTTGTTAATTAAATATTGTTGAATTGTCTCAAAATTTCTATCAAGTTTTGCTTCAATTCGATCAAAATAAGCTTCAAAAGATTCTTTGGTAACATATGTAGTACTGACTTTTAATGCTAAATCGGCTATTTCTTGTTGATGTTTTCTGCCTTCTAATTCAACTTCTTTTCTTAAAGCTATAAAATCACTAAACGTTTTATCATTAAGATCTTTAATTAATCTCTCTTGACGATCAGATATAGAAAATACTCTAGTAAAAAGCCAACCTCCTAAAAAGGATAACGCGCCTAATACTATATTAAATAATAGTGTGATGTCTAAGTTCACGCTAATATTTACACTTTTATTATAAATATTTTATCTATTTAATAACTTATTTAACCATATTTCTGCATCTTCCACAGAGTTGGTATTTATAGATCTAAAATTACCTAAATGACCAAATAAAAGATGACAATTTACACCATTACTTTTACTTTCGCATAATGTAATTAAATTATTAGGATCTAATTCTAATTCTGGATTAGAATTAAATGGTTTGATGTGATGTACTTCTAAAGATTTATTTCCACCACAAGCCATACAGTTTGGTTGTTTTTCTAAATGTCGTCTTCTAATTTTAGACCATTCTGAAGATCTTCGCTCTCCAAATTCAGCTTTACCTTGAGCTATATCTTTTAAATGATTAATCATTTACTTTTCCAATTTTGATTAATACCTAATTTATTATTTTGATTTAAATTTACATCATTCTTGTCAATATTATTATAATCAATTTTTTTATTTAAATTATATTCTTCTTGTGATATTTTAATGCTAGAAATAGTATTAATGGCATGTTTATGATGATTATTATTTAAATACTTAACGAAGGTATATATTATAATTCCAAATAACAAAATTTTAAAATATAACTTAGACTTATCATTCATCTACTATCTTGTATTACACTATAATTTTAGATCATTGAAATCATTGTCCGAAATGTCAGTTTTTCTTGCTCCTATTTTATAAGTTGAAATTTCTGTTTCTTGAGGAGCAACTTGGACTTTGCTACTATCGAGATAACTATCTAACCATCCGGCTATAGGATTAGCTTTTTCATTGAATATTTTTTTATAACCTAAAGATCTAAGTCTAGCATCACAAAGCCATTTCGCATATCCTCCAAGAACTTCTGCGTTAAGCCCAAGTAAAGAGCCTTTACTAAATAAATATTCTGCCCATTCTATTTCATTTTTAGCAGCTTGTTCATAAAAAGCATATACTTTATCTTCGCTTTTCTTCACTATAGAAGTGAATCCTTCTTTATCTTCATCTCTTAAAATTTTTAATAAATTTTGAGTAATGGCAAAATGTTGAGCTTCATCTCTTTGAATAAATTTGATAATTTTAGCATTACCTTCCATTTTACCACGATATCCAAAATAAAATGAACAGGCAAATGATACATAAAACACTAGTCCTTCCATTACATTAACAGAAAGAATACAATCAAAGATTTTTTGTTTTGGATCTTTTTTCTCATCGTCACCAAGAATTTTATCAAAATTATTGCGGATCAATTCTGCTCTTGAAGTGATTTCTTTATCCTCCATTATACTATCAAAAAATTTACTGGCATCTGGATGTACATTATTAAGTAAGTAAGAATAAGAATAGCTATGAATACCTTCAAATCTTTGCCAAGTATTCATGCATATTTCAAGCTCTGGATTGCTAACGTAATCTTTTAATGAATGTATACTCCTAGAAAGCATAGAATCACCTAAAGTTTGAAATTTTAAATTCGTATCAAATACAAATCTCTCCTGACCTTCTAGATCTTTATAATCACTACGATCTTTATTTAAAGCAATTTCGTGAGGCCACCAAAAAAACTCTTCTTGTTTTTTAAAAAGTTCAAAAAATATTGGATACTTGAAACGATCATATCTTTGAAGATTTAAATCTTCTCCAAAAAATAATGGTTGTTTAGTATGATCTATATTTTTTAAATTTAAAACACTTTTCATGGATTACAATTTACACGCACCAGAAGAACAATCCCTATCTTCTTTTTGATTCATAAGCTGTTCTTTATCGCCATCATCTGTATTATTATAATATAAACTGATTAAGCCTAAAGAATAGGCGTGCATAATTTCTTTCATAACTTTTGCGTCTGGCAAAACATGGTTTTCATAGTGTGAATAATTATAGTATACATTAGTTGATATGGCCATGTCAATGTATTTTTGAATAATTGCATTTATTTTAAGCAAGCCAGAATTATCTTTTAAATCATAAGCTAATTCATAATTTTTTTCATATTTACCTATTCCCGGAACTAATACTGGAAGTTTACCCATTTTACTCATTTTATATGTTATAAGACTGCGAATTGGTTCTACTCCATTAGTAGAAGATTGAATTACAGAACTGCTTTCACATGGCATGCAAGATGATAATGTTGAATGTCTTAAACCAAATTCTTTAATATCTTTTCTTATTTTTTCCCAATCAAGAGATAATTTTCTTTTACATATTTCATCTATTTTATCTTTATATGTATCAATGGGCAGTATACCTTTAGAATATTTAGTATGATTAAATTTTTCGCATTTACCTTTTTCTTTTGCAAGATCTAAGCTTGATTTTAAAAGATAATATTGAAAATGTTCCATCCATTCATCTAATATTGGAAGGGTTTTATCGCAAGTATATTTTAATTCATTTTTAGCAAGATACGCAGCTAAATTTGTTATACCTATGCCAAGACTACGGCGTTTTTTAGCAAAATTTTCAGCAGCAATATTAAAATAATCTTGAATTTCAATAATTTCATCAAGAAATCTTACAATAAGATCGCAAGTTTTTTCAAGATCTTGCCAATTTTTAATCTCTAACATATTTACAGCCGAGAGAATACACATCCCAATTTCACCTTCTTTATCGTGATAATCATTTAATGGAATAGTAGGATGAATAACTTCAGTACAAAGGTTACTCATAGTTACTTTATCTAACCATGCTCCATGATTATTCGCATGATCTACATTAAGAATATAAATCCTTCCTGTTTCAACTCGCTCTTTAATTATTAAAGAGAATAATTTTCTTGCAGATATTTTTTTCTTAATTTTTATTTTTTTAGATTCACATTCTTTATATATTTTATCAAAGTCTTTTGTACCCCAAGCTTCATAAAGCTCTGGCACTTCGGCTGTATTAAATAAAGTGATATCTTCGTCTTTTAATACTCTATCATAGAATAGTTTACTCATTCCAATAGTATAATCAAGTTTGCGAACTCTATTATCGTCTGTTCCAGCGTTATTTTTTAATACAACAATATCTTCAATTTCATAATGCCACCATTGAATATTGCAAGTAGCACTACCTCCTCTTAATCCATTTTGTTGCCACGCTTTAACGCTACTTTCATATATTTTAAGAAATGGTATTAATCCAGTATGAACTACTTCTCCATTTTTTATAGGCGCACCGATTGCTCTTATTTTAGAAACATCTATACCAATACCACATCTACTCGCGGTTGCCATGCTAACAGCAGTTGCACTAGCTGTAATACTATTACGAGAATCATCCACTCCAATCAAACAACAACTTGCATAATTTTTACTTGGAGTTCTAACTCCTGCCATAACTGGCGTTGGAAGATTAATTTTATGTTTACTAATTGCGTCATAGAATTTTCTTACATAATTCAATCTTGTTTCTTTTGGATAATTTATGAAAGCGTAAGCTGAAATCAAGACATAAGCAAACTGTGGTGTTTCGTATATTTTACCAGTAACACGATCTTTAATTAGATATTTATCACAAAGTTGCTTTATACCAGCATATGTAAAATGATAATCTCTTTCATGATCAATAAATTCTCCCATTTTATTCAATTCATGTTCATCATATTTTTCTAAAATAATTGGATCATAAATTTTATTTTTTAAACCTTGATTAATAAATTCCAAAAGACGAGGAGCATGTTTTCCTTTCCATACATCTTTCCTTAATTGATAATTTAATAATCTTCCAGCTACATATTGATAATTTGGTTTTTCTATACAAATTAAATTTGCTGCAGATTCAATCAAAAGTTTATGTATTTCTTTTGTAGCTACACCATCATTAAAATTAATTTTTGCATTTATTTCAATGTCTGTTAAACTTACGTTAGATAAGTCTTTTATCGACCAATTTATTACTTTATGAATTTTTTCTATATTAAATTTTTCTAATGAGCCATTTCTTTTTTTTACTTTTATATTCATAAATCTAAACAACTTAGAACCTAATATTACATTGATTTTAACTTAAATAAAAGAAAAAATAAAAATGTTACAAACAATTGTCTTCTTAAGTCTTTTTTGGGTGTATCTTGCCTTTTCGTTTTTTAGACCAATCATCGTAATATTTCTTCTTTACAGGATCTTCACCACCATAAAGCTTTTTTCTTTTATCAGAAAGTTCTCTGCTTCTATCCCAAAGATCTCCAATTGTACCTTTTTGTTTGCCTGTAAGTTCTGAAAATTGTCGCGCTGAAGATTCGGCGGTTAATTTATCTTGAGTGTTTAATTCTGGCACAGTAAAAATTCTATCCCATTTTATGCCATTCTCAAAATATTCATGAGTGTCATTTATACTTTGAATAATTTCTTTAATCTGTTTTGTTTTTGGATTTTGATATAAATATACTGGCATATCATGTTTTTAATATATTTAAAATATTATTCACAAATTTTTCAGCAGTAAATTCATTTTGAATTTTAAGTCCATTAACATTAATAGGATTAGATTCGACTCTTTTTATGGCTTGCTCGCATCCATTAATGAATTCATCATCATCAAAAATAAATATATTGCCTTGGTTAAAAGGTTGACCTTTATTAAAAAAAGCTCCATCATACGCTTCTATTTTAGAGGATGGATTTATTAAAACTGAATTATCTTTATTTGCCCATTCTTTATATGAATGTGCGTTAAGTATTACTGCATGTTTACCAATTCCTACAGAATGAAATTCTGGTAATCCCCAACCTTCTCCACCGCTAACTCCAATTATAATATGTGCGCTATTTAAATAATCATTATACATGCTATTTTTAGGCATAAATCCAAGAAAAGATATATTAAAATAATTTTTACCTTCAAGTATATCTAATATAAGTTTTTGATTATCTTCTTCTTTAAAAAATGGATTATATATTGAGCATTGAAGATGATAGTTTGGATTATTCCCAAACCTTTTAGCCCATGCTTGTATAACTTTTTTATGATTTTTTCTTTTTTCTAATTTGCCAACAAGATTAAAAACAATTCTATTGTCATCAAAATATTTTTTATCTATTCTTTTAAAATTATAATTATCAAAAGCTAATCCTAAATATTCTACATTATTACATCCAACTGATTTAAATGTATCAACAGTATACTTAGAAGAAAAGAAAACTTTATTTTGATTTTTTACTATATTTATTTCTTCGGCTGTAGGATTATCAAGTTCATAAAATGATAATAAATATCTTTTATCTGAAAGAGATTCAATAGATCCATTTAAATGCCATAATTTAAAACATGGATATTCTCTTTTTATTTTTGATAAAAACCCTGTGGATTTTTCTTGAATAAATTTTGCAAAATGCTCATCTATATCTTGAGATGATAAATCGATTCTATCCCCTATTGGGTAGAGGATAAAATCGTTTATATTTTTTCTATATAATTCTCTTAATATTAATGTCGAAACCTGTCCAAAACTTACGCTATTAACAGGTAAGTGAAAAGTTAAACTCATAGAATATCTTCATTATCGCTTTCCGTTTGAGAAACAACTTTAGATTTAACTTTTGGATTTTGAGGCTTTTCTACTTCTTGCTTTGCTTGAACGGCTCCGACTTCAAGTGGCTTAGATACGTATATTCTATAATCTGGAGCCTTGTCATTACTTTTATTTGTGTTTGCAAATACGACAACTTTGATTTCTTTTTCTAAACCAAGATCGTCTACTTTTACATACCCAGATAAGAATGACATGCCACTCTTACTTTTCTTCTTCCAAAGAGCTCCAAGCTCATCTTTTTTATTGTTGTTATTTTGTTGTGTATTATTCATAATATATATGATATCCTTTATATTAAATTTTGTCAAATGAAATTGTACTTGAAACTTTTTTATTTAAAAATTTTAAAGCTTTATTATGAATATTAATAACTGTTTGAGTACTTATATTCATTTTTTTACCTATTTTATTCCAAGGTTGATTTTTTGCGCAAGTAAAATATCTTAAATTAAATATTTTTTTTATCCTAGAATCATTCATTTGATCTAATATATCGAAAATTAAATCTATCTTTTCTTTGTTTATCATTGAATTATCTATTTGTTTTGATTGATTACTTTCTGTAAGATATTTTATGTTATCATTTTCCATAGAAATATCTTTGCTTTGTCTGTTAAAAGTATTCAAACAGTGATACCTCATTTGATTATATAACCATGTTGAAAATTTTATTTTTTTATTTCTTTTAAAGGACAGGGCTGATTTATATACTACATAAATTTTTTCATTATTAAGATCTTCAAATGATACTCCTATTTCATAACATGTTTTACAATATTTTTGCAAAGCTTTATTGCAAATTCCTTGATGACGATTATATAATTCTAATAAACTTTTTTCGCAATTAAGTTTTTTAATTTTTTGTATTAATTGTAAGTCTGTCATATATACTCCTTAAATTTTTCTGCATTAACTCGTATAAAAAATTTGTATCTTGACAAGTATCCCAACATATTGAAAAATCTGCAACAGCTTTTAATTTATTATCATTTGATTTTTCTTCAATATTTGCAGGTGGCACTAAACTACCATCGTCAAGTTTTCTAGATATATGTATTAATATACCATCGTGAGATTTAAGCCAAGAATATTCATCATCTTTATATTCTATATATCTTATATCAGTTATAACTGGAACAATTTTTTGTTTAACTAATTCCTTGACTTTTGTATTTACTAAAGATGTCCAATATTTGCCTTCAGTTTGAACACGCCTGCATTTACCATATGAGACCATTAGAGGTCTTATGAGTTCTTTATCTGCTCCATCGCATTTAAATAAATCAATATTAAATTTTTCTTTTACAAAAGGACCTAGCTCTTTTTTTAGATCATCTGCTAAAGCTATTCTCTCTGAATTTATTTTTCTTTCTTCTAGAAATTTTTTAAGTATCAAGTAAAATGTATCTTTACCTGATCTAGCTACTCCTGTTATACCTATAACCATGATAGCATCATACCAAAGATAAATATTATTGTCAATATTTTTATATATAAATATAATATTATATGGTTTTTGATATCATATCTATATCTAGTATCTGTGCGTTCTGTATATTTTTATGGTTTAAAACTAATTTTTTTTATGAGTATATAAAACTATTTAAATTAAATAAATTAAATATATTTAATTCCTACGAAGAATTTATAAAAAATACCTATACTTATTTTGCTACTTTTTTAGGTTTTAAAAGTAATTTTTTTTGCAAACTATTAAGTTGTCCAATGTGTTTGAATTTTTGGGTCGTATTAGTTAATATGATTATATTTAAAATTTCTTTATACTATATTGGGCTAATATATATAATATCTTTAGGTGAATATATGTGTTTATCAATAATACTATCAAAATATGAAAATAGTTGAATTTAAAAGCGTAGAAAATTTTATATCATTTCTTAAAACTAATATTGCTAATGAAAAAATAAAAGAATTAATACCGATCATAGATCATTACCATGGAATTAGCCAAGGATGTGGATGTAAAAGAAATGAAAGAATAAATATTTTTAAAAGTTATTATGAAAATAAAATTTTAAATCTTTCATGCGATATAGTAAAAGAAATTAAATCTATTTTTCCAGCGGATACTATAATTTTTTATAAGTACGAATCAGAAGAAGTATTAAAACAATTTTAATTGACATATTTGTATAAATCGAATATGCTTTAGATATGTTTAAAGAAGCTTTAGGATACGAAGATATTTCATTACTTCCAAATTTCTCAAATATTTCTTCCAGAAAAAATGTTTGCACAATAACAAAAATTTCAAAATCTAAATATATAGATATACCAATTATACTTTCTCCAATGGATACAGTATCCTCTGTAAAAAGTTGCATAAAAATTAATCAAATTGGAGGCGCTGGAGTCCTTCATCGCTTTATGTCAATCGAAGATCAAGTTTTAAAATCTAAAAAAATAAAAAATGAAAGTAATTTTTGCATTAATGCAATTGGATTAAAAGATGCTAAAGAAAGAATCGAATCTTTATCTAAATATACTGATATATTCTTCCTAGATACCGCTAATGGTTTGTCTTCAAATGTTGAGGATTTTTTAATTGAATATAAACAATCATCTCATTGGCAAGATGTAATTGTAGGAAATACTCTTACTAAAGAAAGCGTTTACAGATTAGCTAATTTAAAAGCAGATGGTTTCAGACATTTAATTGGTCCCGGATCAATGTGTTTAACTCAAGTAAAAACTGGTATTGGATGTCCAAGCGTTACTGGATTATCTTATGCTTGGAAAGCTGTTAGAAATTTTCAATTAGCGAATCTTGACTATTTTCGTCACGAAGACCCAAGAGAAGAAGATCGTCCAAGTATTTTAGCTGATGGTGGGATAAGATATCCAAAAGATCTAGCAAAAGCTATAGCTAGTGGTGCTGACGCTGTGATTTGTGGTAGAATTTTTGCTGGCTTAGCTGATATAGCTGATGAAGAAAATATTATAGAACAAAATGGTAAAAGATATTTTAAATATAGAGGTATGGCAAGCAAAGATGTAGTCCAAGATTACGACCTATATGATGGATCAAAAAAGAATTTATTTGTAGAAGGTGATAATACTTTAATACCAATCATCGAAAATAAAACTATTGAAGATGTTGTATATGATTTTGTAAATGGTCTAAAAAGTTCTATGAGTTATTTAGGATTTTCTAACATTGAACAAATGCGTGGTGGTTTATGGACTGGCAAAATTAAAGCCGTTAGAGTTACTGCGAATAATTTATACGAAGGATTTGCTCATGGAAAATGATATAAAAATATACGAAATAATAAAATATATAATTATTATATTTATTGCGATATGGAGTATAAGTCCTGCTAAATCTCAAACTTGTTTAGAAAAAGGTATGGAATACCATATCCTTAATTCTCAAAAAAATTCAAATTTTCAACTTATAAAAATGTTAGAAAATGAAAAGCAATCTTTAACTGTAATGAAACCTAATGAATCAATAAAAAGATCAAGAATTCAAGCCGTTATAGGTGCAAAAGAACAAGAAAATTTTAGACTTCAAAGAAAGATAGATTATTTAATAAAATGATATGCAGGATTATTTAATAATATCTGATATTCATTTAGGTGATAAAGATTGTAGGGCGGATTTACTTTTAAAAGTTTTAAAAAAATATAAAGCTAAAACAATTATAATTGCTGGTGATCTTTTTGATCACCATAACTTACATAGATTAAATAAAAGTCATTGGAAAGTTTTGTCTAAATTACGCAAACTTTCTAAAAAATGCAAGATAATTTATTTGATTGGCAATCATTGTTTTCTTAAAGCTGAATTCATGAGTATACTTCTTGGGTTTAATTGTAAAGATGAGCATGTTATAGAGTTAAAAAATCAAAAAATATTAGTAGTTCATGGTGATATATTTGATATATATTTTACAAAATATAAATATATTACTAATTTAATTATAAAATTATATTATAAAGTTAGAGAATATACTCCATTTGCAGATGATTTTTTTAAATTTTTTAAAAATAAAACTAATGATTTTGTAGAAAAAAGTGGCGACATGAAAAAAAATGCTCTAAAATACATAGAGTTAAATGACTATGATAAAGTCATTTGCGGACATAGTCATATACCAGCTGAAGAAAATAAATATATAAATATTGGAAGTTTTTGCGAAAAAGAATGTTCATTTGTTACAGTTAAAAAAGACGAAATAAAATTAAATTATTTATGAGAATTTCATTTGAAGAGATGGCTATAAAAATTGCAAATGTAATAAAAGATCGATCTGAAGATCCATTTAAAAAAGTTGGTGCATGTATATTAAATGAAGAAGGTAGAATATTAAGCGTTGGTTATAACGGTTTATTTCCAAAGCAAATTGTGCCTAATACTTTTTGGGAAGATAGAGATGAAAGAAGAAAATATATTATTCATGCAGAAATTAATGCATTAGCTTCTGTAACTAGATATGATAAACCTTATATACTTGCTTGTACATTATTGCCATGTTCATCATGCGCAATAAATATAGCGTCTTATGGTATTAAATACGTATATTATATAGAAGAATATCATAAAGATAAACTTGCTTATGATATATTTGATTTTTATAAAATTTGTTTAAAAAAACTTACAATTTAAATATAATATATATTATGTATGGAAAAGAACAAAAAACAATTATTAATCTTCTTGATCAATTAATACATAAATCATTATACGAAGATATACTTGAGCATGGTAAAGTAGAAGATGGAGATAGTTGGCAAGTACATAATTTAAAATTACTTAAATCTCTAATAGAGGATTATTTTAAAAATGAAAACTAAGAATAAATATTATGGAATATACTCTAAAAATGACAATTTTCTTTATGGCGTATTCCCATTGAATAAAGAAGGATATCAAAAAGCTAAAGAATATATATCTAAAATTGATAAAAATAAAAAAACATTTTATATAAAAATAAAATAAAACTTAAAAATTAACTGTAATAGTTAATGTGAGGCTTTCAGAAAGAGATTTAGATTTTTTTTCTAAAAAATTAAATTTATCACCAGAAAAAACTTTTCTTCTTATAGAAGATCCAGATTGTTTACCAGAGATTTTAAATAAAATAACAGAAGATGAAATTAATGGAATTGTTGATATAAGTTTTCCTGTATTTGCTGAATTAACAATTATAAAGTATAGTAAAGATTTTAAATGTTCGTTTAAAGAAAAAGAATATATTTCTGAAGCGGTTGGTTCTAAATTTTACGATCTTATTGAAACTCCATTACAAAATAAATATTTTTTTACATTAGAACAAAACGAAGACACTGCAAAATCAATTCTTGTATTTTTAGGATTTTTTTATAAAAGTTTAGAAAAATTAAGAAGATCATATCCTTCAGAAAATATTTATTATAATATAGCTAAAAATGGTTTTGAAAATGCTGATAAAGATGAAATATCATATCATCTTAAAGATTGGATTAAGATTTTAAGAAGAATTCAAAATGAAGTTTGGTTCTAAAATTGTATCTTAATTATTTAACTTTTCTTTGATATCCAAAAGGGCTTTACCTCCAGATTTAATATATCTGAAGTTGGGTATTATCAATCCAACTTTTCTTTTGACTCCAAATTTATCGTGATCTCAACGATAAACGGGCCATCGCACTTACGGATCAGAGGTAGCTTCGATCACTACATTCTGCGATGCCTATAGCTACATTCCCTTTAAAAGCCATATTATGTACAAGCAAAGGTTTTAATAGTTGTCAGCCCTCGGGACATTGCTATCTCAAGGATTGATAGTTGATTTTTTGACATCAACAAACTGCTCTAATTGGAAGCTATGTTAATATATTTTATTTTCTTTATAAAATAATGTCAAGTTTTTATAATATATTAAATGATATTTTTAAAAACAAAACAGGCTTGGGGTAAATATGTTAAATTATCTAAAGAATTCTATAATTTAAAGGAATTAAATATTAATCAAAAACCACAAGAATATCCATGTCTTGCAGAAAGATATCTTACGAAAGATATTAATGGCATTAGTTTAAAATTTATTTTTGTTTATAAAAATGATATAAAAGATTTTAAATAAATCTTACTTCAAGATTATCAGCTTTTTCTATGACAGACATCCCTTGTATATGTAGCCCTTGGCTTCTAGCAAAATTGCCAAAATTTTCCCAGTCTTCAGAAGATTTTCCAACAATATGTACTTTACCAAAAAAATCTTTTTCTTTTCTTTCCCATTCTTGTATTGCCTTATCATAAGATTTTATCGCCTCTACAATTTCAGGTTTAGCAAAAATATCTTCTATTAAGTTTTTATCTTCTTCGGATTCTTCATATCTATTAGTTAAACCTTCAACAATTCTTTTATTACAACTACAGCTGGGATTAGTTTTAGCCGAAATAAGATCATCTAAAAGATTTGGAAATTTTTCTTGTAATGTTTTATAAGTTTCATCAACCTCAAGAAGAATGCGTAAATATTTCGATATTTTATTTAATGTATGCATATACATATATTATAAATATATTTAAAAAAAATCTATTTTTTTTTTAATCTCTAGGGTTTAAAACTTGTGTAAATATGTTTGCCTTCATCGGGTGAATTCGGTGAAAGTCCTATAGAATAAAAAATAGTTCTTTGAAATATATAGGATAACGCCGAGCCAAGTTTGCATCGCGACAAAAAGATGCAAAAAGGTGTAGAGACTAATTCTTGAGCTGTCGCAGCAATAAGAGAGACACGAGCGCCCGATTTTATTCTTCATAAGAATAAAAAAGACATAGTCCTATCTTTATAGTAATATAAAGTTCTTATATTAAAAAATAAGAAATAAAAATAAATGAAGCATTTAGATCTGGTTTAGAAGAACCGCCAAAATATACGCTATAAAGAGGCAGTAGCCTTGGTTCGCTGTATATAAAGACGGTCATCTATCACGCCCGCCTTTTTGAAAGGTAAACAAATTTTATGAGTACAAAAAATATTAAATTTAATATTATTGCTAACGAAGCAAAGTTTAAGGACTTTGCTAATCCAGAACTCGTATCTGAAAATTTAAAAAATTACCAACAAAATCCTCAACCTGTTAAAGGATATTCTAAAAAAACACAAGACTATAAAGATTCAATTGTATCAGAAAGAGAAAAAAATTACGATGGGAAATGGTATGAACAAGGCTGGGTTATAGATAATAAAAATAATTTTGTTATAGATTATTCGATTATTACTCCAATGAATTTTTCTTATAATGATAGATATTTTAGACCTATAAATGAATTACCATATTCAAGATCTGGATCAACTGGAGTATATTTTAATGAAATTTGGTCTGGTTATAATAATGGTGACGTAAGACTTCCTTCTGGTTTACAAACAGGACTTCGTCTATGTGGTTTTATAGATGAAAGTTTTACTGGAACTTATACAGAAGTAATGCCATATAGAAATCTTTTTGAATTTTTTGATCATAAAGATAATCAAGTTGGTGACATGGGTAATAGGTGGTTTCACTCTGGAGAGGGTAGAGTTAAAGGAGAATTTATAGCTAAAAATAATGTATATTTTCTTTCTGGACTTGGCCCTCAAAATTTGTTTGATAAAAATACTGAATTTTTAATTTTTTCAAATCATATTAGAAATAATGAAACAACTTCTGAAGGTAGACAACTTCCAGAACCTATAGCTTTTTATTGGTATCCAGAAAAACAAAATAAAACAAGATTTTCAATTTTCGTTCATACAGGAAATTTAAATTTAATTAAAGTACCAGTTCAATATAAAGAAGATCCTACATTTAAACAAATTAGCGCAGGGAATCTTTATCAATATAAAAATTCTAAATGGGGATTGGGCAATTATGCAGTTGAATTAACGGGTATATATCCAGAAACATTAAGAAAAACATTTTCCATAGCAAATACAGGTAATTCAGTTGTAGAAATTTATTTTAGTCCAGAAGATTCAATTTTAAATTTAGATACGGTGAATAAACCATCTAAATCAGAATATATTTGGACAAATGAAAATATAAAAATTTATAAATCTGGCGAAAGTATATTAACAATCACTTTAGGCCCAAAATCAAATTTGAATTTTGATCTCTCAGTTATAACTACTGGATTATTTTCTTCTATAAATACTAAAGTAACTAAAAATCTTGGATTTTATCAAATTACTGGAAAACAATTAGTTTCTGGATCTGCTTATAAAGCATTATATATACAAAATACTGTCCCAGTTAAAATTTCATCTCTTTCAAATAATACTAAGATTACAGCTGATGATTACTTCTTTAAGTCTTATATAAGCGGTTTATATAATCAATCTTTATTAGCCTATAGAAATACATCAACAAAAAATACTTTAATATTTACGACTGGTGGTTTAAATTTTGATACAAAATTCTTTGGTATAACATACTATAGCACTGGAAATAATTTGAATCAAACAGAAGTTGCTCAAGATTTAAATAGAAAAATTAAAAGATTAGATCAATTTTCTAATACTGGAGCTTTCAGTGGAATGAAAAAAATTTATCCAATATTAAGTGGAGAATCATATTTATATGTAGATTCTAATGTAGATTGGATAGTTCTTGATTCAAATGAAAAAATATTCAGATGGTTAAGTGGTGTATCAGGATACTTCTCTTCTCCAAATTCATTTAATCCTACTACTGGAGCATTACAAGTAGATGTTCAAGTGGCTATAAAACCATATAATTTATTACCAATAAGCTTAAATGAAAATGGATCTAATTTTAATATTACATTTACAGGTAATAAATTAGGAATAATAAATAAAAGTTTTCCAAATAATTTTATATTAAATACAGCAAATACTGGATATATTAAAATGCCAATCGCATTAGAAAGAGGGAAATCTTATAGATTTTTACAAACAGATAGTACAGATATTGCTAATTTAGATTTTGGTTTTTCAAAATTGGAAGATAAAAAATATTTCAATTATGAAGTATATGAACCAGAATATAATAAAATAAATAATAAAAATTATAGATTAACGACTTTAACAATACCAAACGATCATACATCTCCACTTTTAGCATTTCGTGCTAACAAAAATTCGACTGAATGGACTGGATTTTTCTCTATTTATCTAAGTACTGGAATTTCTAATACTAAAAAAATTAATGATTTTAGTCAAACATATACTTCTTCTGGTGAATGGTTTGTATTTGGTTTTGAACCGAATATAAAAGACTTAGAACCCAAGCCCGGATTTTTACCATTTTTAGAAGTATATCCAAGTGGAAGTGCAAAAATAAATCCAATATTAAATAATTTAAAATTAAATAATTATAAAAATGGACCATATTTAAATACAACATTTTATTCTAATATTGAAAATGCAGTAGAAGTTTTAAATAATTACGAAGATAACTTAAGCAATCCATGCTATTCAATAAGTGGTAAAATAGATCAACAAAGAAGATGGTGGAGATTAAAAGTTAAAAATAAAGATGGCTCAACTACAACTGGATGTTATTCTAGCGAAGAATTCATAATGTTATCTTCTAAAGTTTATTCTCAAAAAAATCCACAAATTGATGTTATTCCCGGAGAAAGATATAATTTCGTTAGAACAGCTATGACTAATTTTGAAATAACAGGATTACAACTTAGATTTTACAAACAATTAGGAAATCCATTTAATGGAACTGGATTTAATCCAAACTTAGTAACAGGAATTTCAACAAATGGTCAAATCTTGGATAATTATATAAGAAAAACTCACGCAACAGATCCTAATCTATTAGCTAATTTATTTGGTGATACAAAAACTAAATATTTTGAATATATTACATTTACTATACCTACTGGTTATAGCATTAAAAATACAGGCATTAATCTTATATCTTATGGCGTAAATTCTACTGGTTTTTTCAATAATCTTAATGGAAATGTTTTAATGCCATATGAAAATTTAACTGGTACAAATTTAAATAATTCAGATTATCTTTTCACTACTATTCCAATATTTAGTGGAGATGTTAGCGTTAGATCTTCAGACACTTCTAGAGCAATAGATAAATATACATTTATATTATCTGGAAGCGGATCATATATTGATTCTATAGGGAGGTATACATCACCATGATTCAAAATTTAAATTTTTATTCCATAGCATTATTAGACTTAAGTTTATTTATTCATCCTAATTGGTTAATTTACGCTCCTTTTACTAT
>Ga0214923_10001670_pt1 | contig 31065 bp, 37 predicted proteins | sample LL1510_MetaG_FD_177993 | JGI IMG/M metagenome (GOLD analysis project Ga0214923, IMG submission 177993) | Freshwater microbial communities from Lake Lanier, Atlanta, Georgia, United States - LL-1510 | ecosystem: Environmental > Aquatic > Freshwater > Lake | place: USA: Georgia | collected...
GGAAAGAGCAATGGTAGGAAGAGCAAATTTCTTCATGTGTGTGGTTTTCATAGGCTCAAGTGTACTTCTTTGTCTCTGTGAAAATAATGAGAGAATACGCAGATGAGCCAAGGGGAAAACGCGCAAGCACTTAAAAACGGTGCTCTGATTGCCTTTCCTACGGAAACTGTTTATGGACTTGGCGCAGACGCTAGTAATAAAAAAGCAGTTGCGCGCATCTACGAAGTAAAAGGTCGTCCGCAAGATCACCCATTGATTTTGCATATTGCATCCATTGATGACATTGGTTACTGGACAGAAGAAATTAGCGAATATGCAATGGCGCTCGCGCGTTCTTTCTGGCCAGGGCCGATGACGCTGATATTTAAACGCAGTGATGCTGCAATGGATTTTGTTACTGGTGGACAAAACACAGTCGGCCTTCGTGTACCTGATCACTCATTGGCCTTAGAACTATTGCAGCAGTGTAAAAAGATTGGCGTGCACGCAATTGCTGCGCCTTCGGCAAATAGATTCGGACACGTTTCACCAACAACAGCGGCTGCGGTTCAAGAAGAACTCGGTGCTTATTTATCTGAGCAGGATTTGATCCTTGATGGCGGGGCAGCTCAAGTGGGCCTTGAATCAACGATTATAGATTGCACGGGGGATGCGCCGAAGATTCTCCGTCCGGGTGCGATTACACAAGTGATGATTGAAGAAGTAACAGGTTTAAAAGTCAGCGAAAATAAGGATTCACAGATTCGTGTGAGTGGATCACTTGAAAAACACTATGCACCGAATGCGCAGATACTTCTAGATGTACAAGCAACCGGTGGACAAGGATTTATTGCACCTGCGGATGTTGCAACGCCATCAGGTGCAATTCGATTGGCATCTCCAGCAAATACAGATGAATATGCGCGCACTCTTTATTCAGCACTTCGAGATGGAGATGCACAAGGGCTCAAAACGATTGCAGTTATCCAACCCAGCGGCGATGGGCTTGCAATTGCCATCCGTGACCGCTTAATGCGAGCGTCAAAGGGGCGGTAATTTTCAGATAAGATTCCGCAAGTACAAAGCAGTAAACAATTTGGGGCCTATAGCTCAGTCGGTAGAGCAACGGACTTTTAATCCGTGGGTCGACGGTTCGAGCCCGTCTGGGCCCACGTTCTTGATTAAAAACTCATCTACTGTTAATTTTCACTCGCTTATCCCTTTGGGAAAAAAACCTAAAAAGATGAGTGGCGTTGTGTCTAGCGAAGTCCGGTTTAATTCCGGCGCTGTCCCGCAACTGTAAAAGATCGAAAGATCTAAGCCAGGTCGCCTGGCAGAACGCCGAAGTATCCGACCTCGGAGGAAGGTCGGGCCTCTAAGCGTTACTGCTTTTTCGCCCAATTTTCCTCCCTCAAAAACTTGAGGGAGTTTTTTATGTTTAAGGCACGTTTTCGTGTGTTACCGATTGCAATCGTTGCAATTGTTTTCGCATCAGTATTAGCAAGTCCCGCGCAAGCGGCAAGCACGAAATATCCATTAACGGTTAAATTCGGTGGATACACAACAAAGATCGCAAAAAAACCAACAAAAATTATTTCTCTTTCGCCAAGTGCAACTGAGATCTTTTTTGCAATTGGTGCAAAGTCTCAGATTCTGGCAGTTGATAATCTTTCAAATTATCCAGCTGGAACACCTACGTCAGAGATCAGTGCATTCGAACCAAACGTCGAAGCAATCCTTGCTAAAAAACCAGATTTGGTCTTGCTTTCTATTGATTCAACTAAGGCACCACAGATTAGGAATGCTCTAGTTAAGTTAGGTATTCCAGTCTTGATGGAGAAAGCCCCGGCAACACTCAATGACGTTTATGCCGAAAACACACTTCTTGGAAGAGTTACTGATCACGCTGATGGTGCTGCAAAACTCAATTCAACGATGGCAAAGTCTATAAAAAATGTATTGGCTAAAGCTAAGAAGAGTTCAAAGATTCGCATATTCCACGAATTAGATGACACCTATTACTCGGTTACATCTAATACTTTCATCGGCAAGGTCTATAAGGACTTTGGCGCTGTAAATATTGCAGATGCAGCATCGGGCGCGGATTCATCTGGATATCCCCAGTTATCTGCTGAATATCTACTCAAGAGTGATCCACAGGTGATCTTTTTGGCGGATGCGCAATATGGAACAACTTCCGAATCAGTCTCTAACCGCGCTGGTTGGTCACAAATTAGTGCGGTGAAGAACCAAAAGATTGTGGAGTTACCGGCTGATATTCCATCTCGCTGGGGACCACGTCTTGTGGATTTCTATAAGTTAATCGGTGCAGCATTGGCAAAAGTTTCGTAAATGAAAACTCAAGAGATCGACCGCATCTGGCACTGGAGAACAACTCTATTTGTGGGCATCATGCTTGCATTTGTTTTGTTACTCGGTGTCTCATTCGGTCCAATCTCTCTGGACTTTATGAAAATTTTGCGAACACTCTTTGGTTTAAGTGGCGGGTTGCAAGATGAAGAAAAGATTCTCTTCTTGCAACTTCGCCTGCCAAGAGTCTTGTTAGCTGGCCTTGTTGGTGCAGCGCTTGCAACAAGTGGTGCGGTCTATCAAACAGTTTTCCGCAATCCATTAGCTGATCCATATCTTCTAGGTGCAGCAGCAGGTGCTGGACTCGGCGCAACACTTGCACTGACCGGTGGCACACAAAGTTTCTATGCAGCACTTCCCCTATTTGCATTCATAGGTGGTGTGTTGGCAGTTGCAGCCACTTTTATGATTTCAGGAAGAGCATTTGCAGATCCTGCAACGCTTCTCTTATCTGGAATCGCGATTGGTTCATTTGCCACAGCGGTACAGACTTACTTGCAACAACGTAACAGCGAAGTGCTACGTCCTGTGTATTCATGGATTTTGGGTCAACTAACGGTTGCCGATTGGAATGTTGTTAAGTGGGCCAGCATTTATATTGTCGTTGCTTTATTCATTCTTATTCGCATGTCCCGCTTATTAGATGGTCTGTTGCTTAGCGACGAAGAAGCTTTTTCACTTGGAATTTCGCCTAACAAAGTGCGAATCATTGCAATTGGCGCTGCAACTCTTGCAACAGCAACAGCAGTATCTGCCAGTGGCTTGATCGGCTTTGTGGGCATTGTTGTTCCACACCTTGTGCGTGGGCTTACTAAACGAGCAACAAATCGCGCACTCTTTACCGTTGCACTATCTGGCGCGGCATTTTTAGTTCTTGCAGACCTTGGTGCTCGCACATTGCTTTCTCCCGCCGAATTACCTATCGGTGTAATTACGGCTTTTGTTGGCGCACCATTTCTTTTATTCGTACTACGAGCAAAGAGAGTCCTTAAATGATCGAAATCAAAAACCTATCTGTGCGCTATGGCGATTTCTACGCACTCAACCACATTACTTTAGATATCCCACGCGGTACATGGACATGTCTCGTCGGTCCAAATGGTGCTGGCAAGACAACATTTCTAAAAACTTTGCTTGGTAATAAGGCTTACGACGGATCAATCACAATCGATGGTCTCGAGGTGTACAAAAACTTACGCAACGTTGCGTTTGTTCCTCAACGACCAGAAATTCCTGCAGGCATGGATGTTGCCGAATACGTAATGCTCGGACGTGCACGTCTTGATGGTTGGGGACGCGAATCTCGTACAAGTCGTCGTTTAGTACAACAAATTCTTGAGCAGATGCAATTAGCTGGGATGCGCCACCAATTGGTTACTCAATTATCTGGCGGAGAAATGCAACGTGTTCTAATTGCTCGTGCGTTGGTACAAGAGCCAGAACTAATGATTTTGGACGAACCAACATCAGCACTTGATTTGCACCACCAAATTTCAACTCTGAATCACATCGAAGGAATGCAGAAAAGCGGCGTCACTGTTGTTTCTACGATGCATGACATCACGTTAGGTGCGATGTACGCGGAGCGCATTGTGATCATGCAAAACGGCAAGGTCTTACTCGATGGTCCTGCAAATGATGTTATCCACTCAACTCAACTGAAGTTGGCATTCGATGATGCAATCACAATTCATACACTCGATAACGGTCGTCCAGTTATTGTGGCCAATAAGAGCACAGCGATTTTATGACAATCATTTTTATTGCTGGTGGTGCGCGCAGTGGCAAAAGCCGTAAAGGTGAAGAGCTAGCAAAGAACCTCGCTGGTTCTGCAAGGCCAATCTTTATTGCAACTGCCGAAGCAGTAGATGACGAGATGACATCGCGTATTAAAAAACATCAAGATGATCGTGGCAACGCATTTGATTTAATTGAAGAACCAAAGGAATTAACAAGAGTACTCAAGGAAATTGATCCACAAGCAACTGTCTTGGTGGATTGTCTGACTTTGTGGCTATCAAACAACATGTTGGGTGAAGGTAATGATTCAAATGAATCCGTTATCGCAGCCGCACGGGCACGAACAGGTGCGACAATCTTTATTAGCAACGAAGTAGGCGAAGGAATCGTGCCGATGCATCCTGTTTCGAGAGAATTTCGTGATTTATCGGGGATTATGAATCAAGAATTTGCACGCGCAAGTGACAAGGTTTATTTCATGAAGTTTGGAATTGCCCAGGAGCTCAAATGATCAATGACATCAAAGTTGCTTTTGCATTCTTGACTCGAATTCCTATTGGGCATAAGCCCGATATTTCGATTCAAAGAAGTGCGATGTGGTTTCCACTAGTTGGTTCAGTGCTTGGACTCTCATCTAGCCTTGTTTTCTTAGGCCTTAATCAAATAATTCCTGCGCTACCTGCCGCAGCTATAACAATTCTTTTTTCTGTGCTCGTTACTGGTGGATTTCATCAAGATGGTTTGGCAGATACTTTTGACGGCCTTGTTGGTGGATGGACACCAGAGGATCGCTTACGAATCCTTAAAGATTCGCGCCACGGCACATACGGTGTTCTTTCCATTGTTATGCAATCAATTATTCAAGTAGCACTTCTTGCATCCCTTGATACCCGTACCGGATTACTTGCACTATTAACTGCTCCCACACTTGGTCGCCTAGTTCCTATTTATTTTATGCTTACACCCGCAGCACCTTCGCATGAAGGAATGGGCGCAACATATGCGCGCGCTGTTAAAGCTGGCCACGTGGTTTTTTCAACACTCTTAACAATTGTTTTGCTCGCGCCATTTATTGGGTTGCACCTTTTGGTTGTAAGCACGCTAGTTGCAATCATCAGCATCTTTTTCTTGTTCTATGTTCGAAAGAAAATAGGTGGCATTCTTGGCGATGTTCTAGGAGCATCCGAACAGATTGCTGAGAGCTTTATTCTGCTCTACTTCGTAATTATCTTTACAAATAATTTGTGGTTGTCATGGTTGATCTAATTACTGAAAGATTCGATTGCGTTTTATTTGATCTAGGAAATACTTTAATTGCACAGGAAAATCCTGATACTCCATATGTTGATTTGAAAGTTCAAGTTTTACCTGGTGTTCAGCAGTTACTGGATGAATTACAGGGCAAAGTAAAACTTGGCATTGTTTCAAATACAAAGACAATTACAGCCGCAGATATTCAAGCAAAACTAGCAACTGTTGGGTTGGATAAATTTTTTGAAGTCATTATTGCAACAGCAGAATTTGGGACTCATAAGCCTGATCCGGCACCGATTACTGCCGCGACAGAACAATTGCACGGCACAGCAGAGCGCACGCTATACGTTGGCGATATTGAAACGGATAAGCAAGCCGCCTTGGCTGCCGGTACTCACTTTGCTTACACTGGGCCAAATATGTACGAATCAGTCAGACAATATTTATTACATAGTGACTCGGCATATGAAAGATCAATAAATACACGTCCTACTTTCTCTAAAGAATATTGCGAAACAGTTCTTGAAGAATTTGATGGACTTGCTAAACCAGTTGGTTCGCTGGGCAGATTAGAAAACATTGCTGCTCAGGTTGCAGGTATTACGCATTCAAATACGCCAACAATTGATCCTGTTGCCATCGCACTCTTTGGCGCGGATCACGGCATCGCTGCAGATGATTATGTTACTCCTTGGCCACAAGCAATAACAGGCATGATGCTGGAAGTAATGGGCGAAAATAAAGCTGCTGTATCAGTTTTGGCAGATGTTGCGGATGTGTATGTTCAAATAATTAACGTTGGTGCGTTGGTGGATTCTAAGTCACCAAATGTTCGAAATGAAAGAGTTGCTAGCGGGACACAAGATATTCGTACAAGTGATGCGATGTCGGATGCAGTTGTTCAAGCAGCACTTGAAGTTGGAGCCCAAACTGCTGAACGTTTAATCGCAGGTGGATCTCGCTGTCTTGTTACCGGCGAAGTTGGCATTGCAAACACAACGCCATCGGCGGCGCTGATTGCGCACTTCACACAGACGACAGAAGAACAAGTCACTGGTCGTGGATCAGGAATTGATAATCAAACCTACGCAAGAAAAGTAGAAATCGTCGCAAACTTAATAGCTAAGACTGAAAACGAAAAAGACCCAATCAAAACGCTTGCGCAAATCGGTGGAATAGAAATAGCGGCACTCACTGGTTACATCTTGCGTGCAGCATCACTTCAAATACCAGTCGTATTGGATGGCGTTATCACTCTTGCCGCCGCGACAGTTGCAAAAGCAATAAATCCAGAAATTTCACAATTCTTAATCGCAGGGCACTCTTCATCCGAACCAGGTTCACGTATTGCAATTACACATTTGCAATTACAACCGATTCTTGATCTCGAACTTCGTTTAGGAGAAGGTACTGGTGCTTTACTGGTCATACCAATTATTCGATCTGCCTGCCAGGCTCTTTCTCGCATGGCTCGCATCTCGGACCTGATTTAGACCTAATTATTCACAGAGGATTACCAAGTAATTCGCCCTTGTGCCCCTTTGAAAATAAACGTTATTTGCTACTCTTCGGCTATTCCTATGGAGGTATCTATGCTTCGCAAGATCGTCATCGCTTCAACCCTTGGTCTATTTCTGGCCACTTCAGTTGTCGCACCAGCATCCGCTGCAACCATCAAAACAGGTTCTGCATGCACAAAGGCTGGAAGCACCAAGAAAGTTGGCTCAAAGACATATGTTTGTGGCCAGAACCCATTCGTCACACAAACGAAGAACACCTACATGCTTAAAGCGTGTTACGACGGACTTGCTCTCTATGCGCAAGCTAAAGACGGATACGACACGTACAAAGACCTAGGTTCGCTCATGGGTGCTGAAGGCCAGGCACAGATTGATGAGCTCAAAAAGTCGATGGATTCGATTTATTCAACGCTTCAATCGATGGCGTGTAAAAAAGGCGCCTAAAACGCATATAAGTAGTATCAAAGGGCGGTTTCCTGGATAAGGGAGCCGCCTTTTGGTTTTCTTGCGCAGGATTTAAGTCTAGGCACGCTAAAATTAAGGCCTGGAGTAACCCCGCTCCCTTGATGAAATGTCCGTTTTGTCCATCCTCCGCTACATTCTGGGTGGATATGCGTAGTAGCAGGTAGAGGCGGCGACGGTCGGCTCTGCAGGACAAAACCGGTTAAGGAAAATCCAAGTGGCTATTAAGAAGAAGGCTCAAGTGCAAGGACCACGTGTGTGGACCGTTGCCGAGCTCGGTGCGTTCTACACAGAGCACCGTTCAGAACTTCTCGCCCACGCTAATCGCGTACTAAAGGATTCCGCTAAGGCTGAAGAAATCACACAAGATGCGCTTATTAAGTTCATGTTGGCTGCTCCAGAACTAGAGTCAACAGATCACGCGCTTTCTTATTTACACCGCACAATTGAAAATCTTTGCATTGATCTTTTCCGTCTAGAAGGACGTCGTCCAAATCTTGTTGTTCTAGATGACGCCACTGCAGAAGTTGAGGCTGCATGGCAAGTAGATGGCGATCACTCATCTGTCATCTCTGCTGCAGAAGATGCTGCGATTATTCGTCAAGCACTTGCGATGTTGTCCCCCGCCGAGCGAGCAGCCCTCGTCATGTGGGAGATGGAGGGTCGCTCCACTTCCGAGATTGCATCAGAGCTCGGTATTAAAGAGTCTGCTGTTCGTCACACAGTCTCTCGTGCTCGTGCGTCATTGCGTCGCGTTCTTAGTGAACTCGTTATTGATGAAGAGCGCGGTCTAACTGCCCTCGACATGCTCTCTACTTCTTATAAGAAGGCTGCAGAGATCGCACAGAAGTCTTCCAAGGTTGCCTTATCTCTACTCCTCGTAGTCACAGCATTCCTTGGCTTTAATTCACTGACTGGCAACGAAGGAAATGTTCAAGTTAATGACCTTGCTATCTCTACTCCAACAACTGTTCAAGAGGAAGCAGTAACTCCTGCAGCTCCGGTTGTTGTCGAAGCACCAAAAGTTTTTTCACAAAAGCCATCTGGCATCACCGTTGAGGAATACAACGACCAGATGGATATCTCCAAAGCACAACTCGAATCAGTTGCGGTCATGGCACAGACCTTGGCGATGCTGGTTGCAGCTGAAGGAGATAACAACTAACTAGGTTTCCGCATCAGTTATGGCGCTACACGTGTTCGTCATAAAAGAAGCGGAATTAGAAGATCGAAAGATCTTCGAGCCGAAATCGGGAAATGCCCGATCTCGACTAACGAAAGGAAAAACATGTCTACAAAGACACTACGCAAGCGCATCGCGCTTGTTGCAGTATCAGCACTTGGTGCAGGACTACTTTCAGTAGTAGCTGTTCCATCTGCTAATGCGGCTGCGGGAAATACAACTGTAGATTCCTTGCAACTCAGCACTACAGCCTCCACTACTGGTGAAGGTGCGGCTAGCCAAACAGTTACGAGCCAAAGATCTTCAGGTTGGATCGCGAATACAGGTACACAAGGCACCGTAACCGGTGGTGGAATAAGACTGTCTGGTGGTGCCGCAGGAACAGGTATCGTCTTGGCTGGCGCAAAACTGGCTGTCTCGGTCGCCGGTAACACAACATCTGCGACAGGCGTGTCCCTTGTTGCAGTTGGTGGAACACTTACTTCAGTAACAGTGGATAATCCTGACGGTACAACTACTCTAACCCCGGCTGTTAATGGTACATCTACCATTGCAACGGTAACTCAGGATGGTACAACGGCTGCACGTTTAGCTGCACGTTTTAACGTTTCTGCTGCTGCAGGAACTACAGCGACTATTTCTGCTTACTCAGGCACAGGTATCACTGGCACAACTACAGCTACTAATGGAACTCTACTTGGTACTTGGACACTGACTGTGGCTTCAGCTTCAGCTTCTGGTGTTTATGCTCCAACATACAGCTCGATCTACCAACAGACAGCTATCACCAAGGGAACAACAGCTGGTGGCAATGCGGGTACATACGTAGGTAGCTATGATGTGACATCGCGTATTGCAAACGGTAAAGTAGGCGTCATCGTTTATGAACTTGCGGATGCTTACGGCTCAGCTGTGACATCTGGAACTCTGACTGCAACAGCTACCAACGGTGCAACAGTCAGAATTGTTGACACTGGTGCAGATGCACAGGCAGGCGCTTATTCTGCAACAACGTCGTTCCACTCACTTGCACTCTCTAACACTGCCTACAATGGTTATATCGTTGTCAACCAGCCTGTAGCGAACACAGCAGGTTCAACAACTGTTACCATCACACTCGATGGAACAGTGATTGCAACTAAGACACTTAACTGGAATGGTGATATTGCATCTCTCGTAGTTGATACTACAAACAGCAATAGCAACTTCAAGAACGGTGCAGACCTTTCCTTCACCGGTGGTCTTGCAGGAGTTATTTATGTAGCCAAGGATGCTGCTGGCAATGCAGTTGATCTCGCAGCTGCTCCAACAGTAACTAGCCAAACAGGTTCAATGGTTGGTGCTTCACTTGCAGCAATCACAGGAACTACAAACGGTGCGATCCAAGATGCCGTAACAGGTTATGGATATAACACAATGACTATCCCATCTTCATCTCTTACAGGTAAGGGAACATACAAGCTAAAGGTTTCAAACGGAGCTGGTGTGTCAATTTACTCACAAGAAGTGACAGCAAATGTCTCTGATTCAACAGGGCTAGATTCATTTGTTGCTAAATGGGACAAAGACTCATATGCACCAGGTGAAATCGCAGTTCTTACTGTTACAGGTAAGGACACAAAGGGCAACGTAATTGCTGATGGAACTGCAGCTGCAGGACTTTCACTAACAGTTGCTGGCTCAGCAACTGCTGGATTCACAGCAGTTGGAACAGCATGTACAACATCAACAGTGTTCTCAGGTGGAAAGTTCACTTGTAAGTACGCTGCAAACACTGAAGGTGCTTGGTCATATTCAGTGGATGTCACAACAAACGTAAATGCACAATCTCCAACAGTAGGTGCTCTCAAGATCACTTCAGGTGGAGCTGTGTCAAATGCTGATGTTCTCAAGGCAATCGTTTCCTTGATTGCATCAATCAACAAGCAGATTGCAGCCCTTCAAAAGGCTCTTCTAAAGAAGTAATTAACCACTTCTAAAGACCCTAAAGGCGGCCTCTCCAAACGGAGGGGCCGCCTTTAGTCCATTTTGGCCTAAGAATTAGGTATCTTTGGAGCATGTTTTATCTTCTGTTGCCGCTACAGTTTTTATGTATCACTCCCAGTTTGAATGAACCCATCAATTTGGCACGAAGTATATTTTTGATTACGGCAGTAACTATTTTTGTGATTGTCTTCCCAGAAGTTTTAAGGGCAAAAAACAAATTTATGTATTTACCTTTGATTTTGCCTGGAATTTATGTGATTTCTGCCCTTGTTAATAATCAGAACCCAATTCTTGCGCTTCTTGGCAACTACAACAGAAATTTTGGAATCTTGACATTTATTGCATTAGGCCTATTGGTTCTAATCGCTGCTAGCTCAAAGACTAAAACAACCGCATTTATCAATTATGGCATCTGGCCAATTACTGCTCTTGCGGTGATTTACAGTTATATGCAGTCATTCAAATTTGATCCACTTGTTTGGGCAGAACCAGACCGAACTGTTTTGACTATGGGCAACTCCGACTATGCGGCTTCATTCCTTGGAATGCTAATTATTGTTCCAATTTATGGATTTTTTACATATTCAAATAAACTGATTAAAGCATTTATGGTTCCACTTTTACTTTTAATCGGAAACGCAGGAATGAATACGATTTCCTTCCAATTCAGAGTGCTTGCATTGATATCGGTAATTGTTTTTGTGATTGTTTATTACTGGGAAAAACTCATGGCGTTACCTAAGCTGATGACCTTTAGCGGGCTTGTCGGCTCACTGATCCTTTTAATATATTACATTTTAAGTAATCAAAAAGACTTAATTGAGTATACAAACTTTAAAGACAGAATCTCACAACAGCAAATGGGCCTTTCAATGTTTGCGGACCATCCAATTTTTGGTGTGGGCGCAGACCAAATGTGGCGTTTCATGCCCCAGTATTTGAAACCAAGTGATATACAAACTAACGGGTCTGGAGTGGTGCCAGATAAAACCCACAATGTGTTTATTGATCATCTTGCACATGGCGGCATCTTTGCTGGAATCATATTTACCGCTTTCATTATTTTCTCATTGGTAACTATCTTCCAATTGATGAGAAAACCGCAAGCTGAAGAAAAACGCCCACTTGTCGCACTTCTTGCAGGAATTTGGATTACTTACGTCGCACAACAATTCATAAGTACAGACGAGGTCATTCTAATGATAATGCCGTTTATGGCACTCGGCTTGATATGCAATTTGTATTTTTCGAGAGATGAAACAACCACCGGTGTGAAGAAGAAACCAATTAGAAGTAATTCGAATTTGATAATTCGTGGTGTTATGTCAATACTTCTGCTCATAATATCAATTGTAGGTGGACGGGCTATTTATTATGACTCACAAGTTAAGAAGATTTTGACCCACGAGATTAATAACGGAGATATAGCTCTCAGCATCATCAAGAGTTTCCCAAATCCAAAATCAACAGAAGCAGTTATAGTTGATTCGATGAGTAATTTACAAAACTGCCCCTTTGCTCTCGTTGCCACAGATGAGTTATTAAAGGTAGATAATCGCAGCGCCCAAGCTTGGTATACAAAGGCACTTTGTGAAGATGCGCGGGCAAATTATGGACAAGCGCTACTGTTCGTAAAGAAAGCACTAGATCTTCAACCAGTCAATACCCAGTACTTAGAAGCGAAATATAGACTCGAAATCCGTTTAAATATTCGTGAAGATGCTCGGAATTCACTAAAAACCTTAACTTCAATTGACCCAAATCTGTCAAACCTGACTGAATTAGAAGCACTTCTTAAAGTTCCAGCGACGAAGTAACTATTCACACAGGTGTACCTCGGCCCACGCTCATGTAACTCACAGGAAACTGAGTTTGAATAGGTCCATGAGTAATGCCTCCACAATCAAGTACTCATCGGGTGCAGGTGTTGATTGGGCGGCGTTGATTGCGGGCCTTGGGTTGGGGCTGACGGTGGCGATGCAGGTGACTTCGATGTCGCGTGCAGATATTTCATCTGTCTATGCAGCTATTACATCTTTCTCTCGGTTGTGCGCATTGGTCGGTACGTACTTTGCTGTGTTGGGTGTTTTCTTGATTGCACGTATTCCGTTTGTAGAGCGCGGTGTGGGTCATGACAGGTTGGTGACTTGGCATCGCAAGTTGGCGCCGTACTCGCTATTTCTTGTGGGCTTTCATGTGATCTTTGTTCTCTTGGGGTATGCCGGACAAGATCAAATTCCTTTGTATAAAGAGTTATGGAATGTGCTTCATCAGTTTTATTGGATGTGGGCTGGCCTCGGTGGGTTTATATTGATGATGTTGGCGGGTGTGACGTCCTATAAAAAAGCAAGAGCAAAGATGTCTTATGAGACATGGTGGATTATTCATATCTACACATATGCTGCGATTGCTCTTTCCTTTATGCACCAAGTGCTAAATGGTTCCATGTTTATTGGACATCCACTAGCGCGAATTTATTGGACTGGTTTGTATGTCTTGATGGGTGCATCTGTTTTGTATTGGCGCATCGGTTTGCCGTTGGTGCGCTCGCTTCGTCACAACATCACAGTAGATCGCATTGTGGTTGAAGGACCAGGTGTTGTTTCGGTGATTATGCGTGGACGTAAGTTGCACAAACTTGCTGCGCAAGGTGGACAATTCTTTTCATGGCGCTTTTTAACTAAAGGTCATTTATTAGTTGCACATCCTTACTCTCTGTCGGCTGCGCCGACTGAGCATCACGTGCGCATTACCGTCAAAGATCTTGGTGACCACTCACGTTCATTAGCTACGTTACGTAAGGGCACACGAGTCTTTGTCGAAGGTCCATATGGAGCATTCACTGCTGGGCGTTCATCTAGTCCACACGTTGTTCTAGTCGGCGGTGGTGTGGGTATTACACCTATTAGAGCAATCATCGAAGAGTTCAAAAATGGTGTGCAAATGGATGTAATCTTTAGAGCATCTAAGGAAGAAGATTTAGTTTTGCGCGAAGAACTTGATTATTTAGCAGCAAATTCTGATGGCACGATTCGCGTGCATTACTTGGTGGGGCCGCGTAAAAATCATCCAATGGATTCGCGTGCGTTGACCAAGTTAGTGCCTAGCTTCGCTGATTCAGATATCTATATCTGCGGTCCAACACCGCTAGTTGAAGCAGTGCGTAAGGCTGCAAAAGATGTTGGGGTTCCAAAAGATAAATTCCATGACGAAGCATTCGGATATCACACGGATATTAAGAGATGAAGAGAGCCTTATTAATCGCGGGCGGCACAATCGGTGGATTGGGCGCTGTATTAACCATTAATCCGCCGAATTTATCTAGTACGACGTCGATTGCTGGTGGTGTTCCGCAAGCCGATGCAAGTGTTGCACCAAGTAAAAGCACAGCGGCGAAGCCAACGAAGCAGGCAAGTGCTAAACCAACTTCAAAACCAACGTCAAAACCAACTTCGAAACCGGGTGCGACTGCAACGCCAACACAGAGCGCAAGTGCGACGCCAACACAGAGCGCTCCACAACCAAGCGCTGCAACAGATGGATCATTTACGGGTGATGCAATCAGCATGCGTTATGGCGTTGTGCAGGTAAAGATCACTGTGCAAAATGGAAAAATTACGGATGCACAAGCGGTTCGTGCGCCATCTGGAAGTAATGATCGCTACACACAAATGGCTGTTCCGCGTTTGCGCCAACAAACTATTGCTGCGCAATCTGCAAACATTCAAGGTGTCTCGGGTGCTTCCTTTACTTCTTATGCCTGGTACCAATCACTTGTGTCAGCGATTGCTAAAGCTGGTCTATAAAACTTTTTATGCGCCAGCGCCACACCATTGATGCTTGGGGCACAAAACTTTACTTTGATTGCGAAGGCGAAGCATTTGAATCTGTTGCTGCTTTTGCAGAGATAACTTCTTTTGTTGCTTTGGTTGATGATTTGTTTTCAACGTATAAGCCAGATTCGGTTGTATCACAGATTCGTTCTGGGCGATTGGATATTGGTTCTGCGCCTGCCGATGTGATTGAAGTTGCTAATTTATGTGCCGTTGCTCGTGAATTAACTGATGGCGCATTTGATCCGTGGAGCGTGCCGGGTGGTTTTGATCCAAGTGGATATGTAAAAGGGTGGGCGGCGGATAAGTGTGCTGATATTGCGCAAGAACATGGTGCGCAGCATGTGCAAGTAAATTGTGCGGGGGATTTATCACTGCGTGGTGGTTTTAATGATGCGGGCGTAATAAAGCCTTGGTCGATTGGTATTTCTAATCCAGATAACACGCAAGAAGTTGTGCACGTTGTTGAGATATTCGATGGTGCGATTGCAACAAGTGGTGATTACGAACGTGGGGCGCATATTTACGATCCGTACACGGGCATGATTGCAATCGGTGCAAGATCTGCCAGTGTGATTGGCCCAGATGCGGGCCTGTGTGACGCACTGGCGACTGCGTTGATGGTGGCGGGTAAAGATGGTGCAAAGTGGTTTGGGTTGCCTGAGTTAGCTTCTTATTCGGCGTGGGTTGTTAATCGAAACGAAAATACAGCGTGGAGCGTTAACGACTAGCAGCGTTGAGTTGTTCTACTTCTTCGCTTGATAATTTAATTATCTGAATTATTTCAAGTAATTGCTCAACTGTGCGAGCACTTGCAATTGGTGCGCTGACAGTTGGATTAGATCGCAGCCAGGCAAGTGCGACAGCAGACATAGAAGCTCCGTGGTTTTTGGCGATGGCATCTAGTGCATCGATGATTGCCCAACCAGTCGGGGTCATGTATTCCTTTGCGGCTTCAGCGCGGACAGATTCAACGGTGACACCTGGGCGGTATTTTCCGGTTAGGAATCCTTTTGCAAGACCGTAGAAAGGAAGTGCGGATAATCCATTTTTAGCAACGATCACTTGTTGCTCGGATTCAAATGGATTACGAGTCATTAAGTTGTAGTGATCTTGCAGTGCGATGTATGAAGCAAGGTTGTTTGCCTTTGCTGTGTCTAATGCGTGTTGCAGACGTGCGCCAGAGTGTTGAGATGCAGCGATGTAGCGGATTTTGCCGGCGTTAATGTGGTTTGTGTATGTTGCGAGTGTCTCTACGGTGGGAACTTTTAAATCATCTTCGTGTGAGTAATATATATCTACATAATCTGTTTGCAGGCGGCGTAATGAATCATCGAGTGCTGCTGTGATGTTTTCCGGTGACAGACCGCGACGTGTAGAAAGTTTTGCGACCTTAGTTGCAAGAACAATTTTGTCTCTGTTATTCCGTGCTTTCATCCACTTGCCGATGATGGTTTCGGATTCACCGCCTACGTTGCCCTCTTTCCATTCTGAGTACACATCGGCGGTGTCTATAAAGTTTCCACCGGCTGCGACGTAGGCATCGAGGACTGCAAAGGATTGGGCTTCATCGGCGCTCCATCCAAAGACATTTGCACCGAGGCATAGCGGGTGAACTAAAAGATCTGTCTTTGGCAGTGTGAACATGGATGCAACCTACGGCAAGATGCTCTTATGGTCGAGACAACGGGTGGCTTTACTAGCACGCAGCTGGCTTTAGAAGCGCAGACACTTGTGTTGCCATCGCTGTCGCAAGCAGAAGCAATTGAGATCGGCGAGATCGCTGTGGGACTTGGTCGCAATCGAGGGCTGCCCATTGCTGTCGAAGTTCGTATGGGCGAATGGATTGTTTTTCATGTTTCGCTGCCTGGATCAACTTCTGAAAATGATTGGTGGATTGCGCGCAAAGCGCGAGTAGTACTTGCAAAAGGTAATTCAACAATGTTGGAAAGAGTTGCAGCAGAAGAAGCTGGCGTTAATTGGTATGAACACAATCACTTATCCGAAGAACTACACGCAGTCCATGGTGGTGGATTGCCACTCAATGTAACTGGCGTTGGAATGGCTGGAATTTTATTAATTAGCGGATTGCCACAAGTAGAAGATCACTTGTTGGGTGTTGAGGTAATCGCCGAATATCTAGCGCGCAAAGGTGAACAAAGTGCAATTCATTGATGACGCCGAATTTCAAATAAATATTGACTTAGATCAAGGTGCGCGTATCTCATCTTTGATATGGCGCGATATGCAATTTGCTCTTCCCTTTCGAGGATCGCCACTTACGTATGGTTGGTATGCAATGGCGCCGTGGGCGGGGCGTGTGCGTGATGGAGTTATTAAATCGCCGAGCGGACAAGAGTTTCAATTACCAACAACTGCTTTTCCACCGCACGCTATTCATGGATTTGGTTTTGAATCATCATGGCAAGAAATTGGTCCAGGGCGTTCTATGTTGCACTTACCAAAACCATATGGCGGCGCAACGGTAGAACAAACGATTGAAGTTTTAGATGACGCAATTCGTTGGTCACTCGAATACGACCCTGGCGATTGTGATTTACCAGCGTGGATGGGATTTCATCCATGGTTTGTGCGCGATTTAGATCGTGGTGGAAGCGCCGAAATTGAATTTAGTGCGGCAAAGATGTTGTCTCGCGATTCAGATGGATTACCTGATGGCACCATTGTTTCGCCGACTTCGCAACCGTGGGATGACGCTTTTACAGAAGTACGCGGAACACCGAGTGTTGTATGGGAAGACGTTGCACGTATCAGTATCGAATCAGATGCACCTTGGTGGGTTGTTTACACAGAAGACTCTGAAGGTGTGTGTATTGAGCCACAGACCGCACCACCTGATGCGCAGAACTTAGGTATTACAGGAGAGCATTACATCGAAGCGCTCTTTGTTTTCGAAGAAGTATAAGTAGGATACGTAAATGATTGATCGCTCCCATCTTGCACAATTAATGAAAAAAGAAGAAAAGCGTTATCTCGCTCGCACAAAAAAGAGCGCGGCGCTTTTTAAGCAAGCTAAGAAATCTATGCCTGGTGGAGTGCCAATGTCATGGATGACCAAGTGGCCAGGTGCGTATCCGCTATTTGTGAAGAGCGCTAAGGGTGCGCACTTTAAAGATGTAGATGGCAATACTTACATTGATTTTTGTTTAGGCGATACAGGTTCGATGACAGGTCACTCACCTTCGGCCACAGTTACTGCGATCAAAAAACAACTTAGCTCTGGTCTGACTGCGATGTTGCCAACCGAAGATGCGTTGGCTGTTGGTCAAGATCTGACAAAACGTTTCGGTCTGCCAATGTGGCAATTTACTGTGTCGGCTACAGATGCCAATCGTCATTCAATTCGTTATTGCAGACTTGTGACAGGTAAGCAAAAAATTATTGTGATCGACAAGTGCTATCACGGCTCTGTTGACGAAACATTTGCAACGCTAGATTCTTCTGGCAATACGGTTAAGCGCGAAGGAAACATTGGCGCGCCAGTTGATTTGTCTGAGACAACTCGAGTCGTTGAATTTAATAACTTAGCTGCAATGGAAGCAGCTCTTGCTCACGGCGATGTTGCAGCGATTTTGATGGAACCTGCGATGACAAACATCGGAATTGTTCTGCCTGAAAAGGGATATCTCGAAGCAGTTGGAAAACTTGCTAAGAAGTATGGTGCAGTCTGGATTATTGATGAGACGCACACAATCTCTGTGGGTCCTGGCGGAATGACAAAGAAGTACAAATTAAAGCCAGATATGTTGACGATCGGTAAAGCAATTGCAGGCGGGTTGCCGACTGGAACATTTGGAATGACGAAAGAGATTGCAGATCAGATTGCTGCAAAAGTAAAGCGCGAAATCGTTGATACTGGTGGAATTGGTTCGACGTTAGCTGGCAATGCGTTATCTGCTGCTGCAATGCGTGTGACGCTAAAGAAAGTCTTAAATGAAAAGAATTTTAAGAAGATGATTGATCTTGGTACACGGTGGTCAGATGGTGTCGATGCTGCGATTAAAGAGTTCGGTTTGCCGTGGCACTGCAATCGCTTAGGTGCACGTGGTGAATACATTTTTGCTCCAAAAGCTCCACGCACAGGAAAAGAAGCAGCAGATGGTGGCGACTTTGAATTAGAGCAGTACATCCACTTGCGTCTGCTCAATGATGGCTTTTTATTAACGCCATTTCACAATATGGCGTTGATGTCACCTGCAACGACAAAGGCAGATGTAGATGCACATACAAAAGCCTTTAGAAAAATGTGCGCCGAACTTGTTAAGCGTTAATTAAAACCTAAAGACCTATAGAGCGCTAAGCCTGGTTCGTTATCGGCATCGACATATAACATGGATTGTTTAAGGCCTTTACCCACTAAATAATTAAGCGCTGCAATCGAAACCGCGCGGCCAATTCCTTTGTGTGCATGATCTGGGTGCACGCCGATGACATATAGCTCGCCGACAGGATCTTGATTAACAAATTCGTCATGAATCTTTGTCCAGCAAAAGCCGATAATTTTTTCGCCATCTACGGCCAAGAAAAACCCGTTGGCATCAAACCAGGGTTCGGCCATACGGTTTTCAAGATCGGCCATTGCCCAATTACCTTGATCTGGGTGGTGGGCAAAGATCGTGTTATTTAATTTCAGCCACTGGTCTTTATCTTTTGTAGGGTCAAATGTGCGAAGAGTGCAGGAATGCGCAGTATCTCGGATTGGATCGTGAAGTGAGCGGTGAATCTTAAGAATATGGCGCATATAAATTAGACGCGCTCAGAAATATTTGAATCTTTTCCATTGTGGGGCAGAGTGAATCGATATCCCACATTTCTTACAGTGCCGATAATTGCTTCAAACTCTGGGCCAAGCTTTGAACGCAAGCGTCGGATATGAACGTCAACGGTACGAGTGCCACCGAAATAGTCATATCCCCAGATCTCTTGCAGTAATTGCGAACGAGTAAATACTCGACCTGGGTGCTGTGCTAAATACTTCAGTAATTCAAACTCTTTAAAAGTTAGGTCAAGCGCGCGACCTTTGATGCGCGCAGTGTATGAATTTTCATCGATCACAACTTCGCCTGTGCGAATTTCACCGGTACCGGAATCTGATGCGTTCATCATCGCATTGTGTGTTCCAATTGCGAGACGAATACGTGCATCAACTTCGGCAGGACCTGCGGTGTCCAACATGACATCATCGATGCCCCATTCAGCACTGATTGCGGTTAATCCACCTTCCGTTGTAATTGCAATAACAGGTGCACCAACGCCAGTAGTTGTTAACAATTTTGTTAGTGACTTTGCAGCAGGTAAATCACGACGAGCATCGATCAGAAGTACTTGCATTTCTGGAACATCGACAAGAACGCTAGCTTCTGCAGGAAGAATTTTTACGCTGTGTTGTAGCAAACCTAGTGCTGGTAAAACTTCAGCGCTCGCGCCAAGAGTGTTTGTCAGTAACAACACGTTGGCCATTGTCGGGTTTCCTATTCCTGTTAAGTGCGCAACAATACTCTTGTGAAATCATTGCTTCCACTCGTTATTGTGCTTGTACTGGCTACTGCCTACGGTATTTGGCACAAATTACGCGAGGGACATTTCAAAGTTCGCAAAGCCAAAGCTGCTGTTCTGGATGCGCAGATGTTGGGTGCACCCCTTGGATCTCGAGTGACATTGGTGCAATTCTCATCAGCATTCTGCACACCATGTCGTACGACCCGTGCACTTCTGTCACAGATGACTGCTGACATGGCCGATGTTGCTCATCTTCATATCGATGCCGAATCCAACCTAGATCTAGTCAATCGCCTCAATATTTTGTCTACCCCAACAACATTAATTTTGGATAAGTCCGGTACTGAAGTGGGCCGCGCTGTTGGTGCGCCGAAACGCGATGAAGTTCTCGCGGCAATTGCCTCAGTTAAGTAAGTGCAAGTTCTTCGCAATTAGTCTTTCTTTTTTAACTTCTCTATTCTTCATCCATGTCACAGCAATTAAAAACACCAACACTGATTGATGTTCGTGGTCCACGTTTTAGTGCAACTATCACAGTAATTGTTTTAGCAATTGCACTTGCAAAACAAAACGTTTGGGTACTCGCACTTCAAGCAGTTGTATTCGCAATTGGGGCAATCCGTGGGCCTCAATTCACACCGTATGCGTTTATTTTTAAACGCATAGTTAAGCCGCGACTTCGTGGGGAAGTCGTGACTGAAGATTCGCGTCCACCACAGTTTGCACAGAGTGTGGGATTTGTTTTCGCACTCGTTGGCTTACTGGGCGGCGCAATCGGATCAGCACTTATATTTAATATTGCAGTTGGATTCGCACTTGCTGCAGCGTTTTTAAACTCTGTTTTTAATTATTGTCTTGGTTGTGAGATGTATCTGCTCGTCTTAAGAATTCGTACTCGCTAATAAATTTAATTACTTTAAAACTTAAGAAATAGGAGAAATAAATGTCAAGAGAAACAGCACTAGTAACAACTGATTGGGTCATTGAGAATCTCAAGAATCCACACGTTGTATTTGTAGAAGTAGATGAAGATACAACTCTGTACGAACAAGGTCACATCGAAGGTGCAATCACTTTCCACTGGCGCGAGGACTTGCAAGATGGTCTTGTGCGTGACCTCATTTCAAAGGAGAAGTTCGAAGCTCTTCTTTCAAAAAATGGTATTGCAAATGACACGACAGTTGTTCTCTATGGAGGCAATAACAACTGGTTCGCAACATATGCGTACTGGTATTTCAAGATTTACGGCCACCAAGATGTTCGTTTGATCGATGGTGGACGCAAGCTCTGGGAACTCAAAGCGCTGCCATTAGTTAAGGAAGTTCCTGCGCGCGCTGCTACTCGCTACGTTGCAAAGGAGCGCGATAACTCAATTCGCGCATTCCGCGATGAAGTAATTGCAGCAATCGGAACACGTAACATCGTTGATGTGCGCTCACCGGCTGAATTCTCAGGTGAACTTGCAGCACCTGCGCACCTTCCACAAGAAGGCGGACAAATTAAGGGACACATTCCAACAGCTAAGAACATTCCATGGTCAAAGGCTGCCAATGAGGATGGAACTTTTAAGTCAGAAGCAGAACTTAAATCAATCTACGAAGGCGCTGGCGTTGATCTTGCAAAAGACACAATCGCGTACTGCCGTATTGGTGAGCGCTCTGCATTCTCATGGTTTGTTCTACATGAGTTGCTTGGTGTAAATAATGTAAAGAATTACGACGGTTCATGGACTGAATACGGTTCATTAGTCGGCGTACCAGTTGCTGTTGGTGCTTAATTGAAAACTTGCGGTGCAACACCTGGTGGTCCATCACTTGATGGAATCGATCTAACAAAACAGAGCGTTATCCAAGGCGTCATACTCAGGGACGGGGAAGCCGATGGTGTGCCAAATGGTGCACCGGTGGTTAACGCACATATTCGTCTGTTAGATAGCCAAGGTGAATTCACCGCAGAGGTTCCAACTAATACCGATGGACAATTTCGTTTCTTCGCAGCCCCAGGTGCATGGACTCTCGTAGTTCTTGCACCGGGGGTGCGTAAGGAATTAAGCGTGAAAGCAGCTATAGGAGTTCCAGCAGATTTAGTTATTCAAATCTAGATTAGACTTAGCGCATGGCCGACAAGCATGAGTTACGCGATAAGGGATTACGCCTTACACCGCAGCGCGAATTAGTTTTATCTGCAGTGCGCGAATTAGGCCATGCAACCCCAGAAGATGTTGCAGAAAAAGTTCGCCTTACACATCCCGGAATTAATTTATCTACCGTTTATCGCAACTTAGAAACACTAGAAAACGTTGGCCTTGTTCAGCACACACACTTAGGTCACGGCGGCGCTACGTATCACGCGGCAGAAGAGCTAACGCACTTACACCTTGTCTGCGGAAGTTGCGAAGCAGTGGGCGATGCGCCAATTGAGATTGCAAGCCAATTCGTTAATGCGCTCGCAGATGATTATGGATTTAAGACAGATGTTTCACACTTTGCTATTTATGGTACATGTGCTGCCTGTGTTGCTAAACATAAGTGAGCCCAGTCGAAGTGAGCGCAGTACTAGTCGAAGATGGCCCAGATAAGGGCGCTATCTGGCATTTCGGTGAACCTGTAAAAGAACAGCGGGCTCTTGAAAATGGCACAGCGTGGGCAGATTTATCTCACTTAGATATCGTTGCAATTAAGGGCGAAGATCGCCTGACATGGTTGCATGCACTGACGACTCAGCACCACGAACAATTACAACCCGGACAGTGGCAAGAATCCCTCATTCTTGATCCACAAGGTCACGTCGAATATCAATTCTTCTTAGTCGATGATGGCGACACAGTCTTCTTAGTTTTCGATCCTGGTTATAAAGAAACGTTGATTGAGTACTTAAACAAAATGAAATTTATGTTGCGAGTTGATGTTCGCGATGCATCTTCTGAATTTGCAGTGTTGCGAGCACCAGGTGCAACGACAGATCTTGGCGGACCTTATGCATTGGTGCCACGCGCAGAATTACAAGAGATGCGCAAAGTATTTAACGAAAACGCTACACAGGTCGGCACATGGGCACTCGATGCAATGCGCGTTGCGGCCGGCCGCATTCGAATTGGTTTTGAAACCGATCACAAATCGATTCCAAACGAACTCGGTGTACTCAATAAGTCAGTACATATGGCAAAGGGTTGCTATCGCGGGCAAGAGACGGTGGCAAAGATTTATAACCTCGGAAATCCACCACGACGGCTAGTTCTTTTACACCTAGACGGAAGCGTTGTGACCGTACCACCACAGGGCACAGATGTATTTAACGGCGAAGTGAAAGTCGGGTTTCTTGGCACCGTTGCTCGTCACCACGAATTAGGCACGATTGCACTGGCAGTTATAAAGCGAAATACACCGGTGGATGCTCAATTAACAGTAGATGGAATCCCTGCAATTCAGCAGATTATTGTTCCTGCTTAATTTAATAAACGATTGCTTGCGTGCTCTCGCGCGTGATTTCTTCAACAAATGACGCAGCACCTTCTATAACAATTCCTTTAATCTGATCGCCATCATTAATGTTTCTGCGCACTGCGCACTGCGAACACAAAACAACCCGTGCATCAGCAATTAACGCTTGTAATTGATCGGCAAGGGGTGCGGCGTGTGGCAATTCAAATTCAGCAGCTTTACCAGGCAGTGCAAAGTAGGAAGCGTCACCAGTTAGCCAGAGTGAAACATTAATTCCCGATGCCAACGCAGCAGATGCCACAGAAAAAGCCTGCGAAACGCGTTCTGGGGATTCAAAACCGCAGGTTAATTTGATGACTAGATTTGAAGTGCGAGACATACGCCAACTCTAAAGTACGCTTGCGGGTATGGAAATCACAGCCGCTGTGCTCTTAGCCCTTGCAGCCCTTGCATTGGGTATCGGCTTAATGATTTACGGAATTCGTCGAAGAGAACGCCAAGCGCACGCTCGAATTCGAAATACATACTTAAAGAGTCAGCGATAGTGGCATTCACAATTCCTGAAGGTTTACACCCAGATCTCAACCCACTTGCATGGCTCGTCGGCACATGGCGCGGAAAAGGTCGCGGTGAATATCCGGGCATCGAGTCATTTGAATTCGCACACGAAGTTGTCTTTAATCACGATGGTCGTCCATTTTTAAATTACTACTCACGTTCGTGGATTATTGATGCAGAAGGCGAAGTAATTCGCCCCGGTGCATCTGAAACTGGATTTTGGCGCGTCAAACCAAATAATGTTTTAGAGGTTTTAATTTCGCATAACACCGGAATCACAGAAGGTTGGGTCGGACAATTCGATGGTCCAAAGATTCAACTTGTTATGGATCAGGGATATTCTGCGCCATCTGCAAAAATTGTTACCGCCGGTGTTCGTTTATACGGTTTAGTTGCAGGCGAACTCTTCTTCGCATACGACATGGCGGCAGAAGGCAAAGAGTTACAGGCACACATTTGGTCATCTCTTCCTCGCTCGAATGAGTAATTTTTCACAAGGCGAAATACTCGCTGAAATAACTAGAAGCGGTGTCGTCGAATCCGTTCACTCTGGTCACCTAGTAATTCTTAATTCAGATGGTTCGGTGCACTTAACAAAAGGTGATCCGACTGCGCTGACATATCCACGTTCGACAATTAAAGCTATACAAACCAGTGCAATGATTCGAAGTGGTTTAAAACTCGAACCACGTTTATTAGCACTCGTGAGCGCAAGTCATTCGGGGGCTGCGATGCACCAAAACGGTGCGCTAGAAATACTGTCTACTGCAGGATTGGCTGAAAAAGATTTACAGAATGCAAAAGATAAACCGCTGGGCGAAGCAGAGCGTCGCGCATGGGGCAATCAAGAACCAACTCGCCTTGCCATGAATTGCAGCGGAAAGCATGCAGGAATGCTTGCAACGTGCGTTGCTGCGGGTTGGCCAACTGCTAATTACTTAGATCCTGCGCACCCATTACAAGTCGCAATTAAAAAAGAACTCGAGAATTTAGCAGGCGAAGATGTTTCGCTGACAAGTGCTGATGGTTGCGGGGCGCCGCTCTTTCTCATTTCCTTGATGGGGCTTGCTCGTGCGATGCGTGCAATCACTATTTCAACTGATTCAATTCACCAAAGTGTTGTGCAAGCGTGCAGAGATTTTCCCGAAATGGTTGCAGGAGAAAAAAGATTAACAACGCGATTAATGCTTGAAGTTCCGGGATTATTTATGAAAGAAGGTGCCGAAGGTGTTGAAGTTGCAACACTTGCAGATGGACGCACAATTGTGTTTAAAGTAAGCGATGGTTCAATTCGACCATGTGAAACTTTGATGGTTGCTGTATTAGCTGAATTTGGTATTAACGTTGCAGACACAAGTGAGCGTGTTTATGGGGGATCAGAGGCAATCGGCGCTATTCGCGCCTGTATCACACGCGGGTAGACTTGGAACATGAACGGCCGCATTGCCACATTGATGGTGCATACATCGCCACTGGATCAACCAGGTATTGGCGATGCTGGCGGCATGAATATTTATGTCACTGAAAGCGCCGAACGAATGGCGGCGATGGGTGTGCAAGTAGATATTTTTACCCGTCGTACAAACAAAGATATTGCAGATATTGTAGAAATTTCTCCAGGTGTTCGAGTTCGCCATTTAAATGTTGGGCCAGTCGATGGAGTCACAAAAGAACGTTTACCCGAATTAATCGGTGAATTGTCAGAAGAATTTGCGCGCATCCTTAAAGTAGATCCATACGATGTTATCCACTCTCACTATTGGATTTCTGGAAAAGTTGCGATGCCAGCAGCTGAAAAATTAGGAATTCCGTTGGTGCACACGATGCACACAATGGCTCGCGTAAAGAATTTAAATTTAGCAGAAGGCGAAACACCAGAACCAATGATTCGTGTTCAAGGTGAAACACAAGTTGTTGCAGCGGCAAATGCATTGATTGCCAATACAGATGCCGAAGCTGCAAGTTTGGTTTCGCTCTACGGTGCATGCCCAGACAATGTTCATGTCGTAAGTCCTGGGGTTGATCTCTATACATTTACCGTTGGTGCCGGTCGCGCTGCAGCCCGCGAATCCGTTGGTTTATCGCACGATGCACTTGTTATTACTTTCGTAGGTCGTATTCAGCCACATAAGGGTCCCGAGCTCTTGATTCGCGCAACATCAGAGATGATTAAGCACTCACCACAATTGCGACCAAAACTTGTTGTCAATATTATTGGCGGAGCATCTGGTGCCAATACTTCAGAAGTAGAACGTTTGAAAGAACTCGTTGCATGGCTTGGAATTTCCGATGTTGTGCAATTTGCACCACCAGTTCTACGTTCAGAATTACCACAGTGGTATCGCGCAGCTGATTTGGTGTGTGTTCCGAGTTATTCCGAAAGTTTTGGTTTGGTTGCACTCGAAGCGCAAGCATGCGGAACACCTGTAGTCGCAACAGCTGTTGGTGGATTACGTACTGCAGTTGCCGATGGTATTTCTGGTGTATTAGTTGATGGTCACGATCCACGTGCGTGGTCATCTGTTCTTGCGCGTTTAATTCAAGAGCCACAACGTCGCGTGCTCTTATCTCTTGGTGCTATCGAACACGCATCTCACTTCGGTTGGGATGCAACTGCGCGTGGAACCTTAGATATTTATGATCGCGTGCTCTCAGATATACGCGAATCTCGCAAAACTTCTGGTGCCTAATGGCTATCGATTCACGCGTCATTATTGAAGAATTTCTAGATTCACACGATTTAGATTACGAGCGCAAAGATGCAAACACTTTTTTGGTCACTCTGCCTGGTGAAACTAAGTTGCAAACCCACTGTGCGCTTGTTGTGGGCGATCACTCATTAAGCATCAACGCATTTGTTATTCGCAAACCAGATGAGAATGAAGCAGGTGTTCACCATTGGTGCATGAGCAAGAACGCATCTATGTATGGCGTTGCATTTGCAATTAACACTCTTGGTGATATTTATCTTGTAGGGCGCTTGCCGCTGAATGCTGTAACAGATCGCGAAATTGATCGCTTACTCGGCGCGGTTTTGCAGTACTCGGATTCTTCCTTTAATCCATTACTCGAACTTGGTTTTGCCAACGCAATTCGTCGTGAGTGGGCGTGGAGAGTGTCACGTGGCGAATCTCTTGCGAATTTAGAGTTTGCTCGTCACTTCATTTAGGATGCTCATATGACAATCAAACTCATTCTTTTGCGCCACGGAGAATCCGAATGGAATGCAAAGAATTTATTTACCGGCTGGGTTGATGTCCGTTTATCTGCATCCGGAGAAGCAGAAGCTAAGCGCGGTGGTGCGCTATTAGCTGAGCGCGGTTTATTGCCAGATTTAGTACATACATCCTTGCTTCGTCGTGCGATTCATACATCGCAATTAGCACTTGATGCATGTGATCGTCATTGGATTCCCGTGTCACGTTCATGGCGTTTAAATGAACGTCACTATGGTGCTTTGCAAGGAAAAGATAAGAAAGAAACTTTGGCTGCATATGGCGAAGAACAATTCCAATTGTGGCGTCGCTCTTTTGATGTTCCACCACCACCTATCGAAAATGGTTCAGAATTTAGCCAAGCCAAAGATCCACGTTATGCAGACCTTGGCAGCAACATTCCAAAGACAGAGTGCTTAAAAGATGTGGTAGCTCGCATGTTGCCTTATTGGCACGAAAATATTGCACCAGATTTATTGAGCGGTAAAACTGTTTTGGTTACAGCTCACGGCAATTCATTGCGCGCCCTCGTAAAACACTTAGATGGAATTAGCGATGCTGATATTGCTGGATTAAATATCCCAACTGGTATTCCGTTGTATTACGAATTAGGGCAAGACTTGAAGCCGCTGAAACCTGGCGGAGAGTATTTAGATCCTGCTGCTGCACTTGAAGCAATCGCAGCTGTTGCTAATCAGGGTAAGAAGTAATTACGCAAAATCTGATGCGTACGTTCCTGTAACGAGGAAGTACACGCGACGAGCAACAGATACAGCGTGATCTGCATAGCGCTCGTAGTAACGCCCAAGCAGAGTCATATCAATAGCAGTTTCAATTCCATGCGCCCAATTATCATCGAGCAAAATTTCAAATAATTTACGGTGCAACTTATCCATTGCATCATCATCTTTTTCAAGTTCAACTGCAGCTAATGTGTCGCGTGAAGAAATGATTCCAGTGGTTTTTGCAATAATTCTCTGAGCAACTTCGCCCATCTCTTGAATAATAAATACTAATTCTGGTGGCACCGCGCATGCAGGAAAGCGCATACGTGCAAGCTTTGCGATGTGATGCGCAAGATCGCCCATACGTTCGATGTCCGAGCTCATTCGAATAGATGCAACGAGTGTACGAAGGTCTCCAGCAACAGGTTGTTGGCGTGCCATCAAATTAAGGGTTCGTGAATCCAAATCGTGGTGGAGGGCATCAATTTTTTCATCTTCAGAGATAACTTCTTCTGCAAGTGCGAGGTCAGCTTCCAAGATTGCTTTTGTTGCACGGACCATTGCAGTACTCGCCAGTTGGCTCATCTCAACAAGGGATTCGCCAATCGCATCTAGGTCGTCATGGAAGGCGTCGCGCATTGGATAACCGTACCTCGCAGACGGGCTTTCTTGGCGGAGGTTGGTTAACAGACATTGAATAGAAGGCTAAGAAATGGATTTTTCGAAGGGAGCCTCACCCCCAATGGTGAGACTTACGCAACCAAACTCTACGATGGTGCCATGTTCGGACGAAGATCAATGCGAGAAAACGCAATTAACTCTGCGCAGATTCCGGCGGGAATTATTGATCTTCTCGAAGTTGTCGATGCAGAATATTTATTGCTAGCACCAGGAGAAATTGTTCTTCGTGCATCTGATGCATCAACAACTCTTGGACTCGTACGCGACGGTAAATTAATCAGTAATGAGATTCTCAACATTGTTCGAGCCTGTCGGCGCTCGCAAATTTCACAGGAAGACACAATTGAATTACCACGCGGACCAATCGGCGAGGGTACGCACAATCTCTTAGTCCGAGTCGCACCGGTCGGCAACCAAGGCATTATCGCTGTTTTGATTTTTGATGACTCAGAATTTCGAAGACTTGATGCGGTGCGCAGAGATTTTGTTGCCAATATTTCACATGAACTAAAGACACCTATTGGCGCACTCTCTATTTTAAGTGAAGCGGTACTTGAAGCGAGTGACGATCCAGTCGCCATTGCCAGGTTTGCAACTCGAATGCAGGCTGAAGCAAAGCGACTATCTGACTTGGTTCAAGAAATCATTAATCTTTCTCGCATTCAAGATATAGATCCGTTAAAGAATGCAAACCCGATTGTGTTAAGTGATTTAATTTTGCAGGCGATGGATGAATCACGTTTGGCCGCCGAATCCCGAGAAATTAAGATTGAATTTCTGAAAAATACCGAAGTAACAATTTTGGGTGATGAAAATCAGTTAGAAATGGCAATCAGTAACCTCATCGAAAATGCCATCAATTACAGTCCAAATAAAACAACGGTGGTTGTCTCTCTTAATCGCGTAAATGGCTTGGCAGAGATAAAGGTTAAGGATCAAGGTATCGGAATATCTGATGAAAACATCGAAAGAATTTTCGAACGTTTTTATCGTGTTGATCCTGCACGTTCTCGTGCAACTGGTGGAACAGGTCTAGGACTTTCAATTGTTAAACACATCATCACAAATCATGGTGGAGACATAACCGTGTGGAGTGCACAAGGCGAAGGAAGTACTTTCACAATGAGACTTCCGGAATACATCGAGTCAGGCGACTTGCAAGAGAACTTAGTAAGCGTCCCTAGTTTGACGGAGGAAAAATAATGTCCCGAATTCTCGTTGTGGAAGATGAAGAGTCATTTTCTGACGCACTGGGATATTTACTAGGCCGCGAAGGATTTGATGTGTGTGTTGCGGACTCAGGCACCAAAGCTGTTGAAGAGTTTGATCGTGGCGGTGCGGACCTAGTACTTCTTGATCTGATGTTGCCTGGTTTATCAGGCACTGAAGTGTGTAAGCAATTGCGTTCCCGAAGCAACGTTCCGATCATTATGTTGACTGCAAAGGATTCAGAAATCGACAAGGTGGTTGGCCTCGAACTAGGCGCCGATGACTACATCACAAAGCCATATTCATCCCGCGAACTCGTTGCCCGTATTCGCGCAGTACTTCGCCGCAATACCGGTGAATTTACAGATGAAACTTCAGCCAGTGGATCGCTTGCAGCTGGACCAGTTCGTCTGGATGTAGAGCGTCACCTAGTAAGTGTTAATAATCAGAGTGTTTCATTTCCACTAAAAGAGTTTGAATTACTCGAATTTCTGATGCGAAATGCCGGTCGCGTTTTAACCCGTATGCAATTAATTGATCGCGTATGGGGCAGCGATTATGTTGGTGATACGAAGACTTTAGATGTGCATATCAAGAGATTGCGCGCCAAAATCGAAGTGGATCCAGCGAATCCGGTAATTATTCAGACCGTGCGTGGTCTTGGCTACAAGATGGAAGCTTAAGCAGTAATACCTGCGTAGATTCCTTCTGGGTTTTGTACAAGTACATCAAAAGTAACTTCACCAGCATTGCCGAAGAAGAGCGAAAGATTTGTGTGTGCTCCAGCTTTGAGGTTGGCGCCTACTAGAACAGCTTTTGCATTCGTAGTTTCACCTTCAAAGCGGATTGTTTGATTTTGCGAAATTGTGCTAACTCCGCTGAAGTTCGCTTGAATGCCAGAGATTGCTAGCCCTAGAAGTGCGTCATCATTTGCTCCGCGATTAATAACAGTTCCTACAACAACTGCAGAGCCGTCAGGCTGCGTGACCAATACGAAGTTTCTTAGTGCAATGTTATTTCCATCTTTGACGATTTCTGCTTCTTGTCCGTTAGTTACTTTTTTGATTAAACGCGTAGAAGCATTTGATCCTGCACCACATCCAGTAAGGGAAAGTGCAAGTGCTGCAATTGCAACTTGTGTAACGATTGTGCGAAGACGCATTTCTAATCTCCAAGTACTTTGAAAAATAATGTTTTTCAATTTGTCAAGATTTATATGGCTTATTCTCTCACGGCAAAAGGGCGTTTTTACCCGCGTAAATTCGAGGTGACTAACCCCATAAATGACTGGTATTATTAGCCTCTAACGAAGGGCAACACATGACATTTAAGGTCGGCGAAACCGTTGTTTATCCTCATCACGGAGCAGCACTTATCGAAGCCATCGAAA
>Ga0214923_10001671_pt1 | contig 31064 bp, 22 predicted proteins | sample LL1510_MetaG_FD_177993 | JGI IMG/M metagenome (GOLD analysis project Ga0214923, IMG submission 177993) | Freshwater microbial communities from Lake Lanier, Atlanta, Georgia, United States - LL-1510 | ecosystem: Environmental > Aquatic > Freshwater > Lake | place: USA: Georgia | collected...
ACCAGAAGCAAAAGACATAGGAACCGCAGAAACCGGCCCCCCAAGTAGACCACCAAGACCACCAAGAACAGTAGAAACAGGACGAGAATCAGAAACTTTACTACCAGCACGAACACCTAAAAATACGGTTCCTGCAATACCATGTATAGCTCCACCAACAACCCCACCAACAACCCCACCAACACCACCAATAAATCCACCAACCCCACCTACAACAAGGCTTGAAGTAGATCTGACCATATGTTTACCAGATTCTTTGGCAAGCCAAGCTCCAGGTGTAAAAGAATTTTTTGCAAGCCAAACACCAGCATTAGCAAGTGATTCACCTGTATTTTTAAATCCAAATTTTCGTATTGCCCGACCAACAATAAATAAACCACTACCAACACCACCAACACCAACACCACCTACAACAGCACCTACAAGCCCCGCTCCCAAGCCAACAGCTCCACCCACAATTCCAACTGCACCACCCACAAGATTATTGGTCACTGTTTTGGTTGGATCTATGATATTTTTTTTGGCAAAAGCGCCAGCAGGATTGATAATATTTTTTTCTGCAAAAGCACCAAATTTATCTTGCAAACCTTGCGAAACTTCAAAAATAGTGTTGTTTCTTACACTGGTCATAGTTGATGGATCAAAAGATAAACCTGATTGTTTTAAATTTCTACTAAGCTGTAGCTGTGAAACTATGGCATCTCTATCTGATATATTCTTAACTTTATCTTCTAATGTGTTATTGAGGATTCCGCCTTTATGAGAGCCTTCTTTAAAGCCAGTAAAAGCAATGTCAGCAAGCGAAGAGTGAGTTTTTATTTGTGATATTTTTAGACCCTTTGTATCTTTATATTCTTTGTCGCTAAATCCAGCTTTTTTTGCCGTATTTTCGGCTTTTTTTTCTAAATCTTCCTTTTCTTTTCCCTGCAATTTATTGAGTTGTGATTTTTTCATATCCATCAACTTTAAACCTCTTTCTATCTGAACTTCTTTTGTTGCTTCGGCTAGAAGTGTTGTTTTTTGCTCTATTAAAGATTCTTTCTTAAACCCAGCATCACCACTAGCAATTTTATCGGCATTTTCTTGTTTATATTTTTCAAATTTTTGGTTGGTTCTTTTCATAATTTCATCTCTATCTTCTAGCAAATCTTTTCTTTTTTTCATAATAGCTTCTTTTTTTCTTTCTGCTTCAGGGCCAATACCAAAAGCTTTATCTAGACCTTTATAGGCAATTGATTTTGCCCCATCTGTAAGAGTTTTTACAGGGTAAGAGTTTAAGAAAGATTTTTTTGCTGATTGATACATAGAATTCATAGCTCCGCTAATGTTGCCAGCCACATTTGTTGCAGAAGAAATTCCATCTACCATTAAATTAGCCAATTGAGCTATTTGTGGCATAAAGTTTTTCATAATATGCACAATAACATACAAACACAAAATAGAGCTAAAACTTGGAGCTCCAGCTTGATATAAACTTGGGGTTCCACCCATTTTTGGTGGCAAAGGATTGTTGTAGGGAGTCCAAAATTCTAGCAAATTAAATGTCATGAGGCCTAGATCTATTGTCCATACCTCGTCCCAGCATACTTTAAAGCCTAAAACCAGCTTTATTAAGTGATAAATTAACATATTAAAAAAGTTTAAAGCAAAAATCACAAAAAACTGCTGAAAAGCATAACTTAAAATACTATTTAGCCACTTTTTAAAATAATCTTTGGTTTTGTCGAACAAGAAAAAAGCAATGAAAATTGGTCCAACTAAAAACAGCACTCCCATTAGTAATTTAGCCACTACATAAACCAATACAACATTTGCCACCACAAAAACATACATATAAATCACATATAAAATACCAAAAGCATAAAATGGACCAAACAGACCAAAAAAGAATAAAGCTCCGAGTTTTTTCCAGGTTTCGTCTTGTAAAAATAAATTAATAATATCGTTGGTGGTTGAAAACAACAAAGATTTATTGCTGTAATCACCATTTGTGAGTGCTTGTGTTATTTCTATTGAATCGTTTTGTTCTAAAACCGAAGCAAATAAAAACGATAAATAATCTGCTCCATCATTAAACGGCTGAATAATTAAATTGTTAAACCACATCCAGCCCGATTGCGGATCTAAAAACAAACCCACTATGCCGATTTTAAAAATTCGGTTAAGTATTTCTGGTTGCTTTAACTTGCTTACCCCCATTAAGTAACTGATACCGTAAAACATCACCATCAACACAGTAGCAATTCGCACCGAATTAGAAAAATTATTGTTGTTTAAAATAATTTCATAGATTCTTTCTACTTCGCCAGCTTTAACTGGTCGGCATTGCGATTGGTTGCATGATGATGGATTGAGTGATGTAATTTCGCTGTTAGTGATTTTATTATTGAAATTTCTAGTAATTTCAATATCCATTTGGCAATATTTAGTTAATGATGAAGAATCTTGTTTTTGATGATCTGCGGCATAGGTTTTACCATTACATAAACCGCTATTTTTTTCACAAAATTCAGGAGTGATGGTGTATTTTCGGCAATTTAAATCTAGTATAGCGCAATCATATGATGTTTTGCCTTCGAGATATTTTTCATCAATTGGTATAAGGCAATCTTTTTTACCAGAATACAGTAAATCAAGTATAGGATCAAGAATTAACCCAATATAATCAATAATATCTTTTTCATTTTTAACCGCCACAGTAATATTATAACTACCAGCAACAGCTTTAGATATATCGTTTGATGCTATGCAAGTGAAGTAATCAGTTGGTGCTATTCCTATGTTGTTATTTGGTGCTGAGCCAGTAAAATTTGGATTAACAATTTTCATTTGATTGCAATCGGGTGTAGTGGTAGTAGCAGGATCTTTGTCACAATTTTCAGTTAGGGTACCGTTACTATCATTATAATAACAATTCTTAGTAAAAATACCATTATTTGCATCATCTGTGTTTAGCTCAAATTTTAAGCCAACATGTTTTGCTTTGGCTTTTTCTTCTCCCAACTTATTTATATCTTCTGCTGGGTTTGCAGATGGTTGAGAATTGCCAGCATAACAAAAGATTTCTTGATAAGCATTTGCGAGGGGTCGAAAACTAGAATTTGCAGAATCTGAAACTCCAGAATCTTTTTTACATACATTGATAGGATTAGATTCATAATTATTGTTGTTTCGCATTAAATTACCGCTTTTTAAAGTGTATAAATCTGAAGCACAATCGCCCAAACCACCAATTAATGTATTGCAATTAGATTTGTTATAATAGTACGATTCATTTGCTGGATTTTTTACCAAGCTGATTTTTAAACCATCGCCATCGCGTAAAGTAAAACTATTGTTTGCAACTATTTCGAAACCATAAGTACTTACTACTCTCGAATCGTTAGTAATATCGGCATTATCAGCAATGTAAATTTCCATCTTACCAGCAGAACTGCTGTTTACAGTAGATTGAAGTTGAAGTTTGCTATTTGCACTCGCTGCTGATGGAGATGTTGGAAAGGCAGATAAAGATGGTTTTGGCAAAACTCCATAGCCAGCTCCTGAAAAATAAGGCAAAATTGCAATTTTTATTTCTTTTATTGCATTGTTTATTGTATCAATATCGTTTTTTGCAGTTTGTGTTGTGATGCCATCAAGAATTAATTTTGCACCAGATATTGTGCCCTCATAATTTTCTAAATCAAAACAGACTGTTTCTGATTTACCTTGTTGATACAAAGTTTTTTCTATATTCGCTCCACCTGATGTAGGAGCTGCTGCAAGCTTACCTAAGCAAGCATTGCATTCTTCTAACTTGCTAGGCTCTGAACAATTAGTGCCCGAGATATCGCCATCACTAATCTCATATGAATTAGTTGTTGATGATGTAAATTTATCAAACCATTCTGTTTTAAAATCTTTATTACTGGCGCAATCGCATTTATGATAACCACCACCATCTTTGTCAATTGTGCCACAAAGCTCGGGGCCGATTTTACAAAAACCTGAATACTCTCTGCTACACATAGAGTTTCTTTGCATTTTAAATAATTGATTTGTTGGGCAGTAAATAGCTGGACGAGGAGTGGTTTTTACATACAAGCCACTTGATTTTATAGTGCTTGCTGATAAACTTGAGCTGGTGTTAATAAGCAAAGTGCTACCTTTTTTGACAAAAATTTTATTTGGAGTACTGCTTCCTATATTTATTGCGGTTGTTATAGATAACCCTTGGAATACTTCAAAATTACCACCTTTACTTGCTATATTTACAGTAATATTTGAGATAGAAGAGGCAGTAGTAGTATCTTTAAAACCAAACTCTACAAAGCCCGAAATATCTTGCTTAACACTAATCATCGGGTAAAAAGTGCAAGAAGTAGTAGCAGTAGTAACACTACCTCCTGCTTTTAAAATTACAGAACCTGGCAAAGCTGATACTGATGACTGTTCTATACCGCTTGCATCAATATATTCTCCTGAATAATTAAAACTCAAGCAATCAGCAGTATAATATTCTACTAAACCATCTACTTTGGTTAACGTTGATGATGATCCTGAATCTACAGTTATTATTGACGCATCTTCTGATGTTGCTAAAACAAAACCAACACCCATTTTTCTTTTGTTTGTAGTGGTTGAGCTATCTATTCTTAAATTTTGATCAACGGTATCTGCTGTTGCCCATGTCACAGTACCTGTAGCTGTAGCTTGATTAATATCTGGGGCGATTTGTTTTGTTCCTTCAATATATGGAATTTGATAAACAATGATTTTTTTTAGCTTATCTTGTATATTGTTACTACCATAATAATTATTAACTGCTGTTTGAGCAGTTTTAAATGCTTGTGCATTTGTTGGACCTAAAAAATCTGTCGTCTCATTAGGAACTCCAGCTCCAGAAAAATTAAAAAAATCACCTCCGCCACTATTTCTTAAAAACATATCAATAATTTCACCTTTATTTACATCAAGTTGATTATCTCCTGCTGAAGAATTTTGTGCTATAGTTTTTTTGCCAAAGCTACTTGCGGCCTTGTTGATAGTGATTTCACCTCGAATTTTTACAGAAATGTCGGCATTTGGCAGTAAATAAAAATTATCACTATTATTCTTAGCTACAACAAAACTAGCTCCTCCACTAGAGGTTTGTTTTTTAGCATATGCATTAAAACAAGCATTATGCAAAGATCTATAATTTTCTAAATCGCAAGTTGGTGTAAAATCAATACTGCACTTTTGATCATCGCCTATTATGTTTACATGGCATTTTCTTGTAGTTCCTTCACCACATAAATCTATTTCTATATTTTCGTTTTTGAATAAGTTTTTATTATAGTCATTACATAATGTTTTATTAGAATCTAGATTAGATTTTCCTGCATAAGGTGGAAATTGTAAATTTTGAGTGGTAAATTCACCAAAATCGTCGCCTTCAGTGCAACCCTGATCTTTGCAAGCAATTAAAAACAACACCAAAAACAATGCCAAGATTTTTTTTAGTAATGTGCAATTATTTTGCAAAAGTTTCATATCATTTTATAGTTTTGGCATATTCTTGTAAAGCAAGAAACAGTTTAGCTTTATCGGTATAGGTTGTTTCGCTAGATGTTGTTGTTAAATCTCTTACAAATTCTTTAATTGAGTTTCCATCGGTTTTTGTATTTTTTATTTTCTCCTTAAATTCTGTGATGCGTTGTTTCGAACTATCATCAAAAGAACTCATTAGATCGTTAATAGTTTTTTCGGCTCTTTGTTTTTTCTGCTCTAAAATAACTTCTTCTCTATATTGTATTGCATACCCAGCTGCATAAACAGCCCCAGCAACAACTGCTCCAGCGGTAGAAGAGGTTAAATTTGCAATATTAGTGCTTAAAAAACTTTTCTCTTTTTCTTGTTGAGCTAGTTTAGCAAATAATTTAAAAAACTCTGGTGAGTTTTGTTTTTTAATGTTTTTACAACTATCTTCAATAATTTGATGAATTTGAGCAAGATTATGATCTTGTAATCTGTTGTTTGATAACCTTTATTTAATTTGCTCAGATCGCAATTTAAATAAGGTTGAATTTGAGCAACAAAGTTTTGTATTACCTCTTGTTGCCTATCTTTATCAATGTTTTCTTTTGTTAATTTTTGTTGCAAATTATATTTAGCATCGTCTCGAGCAATTTGAGCAAAAGTAGTATTTTTTATAGCTTCTTTTGTTTTGTAAGCACTACCTACAATAGCACCTACTGCAACTGTAGCAGCTATTGGTATAGAAACTGGAGATGTCGCTAGACCAACAGCAACTTTTGCTCCTGTAGTAGATAAATAATTGCTTTCAGATATAGTACTAACAGCAAACTTACCTACTTCTATAGCAAACTTACCTCCTTCTATAGCCCCCGAAACAGGCGATAAAGAAATTATTTGTTGACCAGCCCGGTTTGCATTTCCCTTAATGCCAGCTTGATAAAGTGCTGTTACACTACTGCCAGCACTACTTAAACCATAACCTAAAACGTCTAAGCCTTTTTTAGTCAAACCACTCATAATCTTTTTTTGATCATAGCCCTGTTGCACACTCTGCTTAACTAAACCATATCCAAATCCCGCTCCCCCTACAGCTGCAATACCAATAGGACCAGCACCAATTCCAGCAACTCCAAGACCAACCCCTAATCCAGTCGCTCCAGCACCACCAACTATAACAACAGTTTTACCAACAACAGATAACGCAGAATCTCCAGCAACACTAACCACTTCTTTTTTCGCAGATTTTCCAACGCCAACACCTAAACCAACAGCAGAGCCCCCAATACCAAAAATCACAGCCATCGGAGCGGAAATGGTTTTTTTTGCCATACTTCGTAAAGGCTTATCTTTGTCATTAACTTTATTAAAAACAGCATTAGAACCCTTTTCAAAACCTGCAACACTACCTTCAAAACCACCTTTTGCAATTCTGCTGGTCATTTTCAGCCCAGAAACAGTAACCCCAGCCCCAGAATAAAAACCTCTAGCAGTTCCAAATAATGCACCACCAAGCCCACCACCAACGGCACCAAGCCCACCACCAAGCAAACCACCGGCCCAACCAACCTTACCACCAACAGCCGCACCACTAGTAGCACCACCAACCCCTCCACCAATCAATCCACCTGCGAATCCGCCAACCGCCCCGCCTATTGCTGTACCAACTCCGGCAACCACAGACATACCTCCGCCAACCGCTCCAATTGTTAAAGCTCCAGCTCCACCAACCGCTCCAGCAACTAGGGCGGTTTCTATACCGTATTTGCCAGCATAATCTCGGAGTGTATCCATAGATTTCCAAGTGTTTTGTTGTAAAGCAATTAGTTCTCTTTCCATTTTTAAACTGTCTAATTTTTTAGTATCTGCTTCAGACAATGGTTGTTCTTGCTTTTTAATCTTTTTTATTTCCTCATCTAATCTTTCTATATCTTTACTACTTACTCTTCTATTAGTATTTAACAAGTTTTTTTCGCTAAAATTTCCAGTATCGTTAGCAACACCAGTTATCAAATTTTTACCGATAACAGCATTGGTGGCTTTGCCAAAATATTTTTTGCCATAAGAACCGCTAGCATCAAATACCATCCCAGTAAGGCTAGTTGAAGTTGATTTTTTTGATTGACTGGCTTGTTTTACTAAATCATTATAATTTTCGTAACCATTTTGCTTAGCAAGTGCATTCGCTTTTTCTTTTAATTTTTCTTGTTTTTCATCGTCACTTAATGATAAAAATTCATCATTATTTTTGAACTCGTTTAGTTTATTTTGAATACCGCTAAAATTTGCTCGATGACCATCTATTTCTTTGTTGGCATCGTTGATTCTTTTATCAGCTAATTCTCCGCTATAGCCAAAAGAAATTTTATCGATGAGACGATTTTTTATGCCATTAGTTAGTTTATTAAAAGCTTTCCCTGCTACTTTAGAGGCAATATTACCAGTTAAATCGCCTTTTATTGCACTGGCAATGCCTTCAACACTTATTCCATCGGCTATGTTAGCACCTAAAGTAGAGGCAAAATTAACAAAATGCTTCATAGCATAAACCAAAATTAAAAAATAAAGTATATGAAATAAAGAAGGAATATAACTACCAGCTTCAGTATCATTTACTTTCCAAAATTTAAACAGCACTATTTCATCAAAAGGCAAGCCACTTCCTAAACGACCTTGAGGAATTGTCAATACAGGCTCCCAACATATTTTATAACCTAAAATCATTTTTAAAATATAAACAATCATAATGTTAAAAAAGGCAACAGCAATAATAATAAATATTTGTTGAAAACCATAGCCAAGCACTAGCGAAAACCAATTATCAAGCATTTTTTTAGTTGTATTAAAAAATAAGCACAATAAAAACAAAGGCAATATATTAATAATCAATGTCATTACTATTTTTGCCAAAATAAACATTAAAATAGCATTGGCGGTAGCAAATAAATATAAATAAAATCCGTAATAAATGATAAAAACATAAACAAAACCATAGCTATAACTAAAAAATATCGCCATAATTTTAAAATGATTTTTTTGATTAAAAATCATCGTAATAACATCTATCGATTGATAAAAATAAGTTGCTATATTATTTGCATCAAAAGCGGGTATATTTACAGAACGAGCAAGATCTTGTGGCGATAAAATAGTAAGAGTTTGGTAGGCTATTTGATTAAAACCTTCCACAATCGGACCTGCAAAATTATTGTAATACAACTCCCAAGCACTTGGGCTCAATAAACCAAAAACAAAAGCAATTTTTAGAATCATCGTAGCCAAAGTTTGATGATCTAGCTTGCTTAAGCCCATTAAATAGGTAAAGGCAAAAATGACTATCATCAAAATTGCCGAATAAGTTACTATTTGTTTTAATATTTTATTGCTTACTAAATAACTAAACATACTTTTTGATTCTGTATTCTGATCTTCTTTTTTTCCGATCGGCTCATTAAATTCAAATAAGTCAGTCAAAGATAGTTTATTAACAATCGTATTTAGGTTTTCTATCACTTGTAACTGAGCTTTTTTAGCTGGGTTGGTTACTTTAACTGTTACTTGATATGTGCCAGTATTGTTGTTATAGGCTTGATTGCCTTTTTGAATATCTGCATCGGTTGCAACAGAATTTGGATATTGAGTATCGGCAATTACTGATGGGCTATTAATATCTGGGTCGTCAATCTGAAAGGCTAATCTAAATCGTAAATCGTGCTTAAGTTGGGAATTTTCCCAAGATGAATCTGTTGAAAAATTTGCATAAAGATTTTTATGGCAATAAAAATTATTATCGTAATTGTGACAAATTGGCTCATTGGCATTGATAGGGTTTCTTAATGATTGCTCCCTGAGTAGTCTAGGCTCTTTGGCAACCATTAATTTTAACCAGCCATTTTTATCAAACATATAAGGCGAGCGACTTGCTTGGGTTTGATTATCATAAATACCGCTAGAAATTGCACCTGAACCACTAACTTTAATACTATCTGATTTGTGAGCAAGATCAGTAAAACCTGTAAAACGTTCTGGGGTATCTTGGGTGAAATAATTGATATCTAATAAAGAATTCGGCATATAGCCAGCAGATCTGCCTTGCAAAGAGTTGTAAGTTTTGGTAAGAAGTTCTTTATTAGTTCCTGTTTCCAAGAAATACTTTTCGCATTTTGTGTCATAGCTTTCGTTGAATTTGTATTTTGGGGCATTTCCAGTATAAGCACTATCATCTTCTTGGCATAAAACAGCTTTCAGCATTTGACCATTTTTATAGGTTTGAGTTTGATTAAAAGTAATTTTAGTTTGTAAATTGTTATATGGCGGTATTGCTGTGGCAAAATCTGAGCTTAAATTTTCGTTATTAATAAACAGCATTTTCATTTGTAAGCCATCAACACTTGTCTGAAAAGATGGCAAATTACTCAGTTCACCATTTTTGTTGATAACCATAGTATTTGAGCCACTATAATCGAGATTGCCAAAATATTGATCGGCAGAAATATTAGATACAGGGGCAATAGGTGTAGCCCCCTTGTTGTTATTTAAAAAACCTTGATAAATTTCATAATTCGAATTTGTTTCGGTAGGAATATCACTTACCCTGCCAGTGTAATCGGTAAGATCATAGCAGGCATCGTTTGTTGCATCAGATACAGTAACCGACACTGGTTGTGTATGTTGGGATCTTTTAATGAATTACTGCATGTTGGTGATAATAAAGAAGAATTGTAGCCAGTCCATGATGGCTTTGCTTTACGATCTTTTTTTAGATCAGTAAAATTTGTTCGTGTTGATATATTTTGTATACATTTATATGATCCGCATGGAGTTGTTGGCAATAAAATTTGCATTGCCGTTTGTGGTGTACCATCTGTGTTAGTTGGCACTAATATGTTTTGCGAACTGCAAACTTCAACTACACTTGGTAGGCAAATTTTAGTAATACTAATGCAATCTGAGTTATCTCCCTGCTCTTTAATTCTATGTTTAGTTGTGTCAGAATCTATAAACTCGCAAATTTCAACAAAATCAACACATTGTGGATTTGGCCTAATCGCTGGGTAAGTGCCCTTACATAAAACCGCTGGTCGGGGAGCAGTGGCTATTTTTAGGTTAACTAAGTTTCCGCAAGTTTCGATTATTTTTTTATCAATCAACAAAGACTGCCCCTTTCGTAAGAAAAACTTTTGATCAGAAATTTGTGTGCCAGATGATGCAGAATTATAAAAAGGATCGTCTTCAGGTTCTCCGTATTCAAAATAATCGGCATCTGTATAATCTGCTTCAGGCACCGTAATATCAGTCACCAAACCAGCTACTTGTGCTTGTGTGTTAAATTGTTTTTGATAATTTACTACAAAATAAATTGGCAAAGCACACAAAATAAGCAAGGCAACAAAAGTGATTAGCAATGAGTTTTTGATTTTGCTAGACATTAAAAAAAGAAAAATTTATGTTTTGTCAAAATTTAGCTAATTTTTTTAAAAAGTCAAAGAGATTTTGTTTTCTTGCGAAAAATAGCAAAAGATAACAAAAGATAACATTTTACTTGGCAAAAATTATTTTTATAATGGTTTTTTAATATTAACTTTTATTTTGATTTGTATGTGCGGAATAATCGGTGTTGTTGGCAATCAAAATGCCTGCCAAATTGTGGTAGATGGCCTTAAAAAACTCGAATATCGTGGCTACGATTCGGCAGGTTTGGCGGTGGTTGAAAATCAACAAATTAAGGTTCTAAAACAAGAAGGTAAAATTGCTAATTTACAACAACTTCTCAATTCACAAAAAATTACTAGCCAAATTGCTATCGGCCATACTCGCTGGGCAACTCACGGCAAGCCAAGCAACGAAAATGCCCATCCGCATTTGGGTAAATTTTGTGCTGTGGTGCATAACGGAATCATCGAAAACTTTGCCGAGCTCAAACAACAATTAATACTAGATGGTGTTAAATTTTATAGCCAAACCGATACCGAAGTTTTGCCTCATTTGTTTGAAAAATATTTTTTACAACACAAGCAAGATCTAAACCAAACCATATTATCTCTGCAAAAAAACATTACTGGCACTTATGCTTTAGCAATTATTTTAGCTAACAACCCAGATATTATTATTTTTGTCAAACAAGGTTCGCCGATGGTTATTGGTAAAAGCTTAAACGAAAATTTTATTGCTTCCGATTATTACGGTATTGCAAGCCACACTAATCAAATAATAATGCTCGAAGATGGCGATTTTGGCTATATCTCTGGGCAAGAAATTGTTATTTATAATAATCAAAACCAACTTACTCAAAGAAAATGTCAAACTTTTGCTAAAATCACCGATTCGCTACATAAAAACGGCTTTGAGCATTTTATGTTAAAAGAAATCTACGAACAGCCTAAAGTTTTGCAAGAAACCATCGAAACTTATCTTGATACCAGCAATTATGGTTTTAATTTGCCTAATTTTAGTTTTGATTGCTTAGCTATTAACAAAATTACCATTGTGGCTTGTGGCACTTCTTATTATGCTGGGCTTATTGGCAAACATTTACTTGAAACTTTTGCTAAAATTGAAGTTGAAGTTGATATTGCCTCAGAATTTCGCTATCGCCAGCCCTATTTTAGCAACAATAACTTGGTTATTTTTATCTCACAATCAGGAGAAACCGCCGATACTCTGGCTTCGCTTAAATATGTTTTGCAACATAATCAGCCCACTATGGCAATTGTTAATGTTTTGCATAGCAATATTGCTATGTTGGCAAATTGTGTGCTACGCACCGTTGCTGGCCCCGAAATTGGGGTTGCCTCTACCAAGGCCTACACTGCTCAAATTGCTGTTTTAGCAATTTTCGCTATTTATTTGGCTTACAGCCGAAAAACCATTTCTAGCATTCAAAAACAACAGCTAATCGCCGAGCTTATTGGCTGCATTGCCAAATCGCAAGAAATTTTAGAAAATCTTAATTTACAAAGCATTGCCAAAAAACTTGTTGATTCGCAAAGCATCATTTACACAGGTAGGCTAATTTCGCATGTCACCGCTCTTGAATCTGCTCTTAAATTTCGCGAACTCACCTACATCAATGCTTATGGTATTGCCTGCGGAGAGCTTAAACACGGCACCATCGCTTTAATTGATAACCAAATTTATTCTATTGCGGTTGCTTGCGATAATCAGCAAAATCATATTTTTGAAAAAACTCTTTCTAATCTGCAAGAAATTAAAGCTAGAGAAGGCAAAATAATTGTACTTACTAATCATCATAAAAAACATAGCTTTACCGATATTGCTTGCGATGTTATTACCATTCCTGCTACCGAAGGTTTTATTCAAGAGGCAATTTTACCAATTATTCCTATGCAAATGTTGGCTTATCAGGTTGCTTTATTAAAGGGCAACGATATTGATCAGCCTAAAAACCTTGCAAAATCAGTTACCGTAGAGTAAAAATGATATAAATCAAAATTTTTAATCACCACCACTTGCTTAATTAATTGCTAAAATATAAAATATTAATATTAACTTAATAATACCTTATATGAAAACACTAGAAATAGCCCAAGATATTGTTTATTTGTGCAATAATAAATATAAATATTCTTTTAATAACACTAAAATACAAAAATTACTCTATCTTTTTGTTGGTTTTTGCCTAATAAACAACATAGACGAAATCTACGATATCGACGAAACACCAAAAATATGGCCTTATGGCCCAGTTTTTCCTAGGGTTCATAAAAAATATCACGATAAAATCAAAGAATGCAAGCAAGATGCCATAAAATCTGTAAGTGATGAAAAAATCAAATACATTCTCGAGCAAACCGTTGAAAAATGGGGAAATATTCCTGCAGCATTCCTTTCTGATTGGTCTCATATAGAGGGCTCTCCTTGGTATGATTTGGCAATAAAACAAGGAGCTAAATGGAATACCGCAATAGATTTAAATAATATCAAAACCTATTTTAAAAATAATGTTGAAAATATAATTTAATAATGAAAATCAACCAAAAATTTAACCCAAGTAATATTAAAGAAATTGACACTCATAAGAATAATTTTTTTGCAGAAGTGTCTGTTGAAGAATTGCCTTTTGAAGAACAAAAGGAAAACTTTAACAACGAGGGAAATCTTGCTAAGAAAAGGGCAGATCAAGAGTTTCGGCATAAAGAAAGTGATATGGCAATGAAACAAGCTTGGTCAAAACTATTAAGAACCTATCTTACAATATTTACAATTGCAATGTTTATAACACTTTGGGGCAATGAATCAACATTTTATTCTTTTTGTTATTCTTCACATTGTGTTAATCTTGGTAAGTTTGATTTAGGTGAAACCACCTTAAATTTTTTAATTACAGTTGGTTTTGCAAAAGTGGTGGGGGTTGTTTGGCTTATTGTCAGCCATCTTTTTCCTAAAAAGAATAAATTAAGCAGTAATCATAATTAGCAAAAAACTTTTGCTAATTAAAAAAAACAGCTTAAAATATTGCCTTCTTTTTACTAAAATTTAGTTTATAAAAATATGCAACACATTCCTTTCGATAAAAGATCAGGCACTATTTGGTATAACGGCGAATTTATTGATTGGCAAGATGCCAAAGTTCACATTTTAAATCATGGCTTGCACTATGCTTCTTGTGTTTTTGAAGGCGAACGAATTTACAACAAAAAAATTTTTAAAAGCTACGAGCATTCGCAAAGACTTCATAAATCTGCCGAAACTATGGATTTTACCATACCTTATACCGTTTCGCAGTTAGAACAAATCAAGCCACAGCTTGTTGAAAAACAGGGTATTACCAACGGTTATATGAGGGCATTTGCTTGGCGAGGCTCCGAAAAAATGGCAATTTCTGCCCAAAATAATACCATTCACACCGCTATTGCTTGCTGGTACTTCGATACTTATTATTCTGCCGAAAATATTGCTGCTGGTTTAAAACTTACCTTTGCTAAATATCGCAGACCAAACCCAGATTCTGCCCCAGTTTCGGCAAAAGCGGCAGGGCTTTATATGATTTGCACCATTTCTAAACATGCCGCCGAAAAAGATGGCTACCACGATGCTATTATGCTCGATTATAGGGGTTATTTAGCCGAGGCAACAGGCGCTAATTTATTTTTGATAAGCAAAAATAATGAGCTACACACTCCAACCCCCGATTGCTTTTTAAACGGCATCACTCGGCAAACCGTTATTGAGCTAGCTTTACAAAAAGGCATAAAAGTGGTTGAAAAACACATTTTACCAAGCGAGCTTGTTAATTACCAAGATGCCTTCCTTACTGGTAGTGCAGCCGAAATAACTCGAATCGGCTCTATCGATAACTTTATTTTTAACCAACCAAGCCAAATAACTCTTGATCTTGTTTCTAGTTATCATAATTTAGTAAGAGGTATTGCTTAAAAATTATGCCTTGGCTAAAATTTGGTTTTTTAATATTGTTATTTTTAGCAAGCAAAGTTTTTGCCAACGAAAATAATCAAGAAAAACACCAAATATCTGGCAAGGCTTTTGTGTTAGATGGCGATTCTTTGGTTATTAAAAAAATCAAAATTAGGCTCAATGGCATCGATGCACCAGAATTTAGTCAAGAATGCTTAAATGCTAAATCGCAACAATATCAATGCGGTTTGGTAAGTAAAAATTTTTTGATAAACCTAGTTAAAAATCAAGAAGTGGTTTGCCACTATCAAAAACTCGATATTTACAACCGTATTTTAGGCGATTGTTACATCGATAAACTCAATATTAATCATCATTTATTAGCAAATGGTATGGTGGTTATTTACGATTTTAGCGATGCCACAAAGCAAGAAATCGAGCTCGAAAAAACTGCCAAAGAACAGCAAAAAGGAATTTGGCAAGGTTCTTTTCAACTTCCTAAAACTTATCGCAAACATAATAAAAAAAATGACAAACGAAAAAACAATTCCAACAACAATTCCACTGGGTAAAGAAACTCAGTATCAACTAGCTAAACCCGATAAAAACTTGCTTTTTGCCATCGATAATCCGCATCTCGATGTCGATTATAGCATTCGTTTTAGCTGCCCCGAGTTCACCTCACTTTGCCCCATCACTTCTCAGCCCGATTTTGCTCATTTGGTGCTCGATTATGTGCCAAACAATTTTATTGTTGAAAGCAAATCGTTAAAAATGTATTTATTTTCTTATCGTAATCACGGAGCATTTCATGAAAGTTGCACAGTGCAAATTGCCAAAGATTTACTCTCTATTTTACAGCCAAAATGGTTAAGATTGTCTGGTTATTGGTTTCCGAGAGGAGGCATTCCGATTGATGTTTTTTTTCAGCAAGGCGAATTGCCAAAACAAGTTTTTGTTAAAAAACAACCTTCTTATCAATATTTACCTCGAATTTAGTTTTTTTAAAAAGATATAATTTTTTCTTGCTAAAAATAAAATTGATGTTAAAATAACGAATGATTAACTTTTATTTTTAATAATTTAAAAAATCTACTATGAAAAAAATAATTTTTACAATTTTAACAGCGGCTTTGCTTTTCTCTGCTTGTGCCACTAAAAAAGAAGTGCAAAAAGAAGCTGGTAGCCAGCTAAAAGATTTGCCAGAATGGGTTTTAAATCCTAGCTCTGGGGTTAAAGAAGGTGTAGCAGGTGTTGGTATTGCTGGCCCTTCTCGAGGTGGCATTACTGTGCAAATTCCAAAAGCCGAGCTAGATGCTAAAGCTAATATCGCTTCTACCATTCAGTCTGAAATTTCTAGAGTAACTAAAAATGCCCTTCGTTCTGCGAAAGTCAACGAAAACGACGATGTCGAAGAGTTTTTCGCTCAAGCTAGCAAAGAAGTGGTAAAAAATTTACCTATGTCTGGAGCTAAAAGAGATAAAATCTATAAAGCCGAAGATGGCACTCTTTACATCAGAATGATTCTTGGCACCGAAGATTACAGCAAATTCTTAAAAAATAGCCAAAAAGAATTTGAAGATAAACTAGCCAAATCTAATTTAAGCCGTGGCAACATTAACAAATCTCAAGAAGCCACTAAAGATCTTTTCGATGAACTCGAGAAAGAAAGAAAAGGCGAAGCAAAAGCTGAGTCAAAAGCTTCTGCAAAAGAAGAATCTACCAAAAAAGAATAAACTCTTTACAAAAATTTGAAACAAGGGTATTATACCAATTCCATAAATATAGCTTTTATTTATGGAATTAGTATTAAACCCCTTGTTTCAATTTGATACACTTTTTATGAAAATAACCAAATCACTTTTTTTAATCGCTATGTTGTTTTTTTGCAGTTGTGCAAAAAATTTAACTGATGCCGAAAAAACTTCAAAAAATTCTTCTGCTTCTAGTCGAATAAATAACTCACAATCTAGCTCTAGCAATGTTCTTAATGAACTCGATTAACAACAAAATGAAAATAATTAGAGCATTTTTTATTTTATTGCTTTTACCAAATTTATTGTTAGCCAAAGAATCAACTCCTAAATGGTTTGCTAGTCCAAAACAAAACGATTCTCAAAATCTTTATGGCACCGCTTCTGCCAACACCCTCGAAGAAGCAACTAAATATGCCCTTGCCGATTTAGCTTCAAGGCTTATAGTTTCTATTTCTGGCGAATCGCAACTCACCCGAGAAGAAAATCAACAAAGCTTTAACGAAGAGCTAAAACAAAAAGTTCAACAATCTATCGAAAAAATTAGTTTTAGCAATTATCAAGTAACCAAAAGCACTCAAGAAAATCAGTTATTTTTTGTAGAAGTTTCAGTAGAAAAAGAGCCGTTTATTGCCGAACAACAAGATAGAGTTCAGTTTTTGCAAAAAAAAATAACCGATCTTAGCAATTTACTGCCTTCGGCTAACTTTCTACAAAAACACATCACTTTAAATAAAATTATTCCCTTGGTGCAAGAGCTTGAACTAAAAACTCGCATTATTAACGGAGCTGGTGCTAAGGCAAATTTATCTGCTGTTTTAGATATGCTTGCCAAATATCAAAACGAGCTTAATCAATCAACTCTTTCTGCCGAATTTTACTTTGATAAATCATCAGATATTAAGCTAATTAATGTTATCAAGCCTTTTTTAAACAAAGATGGCTTTACTATTGGCAGTAGCGAAAAAATCACCAGCCCAAAGCAAGTTAAGTTGATTGCAAAATATACTTCTACCAATAATTTTTTATATAATTCTCACATCGCAAAACTAAAAATTAGCTTTGAAAATATGGTGCAAAATAAAACTATTGCTAGCAACTCTTTTGAAATCACAGGTAACTCTTTAATTAGCCAAGAAGAGGCCGTAAACTCTGCCTTGCAATCTTTCAAGCAGCAAATCGAAAAAAACGACATTTTAAACACTCTTGGCATAATCAACAACAAATAAAAAAACAATGAAAAAACTTATCTTTCTTTTAATTTTTGCTTTATCGGCATCTTGCACTCCTACTATTAAAAATTTCGACAAATATCAAAAACAATTTGCTAGCAAAAGTGCTTTTATGCCTACCGAAGAACAGCTCGAGAAAAAAACTGTGAAAGTTGCTGTTTTTGATTTCGATGAAAAAGATATCGAACTCGCCAAACAAGCCAATTTAGGCAAATCTTTAGCAGGCGAGCTAGAAACTTTTTTAGCCAAAAACAAACTTGCCGAACTTGTTGATCGCAGTGCCAGCTCGAAGTTACAGCAAGAAATACAATTAGCCGAAATGAATAAAACTGGTGCCTATGCAGGACCAAAAGTAGCAGATTATGCCGTTTCTGGTATTATTACTAATGCCGATTTCAATAGTAAATATGTTTCTGGTAGTGTTTATATTAATCCAAAAAATGGCAACACTGTAACTATTCCTCCTAAATTTGTTTATAAAGCTGCGGTAAGTGGCAATATTAAAGTTTACGAACTTCCTTCGCTTGATGTGGTTAATGCTATTGAGCTTTCTGGCTTGGCAACTCGTAGCGAAAATGTGCAAAACAACGGCGGTTTATCGTTAGGCGGTATTCAAATTGGTGGGCAAAATGCCGAAGGTGTTAAAAGAGATGATGGCTTGGTGCGAAAAGCGGTTAGCGATGCTATTTCTTTTGCCGAAGCCAATATTTTAAATGCTTTTGCCAAAAGAGGTTATATTCTAGAAAAAAGAACCCTTAACAAAGAAGCTATTTTCAAAATCAATCTTGGCCTAGAAGATGGCTTAAAACATGGCGATAAATTTGATGTTCTTGGTCAATACGAAACCGAAAATCCTATCACAGGAAAAGCCGAAATTGAAAAAAAGATTATTGCCAACGGCACAATTTCACAAATTATCGATCCTAAAACTTGCTGGGTTATTATTACAGATAGCAAGCAAGCTTCTGCCATAAGAATTGGCGATATGGTAAAACTAAAATACAAAACCAGCTCTTTTAAATCTATCGATCGTATGGCAAAACAAATAATTTAACAGTTGTTTTTATAAATAATCAAAATTAATGAAAAAAATTAATTTACACCTGATATCCGATTCTACTGGCGAAACCTTAGGATCTATTGCCAGAGCGGTTTTGTCGCAGTTTGAAAATGTTGAAACTAACGATTTTATTTGGCCCCTTACCCGAACCAAAGCTCAGCTTGATAAAGCATTAGAAGCTATTGCACAATACCCAGGAATTGTGCTTTATACCATTATGCAAGACGAATTTGTTGAGCAATTAAGAAAAAAATGTCATCAACTTGCATTGCCTTGCATTCCAGTTTTATCGCACATTATTGCAGAATTTTCGAAATATTTAAATATGAATATTACTCATGCCGTAGGCAGGCAACATTTACTTGATCAGCAATATTTTTCGAGGGTCGATGCCATTAGCTACACCTTAACTCACGATGATGGGCAAGCTTCTTTTGATTATTACGAAGCCGATATTATTATTATTGGGGTTTCACGCACTTCTAAATCACCTACTTCTATTTATCTATCTTTAAGAGGCTATAAAGTTGCTAACATACCTTTTGTAAGTATCCAAACTATTCCAGCAACAATTTATGAATTAAAAAAACCTTTAATTGTTGGGCTGGTTATTAATCCAGAAAAATTGGTAAATATTCGCCAAACCAGATTAAATTCTATTGGCGAAAACAGCATTTGCGATTATACCGACATCGAAAAAATCAAAAGCGAAATTGCCGAATCAAAAAAACTTTTTGCTAAATTACAATGCCATGTGATTGATGTTACTAAAAAATCTGTTGAAGAAACATCGGCAAAAATTATTCAACTTCTGCAAGATAAAAAGCTAGAAAAAAAATAATAATAATATTATAAAGTTATTATGATTAATTATTTTTTTCATAAAGTTTAGCAATTTCGCTTGCAAATTGTTGTTGCAACAAGCTACTTTTTAGTTTATAAGAAGGAGTAATTTGGTTTTGTTCGATAGAAATTTGTTCGGTAATAATGCAAAATTTTTTGATTTGTTGCCAGCTATCAAGATTTTTATTAATTTTAGCAATTGCTTGCTCTACCCACATATTCAAATTTTGCCGATCATATTGTTTTTGCAATATCGCCAAATGTTCTGGCTCAAAAAACAATAAAGCCGAAACAAAAGGCTTGCCTTCGGCAATAATAACACTACCAAGCAACCCTGTTATTTGCTCTTGCAGCAGTTGTTGCAGATAGTTTGTTATTACATATTTACCGTTGCTAGTTTTGAGAAGCTCTTTTTTTCTACCAATAATTTTTATAAATCCATCTTTTATTTCGGCTAAGTCGCCTGTATAAAACCAGCCATCTTGTAAAACTTGCTTGGTTTGCTGTTCTTCTTTAAAATAGCCAAGCATAATGTTTTTGCCACTTGCTAAAAGCTCGCCATCAGAAGCAATTTTAAGACTTACCGAAGGAAAGCAAGTGCCGACAGTGCCTAATTGATAACGGGCGGGGCAGTTGGTTGCTAAAACTGGCGAACTTTCGGTGAGGCCATAGCCACAATAAACCGCAAGACCAATGCTATGCAAAAATTTTTCAATTTCGTGTGGTAAGGCAGCTCCGCCACAAATGATAGTTTGAATTTTTCCGCCAAAAAGAGCTCTTAGTTTTCGATATAACAGCAAATCAAGAAAAAAATCTAAAAAACTCGGCTTATTTGTGGGGCTAAAATTTTTTGCTTTATGAAGAGCAATTTTCAGCAAAAACCTGCTTATCAAATTACCTTGTTGGCTTTTTTGCTTAATTTTATTAAACACTTTTTCTAGTAATCTAGGCACTGTGGTAAATAAATTAGGTTTTACTTGTTGTAAATATTGTGGTATTTTTGAGATATCGTCAACAAAATAAATACTTACCCCTTGAGTGAGGTAAAAAAGCATCACCATTCTTTCAAAAATATGGGCTAGCGGTAAGTAAGAAAGCACTTTTTGCTCCGAAGAAAGTGTAAAAAATACCGAAGAATCAACGATTTGACTAATTAAATTGCCACCACTTAGCATTACCCCTTTTGGCAAACCAGTAGTGCCAGAGGTAAAAATGATGGTAGCAAGATCGTTGCTTGAGCTTTTTGGCAACTCGCTGTGTAGCTTATTTTGTTGCTCGCCCATTTTGCTTAACTCGGCAAAGCTCAGACAATTTGGATGGCTAAACCCAATAGTAATAACGGTGTAAAGATGGCAATTTTCTTTGGCAAAATCTGGCTTATCGGTAATAATAACTTTTGCTTGAAGAAGCTCTAGCTGGTATTGTAAATTTTGCTTACTGATATTATGAAACATCGGCGAACTCACCAAGCCAGCCGAAGCAATCGCTAAATCGCATACCAACCACTGCCAACCCTGATAACAATAAATTACCACAATGTTATTTTGCAAAATCGTTGGCAATTGTTTTAACCCCCAAGCAATATTATTGACTTCTTGGCAAAATTCTTGGCTAGAAATAATTTTACCACTACCTAAACAATTAAGTAATTTGGGGTTATTAAAATTTTGTTTATGATAACTAACAATATCACTTAAACAGGTAAGATTGGTTAAATTCATAAGTTATTTAATTTAATCATTGATATTTTTGCTCATTTCATACCAATTTACTTTATTTTCTTGCAAGCTTTGTGATGATTTTTTTTCTATACCAGTTAAGTAAATCTCTTCTTCCGCTCTAGTAAGAGCAACATAGAATAACCTATGATTTTCTTGCTCTTCTTGATAAAGTTTTTGCTGTAAATATTTTTCTGCCTTACCATAATAAGATTTATAACCTGTTGTAGTCAAGATAATAGGTAAAAATAATTCATTTTCTTGGTCATTGATCCATAAAATTTCATCTTGGTTTTTTAGATCTTCCTGTCGCACAGCATAAGGAATTATAACAATTGGGGCTTGTAAGCCTTTAGCAGAATGAACGGTCATCATTCTTACCGCATCTTGTTGTTGATTTTTAACCGTTATTTCGGGGTTGGTATTGTAAATATACTCAATAAACTGCCATAAATTTGAGTTATTTTTACTAATAAAATTATGCAATAAAAACAAGAATTCATCGAGCATTAAATAGGCTTTGTTACCAAATCTTGTAATAAAATTATTGCTATAATTGGGGTTTTTGAGTATTTTATAAAAAAAATCAAACAAATTATTTTCTTGAAATATGGTTAAAAAATCATTTAAACATTGTAATTCTGAAATATTTTTTGTTATTGCGTATAAGCTACTTTTAGCATTATGGCTAGCAAAAATAAAGCCCTGTATCGCCTCTTCTGTTTGGTTGCAAAATGGTGATTTAAGTAAGCAGGCCAAGTTAAAATCGTTTTCTTGATTTAAAACAAACTCTGCCAAAGCAAGAATATCGTTAATCAAAAGCGACTCTAAGCAATATTCTTTATCGACACTTGTAAACAGAATTTTTTCTTCGTAAAAAGCTTTTTCAAGATAATATGCTTGCTTTTTTTTTTGAAATAACAATAAAATATCGCCATATTTTATGGCTTGATTATTTGATAATGTTCTGCCATTTTCTACCCAATTTTTAATATCATTGGCTATTTTTCGGGCAAACTTCATGTTTTCTTGATAGGCATTTTCAGAATTCGGCTTTGGCATAGTATCTAGCAACACAAATTTTGATTTAATATTTTTTACCGCTAAATGCCGATTATACTCGGTATTTTTTACCAAAGATGAAGTAATGTTGTTGTGGCAAAAAATATTATCTATTGTTTGTAAAATTTCTTGACCAGAACGAAAAGAATGGGTGAGATTAATAGTTTTAAGAGTTAGTTTTTGTTGAAAATAATTAAATTGTTGGCTTGTATTATCAATATCGGCTCCTTGAAAAGCATAAATAGATTGCTTTTCATCTCCTACCACAAAAAAACTTCTTGGCCTTGTGTTTGCCGATTCTCCTACTTCAAATTCTTCGGTGAGAGCCTTGATAATTTCCCACTGCCAAGGGCTGGTATCTTGAGCTTCATCAAGTAAAATATGATTAATATTACTATCGAGCTTCATTTTAACCCAATCGGCATCTTTTTTTAAAAGCTCTTTGCTATAATAAATAAGGTCGCTAAAATCTAGTAAATTATGCTGATTTTTATATTGCTGATATTTTTGCATCAATAAACAGACCAGTTCTACAATAATTGTTGTGTGGTTGATTTCGGCAAAAATATTTTTATTTGCCAAAAAATTTTTTAGTTCATCAAAAAATTTTATAATACAATCTTCGTTAAGTTTTGCTAGCGTGTCATAAAGTGTTTCTTCATTTGTTGACATTAAATTATAAAGCTCTTCAAGATGCAAAGGTTGGCAATTTTGCTTGTTAAGATTATTGGTAAAATTATTTTTGTGTAAAAAAGCAAAGATTTTGTGGTAGGATTTTTTATGAGAATTTTTTTTAATTATTTGATAAAATTGATCAAAATCAAGATTTTGTAGTGTTGATAGGCAAAAATCTGCAATATTTTGATTATCGATACCAAAAATTTTTTGCAATCTTTGTTGAATTTTTTTTGATGTTAAACTGCCATAAAATTGCCAATCTTTCATTTTATCTTGGCTTTTAATAAAAGAATCAATAATTTTATGTAAAGTGTATTCGTTGGTTTTGCTTAAAATGGCGGTTAGCAACTGGTGATTTTGCTTATCTTGCAAAACTTCTTGCCAAATATTTTGCAAAATATACTCTTCTTGATTAGCTTCGATAATTTCAAAATGAATAGGAATATTAGCCTCTATCGGAAAAAGCTGTAAAATTGTTTTGCAAAAACTATGAAAAGTTTGTATTTTAATAGGATATTCGCAATCAATCATTTCGGCAAAAAGTATTTGAGCCTTTTTAACTTGAGCTAGCGATGGTTTTTTGCCTAAAATATTTTCTAGTTTTATATTTAAATCTTGCTCATTAGCCACAGCCAACTCTTCGAGTTTATCAAAAATTCGCTTTTCCATTTCTTTAGAAGCTTTTTCGGTGAAGGTGAGGCATAAAATTTCTTGGGGCAAAACCGAAGAAAGCAATAATCGAATAAAACGATCAACTAAAACCTTGGTTTTGCCAGAGCCAGCAGAGGCCATCAACCAGCAATTTATTGCAGGATCAGATGCTTCTATTTGTGGTTTAGATGCTTCTATATTGTGCATTTATGATATGCATTTTAAGTTTTAGAAAGCTCAGAAGCAATGGTAAAAGCCATTTCAATGCTTTGTGAAGAGTTTAATCGAGGGTCGCAATGGGTATGATAGCGATCAGATAAATTTAATTCTGAAATATTTTGATTGCCACCCAAGCACTCGGTTACATCTTGCCCAGTAAGCTCAAAATGCACTCCGCCTGCAATAGTGCCAAGCTGTTGATGAATTTGGAAGAAAGACTTTACTTCTTGTAAAATATGGTTAAAATCACGAGTTTTATAGCCGTTAGAAGATTTTATAGTATTGCCATGCATCGGATCGCAAGACCAAATAACTTTATTGCCATTATTTTTTACTGCCTTCACCAACTTAGGTAAATGCTGATTTATTGAATCTTTGCCCATTCTAGAAATAAGGGTAATTCGACCAGAAATATTATTTGGGTTAAGAATTTCAAGCAATTCTAAGAGTTCTTTTTCGGTAATGGTAGGCCCCACTTTAAAGGCTATCGGGTTAGCAATACCTAGGGCAAATTCAACATGGGCACCTTTAGGGCAACGGGTTCTATCGCCAATCCAGAGCATATGAGCACCAAGATTGTAAAATTTATTGTATTCGCTTACAAATCGAGTAAAACATTGCTCATAATTTAACAGTAAAGCCTCGTGAGAGGTAAAAAAACTAGCTGTGGTAAATTGCGGAACTTCACTGTATTTAATGCCACAAGAATTTAAAAAATTTAAAATATCGTTAATTTTGCCAGTTATGTTATTGATATTTTGCTGACTATTTAAAGTGTGGCTAAATTCTTGGTTCCATTGATTGATTTTTTCGAGATTGCCGTAGCCACCAAGAGCCAAAGATCGTAAAAAATTAAGCGAAGCGGCAGAATAAAAATAAGCCTGGGTTAATCTGGCAGGGTTAGCATTTCTAGCATCAGCAGTAAAATCGATAGCATTCACAATGTCGCCACGATAAGCAGGAAAGGTTTGGCTATTGATAGTTTCGTTATCGGCAGAGCGAGGCTTGGCATATTGCCCTGCGATTCTGCCAACTTTAACCACAGGCTTTTTTAAGCCATACATTAAAGCAACAGTCATTTGCATAATGGTGCGAAAATAATTTTTTAAATTATTAGCAGAAAACTCTAAAAAACTCTCGGCACAATCGCCACCTTGCAGTAAAAATGCCTCTCCTTTTTCAACCAAAGAAAGTTGTTGTTGCAGCTGATGGATTTCATCGCACGAAACCAAAGGCGGAAAGCTAGATAATTCTTGCTCTACTTGTGCTAAATGAGCTAAATTTTGATAAGTTGGCTGTTGCTTAATAGGAAAGTTTCTCCAAGAAGCGGGGTGCCAGTTTTTGATTTTTGAGTGATTATCAAGCATTGTATATATTGGTGATGTTGTTGTGAAGTATAAATTATAATAAAATTCATAAGTTAATTGCAACTACATTTTTAAGGAAAAATACTATTTTTATTTTTTTTCAAAACTATACTTGCATTTATAAAAAGTCACAATAAAATTTTATTTAACGAGCCTATTTGTTAGGTTTTTCATAATTTCTTAAATATTTTTATGCTTAATCATCACAATAGCAACGAAAATAATCAAACACTTCATTCTAAATATAACTGTATGGTTTTTGGTTATATTTGGTCTGTAATTTTTGTTATTTTTGCCATTAAATTTCATCAGTTTTTTTGGTTTATTGCCTTTATTTTCTTTGCTTTATCTTCTTTTTTTCCTACTTTTTTTGTTAAAACAAAAATTATTCACTATTGGGTGATTTTTGGCAATTTTATTGGCAAAATAAATTCAATAATCATTATGTTTTTATTGTTTTTTATTTTGTTTATGCCAATCGGTTTTGTTCTAAAATTATTTGGCAAAGATCTATTACAAAAAAAACTACAGCCCAATGCTAATAGTTATTTTGTTGCTCGAAAAACTCAGCCTGGCTCAATGATTAATCAATTTTAATATGTCTTTCTTGCAAGAATTATGGAGTTTTCTTAAAACTCGCAAAAAATTTTGGCTATTACCAATAATTTTAATTATGCTACTACTCGGAGTTTTGTTGGTTTTTGCCCAAGGCTCTGCCGTTGCACCTTTTATTTATACTTTATTTTAAACCCTTTTTTAACCACAATTTTCACCAATTATGCTAAGTCACCACAAAATAAAACCATTTTTTATTAATTTATTGCTGTTGCTAATAGTAACGGCTATTTCTTTACTTGTTGCCGAACTTTCAATCAGAAAAATCCTCCCTTTTTCTTTAAAACAAGATGAGCGAAATTTATCTTACAACCATCATCAAACTTTAGGCTGGTTTCCAAAACCAAATCTACAACAAAAATTTATCGGTAGCCAAGAAATCACTGTTTTACATAACGAGCAAGGTTTTCGCGATACAAATAATCATCCTAATTCTCCTGCCTTAATGTTTTTAGGCGATTCTTTTGTGTGGGGCTACGATGTAGAAAATCATCAAATCTTTACCACTTTACTACAAGAAAAACTACAACAGCAATATTCTATTTATAATCTAGGAGTGAGTGGCTACGGCACCGACCAAGAGTTTTTATTGTTAAAGCAATTTTATGATAAAATTAAACCGCAAAAAGTTTTTCTAATTTTTTGTGCTAACGATTATTATAATAACAGTAATAATGTGGTTTATGGCGGTTATCACAAGCCATATTTTTTACAAAATAGTGCAGGTGAAATTTCTTTACAAGGAGTTCCAGTGCCAGTTTCAGGCAATTATAAAATGCTAAATTTTACTTCTGATCATCCTGTTTTGGCAAAGTCGCATTTGGCTCAATGGGGAGTTAAATTATTTTATCGAGCACAACATAATTTAGCTAAAAAAAAGTCTCTGCCCGATCCTACTTTTGCAATTTTAAAAAATATCAATCAATTTTTACAAGAAAAAAATACTCAATTTATTGTTGGCATCATTGATTCTGATGAAGGCTTGGAAAATTTTTTAAAGCAACAAAATATCACTTTCATTAGATTAAAAAATGATTTTCGCTTCCCAAAGCAAGGAAACCACTGGAATCAAAAAGGTCATCGGTTTGTTGCCGATACAATTTTTAATTGGCTTAATGAAAACAAATAAAAAATATGTCTTATATTCTTGGTATTTCTGCCTATTATCACGATTCCGCAGTTGTTTTACTGCATAATCAAAACATCGTTGCAGCTTCTCAAGAAGAGCGATTCACCCGAAAAAAACACGATAGCTCTTTTCCAAAAGAATCTTTAAAATACTGCCTGCAAGAAGCCAATATCAAGCTTAGCGAGGTTGATTACATTGGTTTTTACGATAAACCATTTTTAAAATTCGAAAGATTGCTCGAAACCTATTTAGCAGAAGCCCCGCTTGGTTTTAAATCTTTTGTGTTGGCAATGCCAACTTGGCTAAAAGAAAAATTATTTTTAAAAGATACCCTCATCAAAGAACTTGCTTCTTTATATGTGGCAGAACAATCAATTTCTTTAACAGAGACAAAAAAAATCATCGCCAGCAAATTATTATTTGCCGAGCATCATTTATCGCATGCCGGTAGTTGTTTTTACCCTTCCCCTTACCAAGAATCAGCAATTCTTACTCTCGATGGAGTTGGCGAGTGGGTTACTACCGCAATTGGCTACGGCAAAAATAATAAAATTGAGTTCTTGCAAGAAATTCATTTTCCGCATTCTCTTGGCTTACTTTATTCGGCAATTACTTATTTTACTGGTTTTAAGGTTAATTCAGGCGAATACAAGGTTATGGGCTTAGCTCCTTATGGCAAACCTATTTATACCGATATTATTAAAAATAATTTAATCGATATCAAGCCAGATGGTTCGTTTCGCCTCAATATGAAGTATTTTAACTACACTGTTGGCTTAACTATGACCAACCAAAACTTTAACAAATTATTCAACAGAGAACCAAGAAAACCCGAAAGTGAAATCACTCAATTCGAAATGGATTTAGCTAGATCTTTACAAGATGTAACCGAAGAAGTAGTAATAAAACTAGCAAAAACTGCACAAAAACTTACTGGCTCAAAAAATCTCACTATGGCAGGCGGTGTAGCTTTAAATTGTGTGGCAAATGGTAAGCTTTTACAAGAAAAAATCTTTGAAAATATCTGGCTTCAGCCAGCTTCTGGCGATGCTGGTGGCGCCCTTGGTGTGGCATATGCTATTTACTACGATCATCTTAATAATCAAAGAGAAACACAACCAAATACCGATAGTATGCAAGGCTCTTATCTTGGTAAAAGTTACACCAATAACGAAGTAAAGCAATACCTCGATAGCATTGGGGCAAACTATTTATATTTGAACGATCAACAGCAATTTAATAATTATTTAACCGAGTTGCTTTGTCAAGAAAAAGTGATTGGTTGGCATCAGGGCAGATCAGAATTTGGTCCAAGAGCACTTGGGGCCAGAAGCATTATTGGCGATGCTAGAAGCCAAAAGATGCAATCAATTATGAATTTAAAAATCAAATACCGCGAATCTTTTCGGCCCTTTGCCCCAGCAATATTGCGAGAACACCTTACCGAATATTTTGATATTCCAGATATTGATAGCCCTTATATGCTGATGGTGGCTTCGGTTTTACCAAAACATCGTTTGCCAATTAGTCAAGAGCAACAAAATTTATTTGGCATAGCCAAGTTAAATGTTGCCAAATCAACCATTCCTGCGGTAACTCACATCGATTATTCTGCTCGCATTCAAACAGTGCATCAAAAAACTAACCCTAAATTTTATGCCTTATTGCAACAATTTTATCAAACAACAAACTGCCCAGTTTTAATTAATACTTCTTTTAATGTGAGGGGCGAGCCAATTGTTTGCTCTCCGCAAGATTCTTATAAATGCTTTATGAGAACCGAAATGGATGTTTTGGCCATAGAAAATTTTATACTTTTAAAAGAAAATCAACCAAATTTCGCCGATCAAGAAAATTGGCAACAAACTTATACTCTCGATTAATCTTGATATCATTTGCTATCTTGAAAGAGGCTGTTGTGCCACTAATTTATTTTATAATTTAATATAATGTAAATATTCAATCACAGAATTATTTTTATGGTTTCTGTTTTCGGTTTTATCGGCTTTAAAACGATTATATTTTGTAGTAAAAACTCCATAATTTCCTTTTTGAGACATTATGTTTTTTATTTCTTCAGTTGTCATCAAGCCTTCGTTATTATAGCTTAAAAAAATATATTTTACTTTTGCTTGTTGAATAATACTAGCAAAAGCTTTTAAAACCGCCATTTTTTGCGAAAACTTTGATTTTTGATTTATATAGTTTCGCAGGCCAGTTTTACCTGCAATTGCTGGATTATCATATTTAGCAATAGTTTCTAGCAAATGATAATTTGGAGCATATTGCCTTTGATTATAAGGTGGATCAAGATACAAAACATCACCCTCAACTTGATTTATTAAAGTTTCGATGTTTTCGTTATAAACAATGTGCTTGTTATTACTTAACACAAAATTTGCTGGCCTCATAAAAAACTTTTGCTGTGCAGATTTTTTTAATTGCTTTAAAAAAGCCCCATAAACAGAGGCGGTATTAGCAACTTTATCGGCATTTTCAAGCAGAGTAGCTAGCAAAAAATAATATTCGTGGCTAGTTATTTTGCCATTTTCTTGCCATTCTTGAATTTTTTTTCTGATGGTATCTATTTTTTTGCCATTTTCATCAGAAAAATATTGCCTTTGAAACTCTTGATTTATAGTGCCAGCAAGACAATAATTATTAAAAATAAAACCCTCTGTTAAAGTTAAGTTATCTAAAAAATTACATACAAAATTTGCTCGTTCTTTATGATCTAAATTTTTTAAACCCACTAATTCATTTTCTAAAGACCAAAATTTTAAAATTTCATAATTTTCAATGTAGTTTTTATTAAGCACAAAACTGTAATATTGTAAATCATTAGCGATAATTGTGTGGCCTTTACTTTTAAAATGTTGCCCAACCGCCCCGGTGCCTGCAAACAAATCGAGAAAAGAAAAATTATTTTTCCCTGCCACTTGACAAATCGCCTCTTCTAAAAACTGCAACAACATTTTTTTTGATCCGATGTAGTTCATGTTAATTTTGTAAAGACCTGTTTAAAAAGGTTTTAGCACTACCAAAGCAACAATTATAAGCATCAGCACAGTGGGCACTTCGTTGATGAGGCGAAAAAATTTGTGTGTTTTATTGTTTTTGCCCGAGGCGAATTTTTTACGATAAACATTTAAATGAAAATGAAAACCCACCAGCAAAAACACCAAGGTAATTTTGATATGCAACCAAATACTGCCTTCAAAGCCAATTTGTAAAGCCAAGTAAAAGCCAAAAAGCAAGGTTAAAATCATAGCAGGAGTAGCGATGTAGCGATAGAGCTTTTTTTCCATCTCTTGAAAGAGCTTGCAACTTTCGCAAGCAAAAGGCACCCTGCAATGATAAACAAAAATTCTCGGCAGATAAAGCAAGGCGGCCAGCCACGAAATAACCGCCACTATGTGTAAGATTTTAATTAAATCGTAAAGTTCGATATCGAACATAAAAAATATTGTGAATTAATATGAATTAAATTTATTTAGGCAAAATTTTAGGCTAAAAATTAAGATAAGCAAGCCTTTTAATAGCAAGATTTTTTAAACATAAAATCAAACAAAATAATTTTTATTATATTTACAGGCACTACTGCATCCCAAATTCTAAAGATCAAAATTCTAGCAAAAATCGCCACTAAAAGGTTATTTTTTACTAAATCGCAAAACTTTAAAATCAAAAAAATTAAAAAACTTTTTGTTTCGTTATCTGGCAAGGTTTTTGATAATACTACCGTTGAATTCGAAATTAAATTTCAATAGTTCCTTAAAGTGTTTTTGAAATTTTAATTATCTTAGTTTCGTGATAAAAAATAATAATTTATTTATAAATTTAAAAAAATACTTGACAACAAAAA
>Ga0214923_10001673_pt1 | contig 31008 bp, 20 predicted proteins | sample LL1510_MetaG_FD_177993 | JGI IMG/M metagenome (GOLD analysis project Ga0214923, IMG submission 177993) | Freshwater microbial communities from Lake Lanier, Atlanta, Georgia, United States - LL-1510 | ecosystem: Environmental > Aquatic > Freshwater > Lake | place: USA: Georgia | collected...
CTGCTCCTCTACCAGGCGGGCATCCGGCTGCTCGCGTCGCGCACGATCCGCGACGTGATCGGGACGTCGCTCGAGCTGGCTGCGGAGCACTGCGGCGGCGCGAGCTTCGGCTGGTTCCGCGCGGGCGCGGAGCGGCTCGATCCCGTGTGCGTCGTCCCGCCGGGATGCGACCTCATGGAGCTGGTCGCGGTCGATCCGGTGCGTCGCGTGATCGACGAGGGGCAGGCCGCGTGGATTCACGTCGAGCCGCGCGACGGCCAGCGGGCTGTCGCGCACGAACTCGTGTGCATCCCCGTCACCGAACGGCGGCGCGGGGATGCCGTGCTCGCGGCGGCCGCCCCGGGCGGCAGCTTCCGGGACGCCGACTTCGATTTTCTCGTCGCGCTGGCGAGCCTCGCCTCGGCGGCCTGTGCCGGCCGCGCCGAGGACGTGGGCGGTGGCGGAGACTTCGACGACGATCCGGCCTCGCTGCATACGGTTCCGCTCGACCCGCTGCAGGAGGTGCCCGAGGGCACGCTCACGCTCTCCGCGGAGGCGGCCGAGGCGCTCGTTCGCGAGCCGCGACCGGGGGCGACGGACCAACGCGTCGGGGCCTGTGTCACCGGCGCCTCGACGCTGCGGCTCGACGAGTGGCAGCGGGTGCTCGTCATCGAGGCGCTGCGGCGTGCCGGAGGCAGCGTGCCGAACGCCGCGAACGAACTCGGCATCAGTCGAGCGACGCTCTATCGGAAGCTCGAGGCCTTCGGGCTCACACGCGCCGCAGAGTGAGCGCTCGGGACACGCATCCCGGCGGTGCCTCGGGGCCAAGCGTCCTCGCCACGCATCCTGGCTGTGAATCCTGGCTGTGAATCCTGGCCACGCATCCCGGCCGGGGATCCCGGACATCACCCGCCCGCGACCGCCTCCGGCGCGCCGGTGGGAGGATGCCCGATCCGTGGGATGAGCATCGTCACGCAGGCGAGCACGACGACCGCGGCGGCGTACGGCAGGCCGTGCGACGGATGAAGGGAGAAGAGGCTCAGCCCGGCCAGCGGACCGAGGATGCGGGCGAGCGAGGCGAACGACTGGTTCACGCCGAGCACCTCGCCCTGCCGGTCGGAGCCCGACTGCCGCGAGATGAGCGCGGAGACGGACGGATTGACGAACGCGAACCCGGTCACCGCCAGGGCCGCCGCGACGTAGAAAATCCATCTCGATGGACTTCCCGCCCCGGCGACACCGTCGCGAGCGGCCAGCGCGACCGCGACGCCCCCGACCACCGCCAGCCCCACGAGCATGAGCACCACGCCGATCGTGAGCAGCCTTCGCTCGGCCAGCCGCTTCGCCAGCGGCCGGTAGCCGCCGCCCGCGATCATGAGGACGCATCCCACCGACGCAAAGACGAGGAAGTTGGCGTCGTCGCCCATCCCGAAGGCACGTTCCGTGAACAGCGCGAGCGTCGACTCGAAGTTCGCCATCGAGAAGATGGCGAGGAAGTAGACGAGGACGAGGGCGCCGATCGAGGGCATGCGGAGCACGGCGAGGCTGCGTGCGACCCGGTGCAGCGGCCGCGCCGGCCCGGCACCGGGCCGGCGGGTCTCGCGGAACACGAAGAGCGCGATGAGCAGGGCGACGAACGACAAGAGCGACGCGATGGCCCCCACGCCCCAGCGCTCCCGCTGGAAGAGCGCGAGCCCGAAGTAGGCGATGAGCGGCCCGAGCGTGAAGCCGCCACCGAAGGCGATGCCGATCAGTGCCATGCCACGGGCCCGGTTCTCCGGCGTGGTGCAGTCGGCGATCACCGCGGCCGCCGTGCCGACACTCGCACCCGCGATGCCCGCCCCCACGCGCGCGAGCAGCACGAGGCCGAGCGCCCACCACGCCGCCGTCGCTGTCGGGGCGGGATCGGTCGGCACGCTGACCGCCCATCCGTAGACCGCGTAGAACACCACCGAGCCGGCCAGGCTGACGAGGAGCACGGGCCGCCGGCCGATGCGGTCCGAGAGCCGGCCCCAGAACGGACTGAAGACGAACTGCATGAGCGAGAAGACCGCGAAGAGCACGCCGATGACGGCGCCGCCGGGACCGCCCTCGACCGGCATGCCGACGGCCTGGAGATAGGGCTCGACCTGCCGCGGCAGCACGGGCAGCACGATCCCGAAGCCCAGCAGGTCGATGAAGACCGTGAGAAAGACGACGAGCAGGGCGCCCCGTGAGGCGGGGGGCGGCCCCGCCGGGGCGTCGCTGGAGCGCGGTGATGTCATGCGAGATCCGGGAGGACGTGGGGCCGCGAACCCGGGAGGCGGTTGGATGCCCCGAGCACCCGCGGGATATCGTGTGGCGATGGCCACGACCGCGAGCGACGACCGACGCGACCCGCCTGCCGACGCGATGAGCGTGTCGGAGATCACCCGTCGGGTCAAGGAGCAGCTCGAGACACGGTTCGCCGACGTGTGGGTCGCCGGAGAGATCACGAATCTCACACGGGCATCGTCCGGACACATCTATCTGGCCCTCAAGGACGAGACCGCCCTCCTGCGCGGCGTCGTCTGGCGGAGCGCGGTGCCACTCCTGGCGATCGAGCCGGCCGACGGCCTGGCGGTGGTGTGCCACGGTCGGCTCGAGGTCTATGCACCGCGTGGCACCTACCAGCTGACCATCGACCGACTCCATGCCATCGGCACCGGCGCGCTGGAGGAGCGGCTGCGCAGGCTGCATGCCGCCCTGGCCGGCGAGGGCCTCTTCGACCCCGGCCGCAAGCGGATGCTCCCGCCGTTTCCCCGACGCATCGCCCTGATCACGAGCCCGACCGGGGCGGCCATCGCCGACTTCCTGCGCACGCTGCAGGGCCGCTGGCCGCGTGCCGAGGTCGTCGTCGTGCCATCCCGTGTGCAGGGGGCGGGCGCCGCCGAGGAGCTCGCCGCCGCGCTGGCGACCGCAGGCCGATTGCGACCTGCGGTGGATGTCATCGCCCTGGTGCGCGGCGGTGGCAGCCTCGAGGACCTCTGGGCCTTCAACGAGGAGGTGCTCGTGCGGGCGGTGGCGGCCTCGCCGATCCCGGTGGTCGCGGGCGTCGGGCACGAGATCGACGTGACGCTCGCCGACCTCGTCGCCGACGTCCGCGCGCTCACGCCCACCGACGCGGCGGTCCGCATCGCCCCCGATGGGCGACAGGTGGCGGCCGATCTGGCGTCGCTCGCCGAGCGCCTGCGCAACGGCCTCGCGCGGCGCGTGCGGCAGGCGCGGGATCGCGTCGAGTCGCTCGGTCGGTCGCGCATGCTCGTCGATCCGGCGCGGCTCATCGGTGACCGCCGCGAGGTGCTGGGCCAGCATGGACGCCGCCTCCACCGCCTCACGGCCGCAGCCCTCGAGCGGGGGCGGGAACGGGTGGCCGCGGCCGCCGCGCGGCTCGAGGCGGGCAGCCCGCTCCATCTGCTCGCACGCGGGTGGTCGGTGACCTGTCGTGAGAGCGAGCCGCTGGCACTCCGCTCGATCGCCGGGCTCGAGCCGGGCGACCCGCTCGTGACACGTCTGGCCGATGGCTCCGTGTCGAGCCGCGTCGTCTCCGTCACGCCGATCCCACCCCGGACGTGAGGGACGCGCCGGCGAGCGGCCCCGCTCGCTCGATCCGACCCGTCGGGGAAATTTTCGCGCGGGACGGCGGGAGCTTCGATACAACTCCGGACCGGGAGAGACCGTGTTCGCGGCCGCTCGTCCCGGTGCGGGCATCACGATCTGTGGCCGGCTGCGCGGCAGCCCCGATTCCCATGGCCGATTCCCCTGCCGCCGATCAGGATCCAGCATCCTTCGAGGCCTCGCTCGAGGCGCTCGCCTCGGTCGTCGCGCAGCTCGAGTCCGGGAGCCTGGGACTGTCGGAGTCGATCGCGGCCTACGAGCGCGGTGTCGCCCTGCTGCGACGACTGCACGAAGAACTCGACGCGGTCGAGGCCCGCGTCGAGGTCCTGGTGAGGATCGACGAGGAGGGACGGCCGATCGTCGTCTCCGGCACGCCGGCCGAGACCGGGAGCGACCAATCCGCAGACTCGGCCCAGTCCTCCCGATCGAGGTCTGCCCGATCCGCAGCATCGCGATCCCAGGCCTCGCGAACCACCGCACGGCCACCGACGCCACGCCTCCCCGGCATGGACGACGTCAACGGCGGCCCGTAGACTTTCCCGGGGTTCAGGGCGGATTTCCGCGCGTCTCGGCGCGCCGGCCGCCGTCGTCCGGCAGGATTCCCGATGGCAGGTTGCCAAGTGCCCGGCCGTATCGCAACGTCGCACCCGCGTGGGTCGCTGTCGGAAACCGCTCCCCCGCACGCTTCATCCGGCCCCTCGACGCCGGCGACCGACGACCCGGCCACGGCTGGTCTCGCGCCTCCGATGCAGGGCCTCGATGCGGGTGAGGACGACGTCGCCGCGGCCCTGGAACGCGTGCGTTCGTTCATCGATCCTCGCCTCGACGAGGCACTCGTCTTCTCCGCTGACGCCGCCCCCCGTCTCGTGGAGGCGATGCGCTACGTCGTCCTCGCTCCGGGCAAACGCCTGCGCCCCGCGCTGGCGCTCTGGGCCGCGGAGGCGTGCGGTGGTTCCTGGGAGGCGGCGGCACCCGCGGCCGTGGCCGTGGAACTGATCCACGCGTACTCGCTGGTCCACGACGACCTGCCCGCGATGGATGACGACGACCTGCGGCGTGGCAGACCCACGTGCCACCGTGCCTTCGACGAGGCGACCGCGATTCTCTGCGGCGACGCACTCCAGGCGAAGGCCTTCGAGGTGCTCGCCGATGGCCTGCCTGCGGAGCGGTCGGGACGGGCGTGCGCCCTCCTCGCCCGCGCGGCGGGTGCGGAGGCGCTCGTCGGCGGCCAGACCGACGACCTCGCCGCCGAGCGCGGCTGGGCCGCGGATCACGGGACCATGTCCCCGGTGGAGCGGATCGCCTGGATGGAGCGGATCAACCGTCGCAAGACGGGCGCACTGTTCCAGGCGGCCCTCGCGATCGGCGGCCTTGCCGCCGGAGCCGACGCCGGGCAGCGGGCCGTGCTGGACCGCTTCGGGCGCGGCTTCGGCGAGGCCTTCCAGATCGCCGACGACCTGCTCGATGCCGAGGGCACCGAAGGCTCCATGGGCAAGCGGGTGGGCAAGGATGCCGGGCGGGGCAAGCTGACGCTGCCGACGGTCGTCGGCATCGCCGCGGCCCGGGAACGGGGAACGGCCCTGGCCGAGGAGGCGGCCGCGGCCGTCGGCTCGCTCGGTCCCGACGCGTGCCACCTGGCGTCGCTCGCGCGATGGATCGTGCGCCGCAACCACTGACACGCCTACCATTACCACCGGATGGGAGCACCTCATGAAGACCGAGAAGGAGATCCTGCCCTCGATCGACTCGCCACGCGATCTGCGGGCCCTCTCGGTCGAGCAGCTCGAGCGGCTGGCCGTCGAGATGCGCAGGGCGCTCTGCACCGTCGCGGGCACGCGCACGGCGCACTTCGCCTCGAACCTCGGCGTCGTGGAGCTCTGCATCGCCCTCCACCGGGTGTTCGACTTCTCCCGGGACCGGCTCATCTGGGACACCGGCCACCAGATCTACCCACACAAGCTCCTCACCGGCCGCTTCCCGCAGTTCGCGACGATCCGCACGAAGGGCGGCCTCATGGGCTACCCGAATCCCGCCGAGAGCCCGTACGACCTCTTCATGACCGGCCACGCGGGCTGCAGTGTCTCGACGGCGTTGGGGCTCGCGAGCGGCGACGGGCTGCGGGGCGAGGATGACCGGCGGTCCGTCGCCGTGATCGGTGACGGCGCGCTCCCCTCGGGCATCGTGTTCGAGGCCCTGAACAATGCCGGCTTCCTGAAGAAGCGGCTCCTCGTGATCCTCAACGACAACAAGATGTCGATCTGCCCGCGGGTCGGGGCGGTCGCCGAGTACCTCGACCTCATCCGCACGAATCCGTGGTATCGGGGGATCCGGGATCAGGCCACCGAGCTGATCAAGGGCGTGCCCATGGTGGGCGAGTCGATGGAGCGGATGTTCTCGAACGTGAAGGACTCGCTCAAGGCGACGCTTCACGGCGGGATGCTCTTCGAGGCGCTCGGCGTGCGCTACTTCGGCCCGGTCGAAGGCCATTCGCTGCCCAGCCTGATCCGGTATCTCGAGCTGGTGAAGGACGAGGACGGACCGATTCTCCTGCACGTGCTGACGGAGAAGGGACACGGGTTCAAGCCGGCCGCGGCCGACCCCGTCTTCTTCCACACGCCGGCACCGTTCGAGTGTGACGACGACGACTGCATCGTGTCGATCAAGCGCTCGTCGACGCGGGCGTACACCGACGTGGCCGCGGCATCGATCGCCGACTGCCTGCGTCGTGATCCCCGCGTCACGGTCCTCACCGCCGCGATGTGCCAGGGGAACAAGCTCGAGAAGGTGCGCGAGGAGTTTCCCGACCGCTTCTTCGACGTCGGCATCTGCGAGTCGCACGCCGTCGCCTTCGCGGCGGGCCAGGCGAAGGCCGGTTGCCGCCCGATCGTCGACATCTACAGCACCTTCCTGCAGCGGTCCTACGACCAGATCTTCCAGGAAGTCTGCCTGCAGAACCTGCCGGTGGTCTTCATGCTCGACCGGGCCGGCCTCACCGGTCCGGACGGCCCCACGCACCACGGGGCCTTCGACCTCGGATACCTGCGGCTCTTCCCCAACATGGCCGTGCTCGCTCCGGGTGACGAGCATGACCTGCAGGCGATGCTCGACTGGGCGCTCGAGCAGCCCGGCCCGGTCGCGATCCGCTATCCGAAGTCGGCCGTGGCGAAGCACGACGGCCCCCGCACCGCGATCGAGCTGGGTCGCGCCGAGTGCCTCGCGGACGGTCACGACGGTCTGGTCGTCGCCTGCGGCACGCTCCTCGGCGAGGCGCTCTCCGCCGCCGCCGAGCTCCGTCGCGAGGGACTCGAGGTCGCCGTCATCAACGCCCGCTTCGTGAAGCCGCTCGACACGTCGCTCCTCGTCGAGCGGTGCGAGGCGGCGCCGTGGGTCGTCACCGTGGAGGAGAACGCGCTGCCGACGGGGTTCGGCAGCGCCCTGCTCGAGACCCTCAACGACGCGGCATCCCAGGGAGACCAGCGTCCGACCGCTCCGATCGTGCGGCTCGGGCTGCCCGACCGCTTCATCGAGCACGGCGAGCGGGCGGAACTCCTCGCGGATCTCGGCCTCGACGCGGCGGGCATCGCCGCGGTCTGCCGCCGACTCGCGGGCCGCGCACCCCACGCCGTGGGGCATGCCTCGAGCATGTCGTGATCCCCGCGGCCACGACGAAGGACCGTCGAGACCGATCGGCCGACCACACGAAAGGAGCGTGCGGAGCATGGCGAGCGCGAGGAGCGGCTCCCGCCTGGAGCCGGGTCGGCCGGCGGGCGGGCCCCTGCAGGTGGTCATCGTGGGGCCCGGGGGCGAGGGCCGCGTCGCGGCCGAGGCCGATCGCGTCGAAGCACTCCTGACGTCGCGGGGCCATGCCGCCGCACGGCGGCTCGCCGCCCGGGACGACTGGGGCGAGAGCCGCTCGCGACAGGACGGGCTGCCCGCGGCCGATCTCGTCGTGGTCCTCGGTGGTGACGGCTCGATGCTGCGGACCGCACGCTGGCTGGGACGGGAGCAGGTGCCCGTTCTCGGGGTGAACCTCGGGACGCTCGGATTCCTGGCGGACTTTTCGCGCGACGAGGTCGCCGCCGCAGTCGACGAGCTCGCCGCCGGACGATTCCGGTTCGTCGATCACCTGATGTTCGAATGCGAGGTGCATCGCGGTGGATCGATCGTGCATCGTCAGCTCGGGCTCAACGAGACGTCGATCCTCGCCGGTCCTCCATTCACGATGATCGAGGTTCGTCTGCTCGTGGACGGCGTGCTCGCCACCACCTACCGGGCCGACGGACTGATCGTCTCCACCCCGGCCGGCTCCACGGCGTACAGCCTCTCGGCCGGCGGCCCGATCGTCCGCAAGGACCTCGACGCGTTCATCTTCACGCCGCTCAACCCGCACACGCTCACGAATCGCCCGGTCGTCGATTCCGCCGAGCGCACCTACGAGCTCCTCGTGCCACGGCCGAACGCGGGAAGCGCCTGCGTCGTCGACGGCGGCGTGCTGACCGCGCTCGAGGCGGGCGATCGGATCCACGTCCGGCGGGCGCAGCACCGGTTTCGACTCGTCGAGATCGTGGACCACGGGTACTATCGCACGCTGCGGGAGAAGCTCGGATGGGGGGGCGGCCTGAGAGCCGCCGAGGCCGCCGGCGAGTCGCTCTCGGGGGAACCACGATGATGCACCGTCCGCTGGCGACCGCGATGCTGCTGATGGCGATCACGGCCGTCGCGGCCGACGTCCGCACGGAGGCGCCCGTGCTGCTGGAATACCACTTCCACACGGGCGAGCGTCTCGGCATGCAGGTCGCCCATCGCGCGCTCACGGAGACGACGATGAACGGCACCACCCAGAGCGTCGAGACGATGACCGATTCGACGAAGACCTGGCATGTGGTCGCGGTGGATGACGGGGGACGCGCCACGCTCGAGCAGTCGGTGGACGACGTCACCATGTCGTCGCGCACGACCGATCGCGGATCCCTGCGCTGGTCGAGCGACGACGAGGGGGATCCGCCGCCCGGATACGAAAGCGTGCGCGGGAGTCTCGGGGTGCCGTTGGCCCGGCTCGTGATCGACCGGTCCGGCCGCGTGCTCGAGCGCCGCGACCTCCGTCCCTGTCCGCCGTCGAGCACGGGTGATCTCGTCGTCGTGCCGCTGCCCGAGGAGCCGGTCGCACCGGGGGCGGAGTGGACGATTCCCGAGGAGATCGTGGTCGAGGTGCCCAACGGGCCGCGGCGGGCGGTGCGCACCCGACTCCGCTACCGACTCGAAACGGTCGCCGACGGGATCGCGACGATTCGGGTCGACACGACCGTGCTCACGCCCGTGGACGACCCGCGGCTCGAGGCGAGGCTGCTCGAGCGCATCTGGGACGGCGTGATCCGGTTCGACATCGAGGAGGGACGCGTGGCGAGCCGCCGGACGGCGATCGACCGCCGTGTCGTCGGCTTCGGCGGACCCCAGTCGAGCGTGCGCTACAAGGCGAGCCTCGAGGAGCGGCTCGTGGCCCCCGCAGGCGGGACGGAGCCGTAGGACACGGCCCGCTCCCGGCCCGCCTCTCGACCGGCCCGGTGCTCGAGGCCGCGTCAGCCCGCGCGGAGCAGATCCTCGACGCGGCGGATCGCCTCCTCCACGTCCCACTCGGTCTCCGCGAGCACGACCGGCGACCGCCGTGCCACCCACTCGCCCACCGTCCTCTGCGCCGCGATGACCGTGGAGTGGCTGCGCCGGCCGAAGTAGCGGCCGATGTCGGTCAGGGCGGCATGGGTGTGCTTGCGGGCCAGGAACATGGCGAGCATGCGTGGCTGGCTCACCGTCCGCGCCCGACGCGACGATTGCAGGCTGCCCGGCTCGATGCCGAACGCCGCGCAGACCGCCCGCTCGACGTCGGCGAGCCGCACGCTCCTGGCACTCGACCGCACGAGATCCGCCAACGCCTCCTCGGCCATCTCGGCGGTCACGTCCACGCCGAGCATCAGGCTCGTCGCCTCGAGCCGATTGACGGCACCGATCAGCTCGCGGGCATGCCGCGTCATGTGCGTGGCGACGTGATGCACGACGGCGTCGGGCACGGCGAGCCGACGGCGCGCACACAGCGCCGCCACGATGCCCCGCCGGACCTCATAGTCCGGGGAGAGGATCGGGGCGTTCATGCCGCCGCGTAGGCGGGTGACCAGTTCCGGCCCGAGTCCCGGCAGGGAATCGAGTTCGCGATCGCAGGTGAACACCATCTGCCGGCCCTGCCGATGGAGCGCGTCGACGGTGAGCTGGAATTCGAGCAGCGTGGCCCGCTTGCCGACGAGGAAGTGAATGTCGTCGATCACGAGCAGATCGGCGGAGCGGCAGGTGCGACGAAAGCCCGGCAGCCCGCTGCCATGGAGCGATTGGAGGAAGCCGTTGGTGAATTGCTCGGCAGACAGCGAGACGATGGAGGCACCCGGATGGAGTTCCGACGTCCGCGCACAGACCCCGTCGAGCAGGTGCGTCTTGCCGACGCCGCTCGGTCCGTGGATCACCAGGGGCGACACCTCTCCCGGACGCGACGCCACCAGTTCCACCGCGCCGCATGCCAGCCGATTGCTCGTACCGACCACGAAATCGGCAAGGCTCCTGCCCGGTGTCGGCCCCCGGCCCTTGGCATCGCCCCGCTCTCCGGGCGTCCCTGGCCGCACGGACTCGGCCTGCACCGGTTGGGCCGACTCGGCCCGCACGGTCCTCCCCACGCGCGCCCTTGCCGCACGTTTGCCCGTGCCGCGAGCCGAAGCCCCACCGCGGCGGTCGGCGACAGGCGGCTGATCCTCGCTCGGGTCACGGTTCGAATCAGGGCTCGACTCAGGGGTCGAATCAGGGCTCGACTCAGGGCCTGAACACGGGCTTGCCTGGGGCTCCCACACGAGCTCCGCCCCGGGCCCGCACACGTCCCCGACGGCGGCCTCGACGTCGCTGCGAAAGGTTCGACGCAGCCACTCGTGCGTGAGACCGCTCCCGACGCGGAGAATGACCCGCTGACCACCGGCGGGCGGCCGCGGGATCGCGACGTCCCCGGCCTTGCTGCGCCGTCGCGGGGCGACCACGGTGGCGCGATCGACCGGTGCCGATTCGACACGCACGGTCATCGACCGACCGAACCACACGGCATAGCGGTCGGTGCCGATCCGGTGCTCGAGCGCCGCTTCGATGCGAGCGGCGAGACCTGCGGAATCGGATGCTGACCGGGCGGCGTCCAGCGAGTTCCCCATTGGCTCCTTCCTGCCACGGGCCTCCCGCCGCGGCCACCGTCATCCATCCGTAGACCACGTCGTCACCCGACGTCGGCGGGCGAGTATAGAAGTGCTTGCAGTGCTGTCAAACCATTCGCTCACACGCTGGTGAAGGCGCGAGAGAACGACGTCGCACAGCCACTCCCGTCCCGCACGCGCCCCGTGCATCAGCGGTGCATAACGTGTGGATTCGAGCGCGAATGGCGGGAGAACCGCATGCGCATCGCACGCCGCGCAACGCGGCTTATACTGCATCTCGCTTCGGCGAGCGCCGTCTGCGTGGCACGATCGCCGTGCGTCGCAGGCGGCGCACGCCACGAAGCGGCGAACGAGCGGGCCTTGACGGGTACAACGGGGCGTCAGCAAGACCGAGGCGTCAACAAGTCCTGGAGTCCGGGAATGTCCTCGCGGCACGGCTCGTGTGCAAGACAGCGGCAAACGTTCATGTCGTGCCCGGCGCGAGTGACCCGCGGCGCACTGCTCGTCGCGATGTGCCTCGGCGGTGACTCCGGCGCCGCGCGCTCGCAGGAGCAGCCCGCCGCACCGAAGACACCACCGACGTTCCAGCCGGGAGAGATCTCGATCGGAGAGCCCGTGACGCTCCCCTTCGGTGGTGCGGGGCCGAGCTCCGAGCCCCGGGCGACGGGCGGCAGCGGCGCGACCCCGGCCGAATCCGCTGCGATCGGCGTCCGGCAGCTGGATGAGGCGACCGCGAAGCTCGGGCGCAGCGGCTGGCTGGGCATGGTGGTCGCCGAGTCGAACGTCCCCGGACGCTGGAGGGTCGACGAGGTCGCTCCCGGTGGCCCGGCGGATCTCGCCGGCATTCGCGTGGGAGACGAACTCCGCGCCGTCAACGGCGTGGCGCCACGCAACGCGGACGAGGTGGCGCAGGCGCTCACGGCGATCGTGGCGGACCAGCCGGTCGCGGTCGCCATCGCGCGGGCTGACGCAGTGTCGGACATCACCGTTCGGGCCGCACCGCGCCCGAGCACGCCGCCCGCAGCGCGCGGGGCCACGGCACCAGCCGCGGCACGTGACGAAGGTGCCACGGTCGGAGGCCTGCCCGGCGAGCCACGCTCCATCGGAGGGCCTGACGCAGCCGGCCTCGCGACGCTCCCTTCGACTCCTCCCGCCGTCACTGCCCCGTCGGTCATGACGCCGGCTCCTGCCGCGGCCGCTGGCATCGCCGCAGCCGCTGACGCCACGCCGCCGCATCCGCGCGGATCCCTCGTGCCGCCGACGGTCGGCCTCCCTGGTCCGGGCGCGTCGACCCCCGTGCAGCCTCCGGATGTCTCCGTGTCGGTCCCCGGTGGCCCGACCCCTGCGGGCGAATCCGCGTTGCCGGGTCGCTTCATGCCGGCGACGCCGCAGGTGCGACCGGATGCGACCGTCGCGTCCCCGAGCCCCCGCACACCTGCCGGCTTCGAGGCGGCCTCGGGGCTGTCTTCGGGCTTCGGATCATCGTCCGTCGGCGGAGCATCGCCCCGCATCCCGCGTGAGGCGGTCGGACGATCGAGCACGTCGGGCGGCCGCACGGCGCTCGGCGTGCGGACGATCCCGCTCGACCCGGTGACGCAGGCGCGATTTCAGCTCTCCGCCCCGGACGGCGCCTACGTGATCGGCGTCGTGCAGGACCTCCCCGCGTTCCGCGCCGGAGTGCCGCCGGGCAGCGTGATCGTCGCCCTCGACGAGCGCCCCGTGCATTCGCCGACCGAGCTCACGTCGCTCGTGACGAACGGGCCGATCGATCGGCCTGTGCGCGTGCGCTACGTCCTCCCCGGCGGCACCGCCCGCAATGCCGACGTCGTGCTCCAGGCCATCGACCCACCGCTGTTGCACGCGCTCGGGGCGGACGCTGCGGACAGTCCGGCCCCCGTGCCGGAACCGCGGCTGGCGCGGAGGCCCGTCGAGGAGGCCGTCGTCACGCTGCGCCGTGAGATCGTCCTGTTGCGGGAGTCGCTGCGGGACCTGGAGCAGCAGCTGGACGGCCTGGTCGACCAGTCGAGCCGCGGGCGATCGCCGTGAGCGTCAGGCTGCGTGGGCGCGGCGTGGCGCCGGGCTGCCGCACACCCGATCGAGTTCTTCCATGAGCGGCACACCAGCCGGACCCGCGACCGCTGCGGCCCACCGCGCCACGCGCGACGGCTCGCGCCGCACCGCGACGGCGCCCGCGCGCCGTGTGCCATCGGTCGCCCAGGACTCCGCGTCGTCGCTCAGCCGGATGAGCAGTCGCTCGATGCCCGCCCGATGCCATTCGATTCCGTCCCGATCGAGTCCTGCGGGCACCGACACCGCGCGACTCACGATCGCCCGTGCCCGGGAGTAGGGCCTCGGGATCGCGAAGGCATCCCACGTGGGAAGTCGCCACGGGCGTGCATAGCCCAGTCCCATGGCGACGATGGGGATGCCGAGGGTGCCTGCCAGGTAGACGCAGCCGGGCGCGAGTCGCCGCCGGGGGCCCCGCGGCCCGTCGGGCGTGATCGTGAGGTTGCCCGCGCGCGCCCGTTCGGCCAGCTCGCGCAGCGCCGTCGAGCCGCCCCGGAACGTGCTGCCCCGCACGACGCCGAATCCCATCATGCGGGCGACTCGATCGAGGATGTGCGCATCGGCATGCCTCGACAGCAGCATCGAGATGTTCGAATGCCCGCGCAGGAAGAGCGGCAGCAGGATGTTCTCGTGCCAGAAGACGTAGATCTTGGCGCCCCGGCAGGCGGGGTGCACCGGATCGACCTCGGGGTCGCTGAAGTCGGCCCGGCAGTCGAGCGTGGACATCCAGCCGCGCACCACCGCGGTCGATGCCAGCGACCAGGCGCCGATCGAAAACGGGGTCGTTGGCTTCATGCCGCCGTCGCTCCAGAGGCTCGATCCGTTCCGCGGGCCCATCGTGGTGTCCGCGTCACTCGATCCACGTTCCCTCGAACACCTCTTCCGCCGGCCCCGTCATCACGACGTGCCCGGGGGCATCGCCACACTCGAGCCATTCCAGTTCGAGCGTGCCCCCCGGGAGCTCGGCCCGGATGTGCCGGTCGGTCCGACCACCGAGCGCACCGGCCACACAGACGGCGGCGGCACCCGTGCCGCAGGCCTGCGTGATGCCGCTGCCACGCTCCCACGTGCGCATCCGCACCCGGTCCGACGCCAGCACCTGCACGAAGTGCACGTTGACGCGACGCGGGAAGAGCGCCGCGGTCTCGATCCGGGGACCGATCACCTCGAGCGGCACGCGCGCGACCTCACGACACCAGAAGACGACGTGCGGGTTGCCCATCGACACGCAGGTCATGCGGGGGTCCAGTCCGCAGGCCGCCCACCACGGCTCCTCCGTCCCGAGCGCCTGGCACGGGGCATCGACCACCGGCCCCGATCCACCGACGTCGACGGGGATCGCCGCAGGATCGAGCATCGGCGCGCCCATGTCGACGCGCACGCGGGAGCTGCGCGCTCCCGTGGGTGTCACGTCCACGGTCAGCAGGCCCCGCCCGGTCTCGATCGCGACACCTCCCGGTGCGGCATGTCCCCTGGAGACGACCAGGTGTGCCACACAGCGGATGCCGTTGCCACACATCTCGGCCTCGCTGCCGTCGGCGTTGAACATCCGCATGCGCGCCGCGGCCACCGTCGACGGCTGCACGAGCACGAGCCCGTCGCCCCCGACCCCGCGGTGACGATCGGCGATCCGCGGCGCGAGCCCCGCCGGATCGCGTGGGGTCGGCTCGACGAAACAGTCGACGTACACGTAGTCGTTGCCGGCGCCGTGCATCTTCACGAACTTCATCTGCGACACCCGTATCCGTCCCGTCGTCACGTGTCCGGCACCGTGCACACCCGTCACCGCCACTCTAGCGACCTCCCGGACCCGCGATCCATGCCAAACACGAGCCGGCCCACGTCGCCCCCTCGTTCCGCGCGAGGCGGCTCACGGCCGCAGCGCCGTCCGCGGCCCGCCTGCCGACTGCCGCGCCTGAAGCTTCTGCAGCGCGGCCGCGAGGGTCGGGAAGGCCTCCGTCGACGGCTCGGGCTCCGCCAGCGTGCCATCGACGTGAATGAGCATGAACTGGCCGCTCGCCCCACCCAGCAGCCGCTTCATGGCCGGCAGCTGCGTCTTGGCGTCGCCGACGATCGAGCGAAACGTGAGGTCGAGCCCTCCGTCGAAGTCGACGGCACCGGCGCCGACGAGGCTGATCGCGTCTCCCGACAGTTCGATCGTGTCGAGGTACGCGTGCGGACCCTCGATGCGAAAGTCGACGAGGCTGCCCGTGAAGGCGTTCCGGTCCGGTGCCTTGACGCGCAGGATCTTCAGGAGGGCCACCACCACCGGCAGTTCATAGAGGTCGGCGTCCCGCAGCCGCATCTGCCCCCGTCCCGTGAGCGAGTGGCTGCCGGTCCGCGAGCCCGAGATCTCGAGTCCGGCCTGCATCCGCCCCCGGTAGCCATGGGCGACGCCGGTCGCCTCGCTCGTGAGCCGCTCGAGATCGGCGTCGCTGAGCGCCGCATTCACCGTGAAGCGGCCACCGGGTCCCGCCGTGACCTGTCCATCGACCAGCAGCATCCCCCCGGCGACCCGCGCGCCGAGCCGCTGCCCGCCGACGCCGTCCGCGGCCACCGCCGGCGCGCCGAAGCGCATGCCGGCAGGGTCGAGTGCGATGGGCCCCTCGAGATCGGTCAGCTGCACGCCCCGCACGATCGCGCTGTCGAGCGACACCTGGCCGTCGGCCCGCCAGTTCGTGCCGTCGCTCTGTCCGCGCAGACGGATCCCGCCGTGCACGTGCTCGAGCGGCACCCCGACGTCGACCTCGGCCTGCGCCATGTCGAGGTGCATGTCCCACGCCGCCGCGACCCCCGTGCGCTCGGAGGGGGGGCCCGCGGGGGGAGCCGACGGCGCGGTCGAATAGATGTCGAGCGTCCCTTCGAGGGACAGGAGGCCCCGCAGATCGACGCCGGCCACCGCGTCGCGGAGGCCGTCCGGAAGCGCCTGCAGCAGGTCATGATCGACGCGGAAGCGGTCCGCGCTGAGCCGCTCGAAGGAGACATGCCACCCGTCGTCGGCCGTGAAGATGCAGCGCCCCTCCGTCGCCACGACCGTGCGCTGATGGACGCCCCGGATGCGCTCGAAGCGCAGCTGCCCGTCCCGCCACACGAGTCGCCCCTGCATCTGCTCGAGGCGATACGGAAACCAGGCGGGCTCGATCGAGACGCTCTGCCCCTCCGGTGTCGCCTCGAGCTCGACGGTCATCCGATGCGTCTTGACGCGGTGCCGCACCGTGGCGGTGAACTCCGCCGTCCCGCGGGGGTCCACGTCCTCCCAGATGCGCTGCATGCCCTGGGGCAGTGCGTCGCGCAGTTCCGGCTCGAGCACGACGCCACGGCCGGTGAGGCGGAGGGTCAGTTCGCCGTCGTCGTCACCGACCGGCTCGAGCCCGCCGGAGCAGCGGATCACTCCGGTGTCGTTCGCACCCACCAATTCCCGGATCGTCCACCTGGTCCCCTCCATGCGCAGCAGTCCGCTCACGCCGGACAGCGGGTAGGGAAAGCCCGCGTAGCTCATGCTCCCCTGCACGACGCGCAGGTCGAGCGTATTGAAATAGTGGGTCGGAAACCGCGGCCCGCGCTCGTGCCGGAAGCGGAAATCGAAGGTCCCCGAGGCACGCAGCCGCCGCACGATGTCGGCGCTGCGGGCAGGCAGCGCCGCCAGCAGGGCGTCGTCGATGCGCATGCCGTCGCCATGCACCTCGATGAATCCCTGGCCGCCGGGAACGGACGTGTCCACCGTGCCGGTGACATGCACCGGATGCCCGCCGGCCTGTCCCGTGAGATGCAGCGCCAGTGTCCGCGCACGGAAGGTGACGGTGCCGACGGTGTGGTCGAGCCGATACGGAAAGCGATAGTGGGTGATCGACACGTTGCGGCACCGGACCGCGACATCGGGATCGAGGACGCCCGCACGACGCTGCACGCGCGCACGCACGTCGATCTCCCCGGCGGGCAGCAGCTTGTTCCACTGCGCCGACAGCGGCTCGGGCAGGAGCCCCTCCCAGTGCCTGCCGACGTGCAGTCGCTCGCTCTCGACGACGAGGTCGAAATCGGCGGTCGACGACCACCCGTGGAGCCTGCCGCTGCCGCGCACGAGCGTCGGTCCGGCATGCCCCTCGAGCTGCTCGCACACCGCACCGCCGCGATCGGCTCGAAAGACCGCCGAGATGTCGCTCACGGCGAAGGGCAGGGTCGCGTGCTCGAAGCGGCCGGAGCGCAGCCGGCCCGCCACCGTGAAGTCGGCCTCCGCGAGGCGGTCGAGGCCGCCGGTCACCTGCCACTCCAGATCGACGCGACCACGAAGGCCGTCGGGCCACGCCCCGACCCCCACGGTGGCGGCCAGGCCACCCGCCTGGGGCGCGAGATCGAGTCCGGCGACGTTGCCGGCGAGCTGGAAGGCGCCGGAGGATTGCACGAGCTGCCCCGTGAAGGCCGCGCGATCGAAGGGATCGCCCGTAGCCCCCCCGCTGAAGGTCAGCGCGGAGCCCGCCTCCGTCGTGACGGGAGCCACGTCGATGCCGAGATGCCGCACGGTGACACGCTGCCGCGTGCCCGCATCGTCGACGACGATCGTCGCGTCGTCGATCCGCACGGGCAGCGCGAGACCTCCCGGGCGGCCAACGAGGACGTCCGCGAGATTCCACCGGCCATCGGCCGCGCGTACGACGTGCAGCGTGGGGCGTTGCACGCGCACGGACGTGATGCGCACGTCGCCCGTCGCCAGATCGGTCAGCGCCGTCGCGCAGGCGAGGTGGGCCTCATCGACCGTGAGCAGACGCCGTCGCTCGGGATCGTCGATCGAGGGATCGGCCACCTCGATCCCTCGGATCACGAGCCCCTCCCCCTCGACGAGGCTCGCCGCGCGCACCCGCACCTCGAACGTCGGAAACTCGCGCTGCAGCCTCGCCTCGACCCGACGACGCACCTCCTCGCCCAGCCGCGTGGTCCCGAGGGCCACGGTGACGAGCACCGCCGCGGCCGTCAGCGGAAGCGTCCAGCGGACGACGGTCCACAAGAGGTCGGTGAGCGGCTTCACGCGCGCAGGCGGCCGTCGGGCCGCGCCTCGAAAGGCGGTGTTTCTCCCGGGTGGGCTGCCGTCGCACCGGGAGCGGGGGCGGGAGGGTAGGAACGCGTTCCTGCACGGTCAAGTCGCCGCGCCGGGCCCGCAGGTTTCCCAGCCCGCCACTCCGCTGCTATAACCCGCCTCCGACCGACACGGGGACGGGGATCGGCCGTCGGGCCGACCGGGCGTATCGCGTGTCGGCCGCTCCCGGGAGCCCTGACGCATGGCCGCGGAAATGTCCGCTCGAGAGACCTCGGCTCCCAACGCCCATCGGCTGCTGTGGGCGGGGTTCATGGCGATCCTCGCCGCAGGCGTCGGATTCGCGATCCGTGGAGGAATCCTCGACAACTGGCGCGAGCAGTTCCAGTTCACGGCGTCGCAGGCGGGTCAGATCACGGGGGCCGGGCTGACGGGATTCTGCTTCGGCATCATCATCGGCGGCGTCATCGTCGACCGGATCGGCTACGGAAAACTCGTGGCGCTGGCGTTCCTCGGCCATGTGCTGTCGGCGGTCGTGACGTTCAGCGCCTCGACTCCGGCGAACGCCTACCAGCTGCTCTTCTGGGGCTCCTTCATCTTCGCGTTCGCCAACGGCACGCTCGAGGCGGTGGCCAATCCACTCGTCGCGACCGTCTTCCCCAACAATCGGACGCACTACCTCAACATCCTGCACGCGAGCTGGCCGGCCGGCATGATCCTCGGCACCGTGGCGGGCTGGTATCTCGACGACAAGCTGCAGATCGACTGGAAGTACCAGCTCGCCCTCTACCTCGTGCCGACGGCTGTCTACGCGCTGATGTTCCTCGGTCAGAAGTTCCCCCGCTCCGAGGCCGCGGAAAAAGGTGCGAGTTTCGTCGACATGTTCCGGAGTGTCGGCGTGCTCGGCTCGGCGGTCGCCTGCTTCCTCCTCGCCCTGTTTTTCGGAGACATCCTCAAGAACTTCATCCCCGAGCAGGCCGCGGTGGCAGGCTACGCGCTCGGAGGAATCCTCCTCCTCGGCGTGGCCGTGATGACGAAGTTCTCGATCGGCTCGCTGCTCCTCTTCATCCTGTTCGTCACCCACGCCCTCGTCGGTGCGGTCGAACTGGGCACCGACAGCTGGATTCAAAACATCACCGGCAACCTCTTCACGTCCGAGCAGGGCAAGTGGCTGTTCATCTGGACCTCGGTGATCATGTTCGGCCTCCGCTTCTGCGCACACTTCATCGAGACGAAGGTCGGGCTCTCGCCGATCGGGCTGCTCCTGGTCTCGTCGATTCTCGCGTTCCTCGGCCTGCGCTTCGCAAGCGGGATGGACAGTTTCCCGGCGGCCCTGGCCGCCCTCGGGATCTACGCCGTGGGCAAGACCTTCTTCTGGCCGACGATGCTCGCCGTGGTGGGCGATCGCTTCCCACAGACCGGTGCGGTCGCGATGTCGATCATGGGCGGGATCGGCATGCTCTCGGCGGGGCTGATCGGCGGCCCCGGGCTCGGCTACTGCAAGGATCGATTCGCCGGCGAGGCGCTCGGGAAGGCCGCCGATGCGGCGGTGCACGCCGAGTTTCGCGCCGAGACCCCGAGTCGCTTTCTCAACATCCCCGCGACGGAGGTGTTCGGGCTCGACGGGCCGAAGGTGGCCGCAGCCCGGAAGGCGGGCGGCTCCGGCACGCCCGCGCAGCAGGCTGCCGTCCAGGCCGATCAGCAGGGTGACCGTGACACGCTCAAGATCGATTCCTTCATCCCGGCGACCATGGCCGTGATCTATCTGGGCATGCTGGCCTACTTCGCCAGCATCGGTGGCTACCGCCGCGTCGAGATGAAGGGCTGACGCGGCCCCACGTCGAGCGTGGCCCCCGGGCCGGTCGCAGCACGAATGCCGCCCGGCAGGTCGCGCGAGGAGGCTGCCCGGCCCTCGCCGGCAGCCGTGCCCAGCAGCCGAACGAGCGTGCGGTAGTGGGCCTCGGTCATGTCACGCTGCGGCCAGCCCTCGCGACGCCAGAGGGCGACGAAGATCTCGGCCACGAGCGGCGGAGCGAGGGTGGCGAGGTCACCGGCGCGGAGCCGGACCGTGCCATCGGGCAGACGTTCCGCGTGCCGATCGAGCAGATAGCCGGCTGCCGAGGAGAGCGCGTCGGCGACGCCGGCCGCCTGCACGCCAAGCCGCACGAGCGCCGCGGCGCCCGCCGGATACGGACCGGCCGCACATCGGCTGAGGATCTCGTGCCGGAGAAAATTCCTCGCACGGGAGGTGTCGGTATTGGTCGCGTCCTCACGCCAGGTCTGCCCGAGATGTGCGAGAAACCGGCGCATCGTGTCGCGGGAGACGCTCAGCAGCGGCCGCGCGAGCGCGATCCCGTCGGCCAGCACCCGTGTCCGCCGCATCCCCGCCAGCCCCGCCACGCCGGTGCCGCGCAGCACGCGGTGCAGGATGGTCTCCGCCTGATCGTCGGCCGTGTGCGCGACGAGCACGTGATGCGCGCCCGTCTCCCGGGCCACGTCCGCCAGAAAGCCGTAGCGCAGACGCCGGGCCCGGCCCTCGAGCCCCTCGCCTCGCACGGCCGCGGGGTCACGCACCGTCAGCCGACGCCACGTGACGGGGATGCCGATGCCCTCGGCCAGACGCGTGACGAAGGCCCGGTCTGCGGGCGCCTCCACCCGCAGATCATGCTCCGCGTGCGCCACCACGAGCCGCCGTCCGACCGCGGGGCCGAGCTGGAGGAGCCCCAGCAGCAGTCCCACGCTGTCGGCTCCGCCGGACACCGCGACCACGACCCGACTCGACGGCGCTCCCAGCCACGCGGGCTCCGCCGAGAGGGCGGCGAGCACCGCGGCCGTGGCGTGGTCGAGCGGAGATGCTGCGCCGGCTGACACTCCCATCGCACTCCGGTGACGATCCGACCCTGCGCGACACGCGACCGCGTCCCCGAGTGTCGCACACCGACGCCGCCCGAAAAACGCCTGCACGAGCCACGAAAACGGGATTGAGAGGACGCGACCCCGCCGCTACCGTCCCCGTGATTCGACCTCCCGACTGCCCCCCACACCGAGGAACGTGCCATGTTCCACACCCTGCCGCGCGGCCTCGTGGCGCTCGCCCTGCTGCCGCTGCTGTCGGGTTGCTCCACGCTGCTCACGGTCGCCTACCTCGTGCGGCCCAATGACGTCCCGGCGGAATACGCGGGCCTGAAGGGGTCGCACGTGGCCGTCGTCTGCCGGCCGATCGTCGAGCTCGAGTTCAGCGATGCCGGGTCGGCACGTGAACTCGCCGGCGTGGTGGACCAGCACCTGCGGGACAAGGTGCGCGGGATCAACGTCATCGGTCAGCACGAGGTCGCCCGCTGGCTTGACGAGAACGCGTGGGTCGATTATCCGGCCCTCGGCGCGTCGCTCGACGCCGATTACGTCGTGGGCATCGACCTCGAGCAGTTCCGGCTGTTCGAGGGATCGACGCTCTACCGTGGCAGGGCCGCCGTCACCGTGCGCGTGTTCGCCGTCAAGACCGGGGACGTCGCGTTCGAGAAGCGCATCGACGACTTCTCGTTTCCTGTCAACGGCGCGATCCCGACCTCCGACCGGACCGAGGCCGAGTTTCGCTCGATGTTCCTCACGATTCTCGGCCAGCGAATCGCCCGCTCGTTCCACGCGTACGAGAGCCGCGACGTCTTCGCGGAGGACAGCCTGACGTTCTGACTTCACGTGCGACGAGCCATCCCTGGCCTCGTCGCACGGCGCGTCGGGCGGAAAGCCAGAGGTTTCCGCCCGACTCGAGGGCCGCCGTCCGGGCGGCCGACTTCACGTGCGACGAGCCATCCCTGGCCTCGTCGCACGGCGCGTCGGGCGGAAAGCCAGAGGTTTCCGCCCGACTCGAGGGCCGCCGTCCGGGCGGCCGACTTCACGTGCGACGAGCCATCCCTGGCCTCGTCGCACGGCGCGTCGGGCGGAAAGCCAGAGGTTTCCGCCCGACTCGAGGGCCGCCGTCCGGGCGGCCGACTTCACGTGCGACGAGCCGAGCGCATCGGTCAAGGCGAAGGGGGTCGGCGAACGCTTCCCGAGCGAAGGGCCGCCTCGGCCCGAGCGAGGAGCGTTGTGTCACCCCCGGAGCCGGCGCTCCGAGGCAGTTCGAATGCACCCCAAGGCGTCGCCGACGCAACCCGTCCACACAAAGGCCCGGGCTGCGTCCGCCGCCTCAGAGATTCTTGAGCGGACGCTGCGGCTTCGGAGCCATCAACTTCCGGGCGACGTCGTCAGGTCGAGCCGTCGGGTTGTTGTTGTTCGCGCCCATCTGCATCTGCTTGGCCACGCCGGTGTGCTTTTCCCTCCAGGCGTAGCCCAGAGGCACCTTCAACTCCTCCGACGCGATGTAAGCCCATGGCGTACCCGGATGGTCCGCCACCACGCGCTCCAGATAGGTGCGGGCCTCACCGGCGAGCTTCTCCATCCGCGAACTGATGGCGCCGAGTTCGTCGCTGGGCGCCAACTCCCACGTGTCACTGTCGGGATGCTTGAACACCAGGCCCGACTTGGCCTGACCGAGCACCTCGTTGTAGGCGTCGGCACGGACCTTCGCAGCCAGAACCCGACCCATCGCGAGGTCGAAGCCGGCCTGCCACCGCTTCTCGCGGATCTTCTCCCGATCGCCGGCACCGGCCCCGAGCGAGCGGTGGATGGCGTCAATCGCGGGCTGGAGCCTCGCCACCTCCTTCTGCGCCTCACTGAACGACGCGGAGAGCTGCGCGTCGTCGCGTTTCGGAAACTCCGTCTGCACCGCGCTGACGGGCTGCAGTTCCGACTTGCCGGCCGCCTCGACGAGCGCCTTCTTCGCCTTGTTCGCGGCCAATTCCTTGTCGAGGTTCGCCTTCGAGAGGTAGTCGGGCCGGTACTGCCGCATCGCGTCGGAGTCGAAGAAGTGACGCAGCCGCGACGCCATCGGCGCCGTTTCCGCATCCTTCACACGCCCCTTCGAGCCACGGCTGCCGTGCACCGTGAAATAGATGCCCCCGGTGGAGGCACAGAGTTTCGACAGGCTGAACGGACCGAAGCCGGAGTCGATCGGCTCGTCGGCGGGAGACTTCGACGCGACCTTGATCAGCTCCGGGTAGAGCGTCTCCGGGCCCTGATCGACGACCGGCCAGCGCACCTCGCCGTCGGCGTACTTCTGATCGAACTCCACGAACTTGATCTCCACCTGGCGCCGGCCGAACGGCGCCGGCACACCGACGACGTACACCCGAATGCCCATGCGCCGGCAGTACTCGGCCGTCTCGTCGGCCAATTGCTCGTCGTTGCCGACCTCGTCCGTGAAGACCACGAGCATCACGTTCCGGCCCGCACGCACCTCCTGGGCCTTCCGCGCCGCGGTGCGCACCGCCGTAAACGTGAGTTCGACGCCCGAATCATCGATCGGGATCGATTCGATCGCGTCGACGACCGCCTGGCCATCTCGCGTCGGTCGGTCGATCACCGGGTTGACGCGGTCGCCGTACGCGTAGATGAGGTGAAACAGTTCCGACCGCCGCCGCGATCCGGAGGCGTCGAGCTCCTCGAGGACGCGGGTGAGCCGTGAGGCGATGTCGCGCCGCTGTCCGGCGAGGCTCACGGACTGGTCGAAGACCCAGAACACCATGGTGTCCTTCTTGTCCAGCGACGCCGCGATCTCGAGGGTCAGACGATCGACCGCTCCACTCGCTCCGTCGGTGCCCACCGCGGAATCACCACGAATCTTGAGCGACGTGTCGAGCGCGAGGGCCACCGGCATGATCTCTTCCATCAGCTCGATGTGCACGTCGGAATCGACGATCTCCGGCGTGTCGACCGCGACGAGCGGAACGTCCGCGATCACGGGAGCGAGCGATTCGGCGACAGCCTCGCCGCCGTTGCTGTTGGCACCGACCTGGTCGGATGCCTCGACCTCGACGGCGATCGCCTCCGGCTCGAACAGCTCCAGCTCCTCGACGACGGGCTGCTCGATCGCGATGGCCGCGGGCGGCCGCTGGGCCGGGGGCACGACCACCATGGCCAGAAGCATCAGGACGACGACGTGGACGAACATGCTCACCAGCCACGCCGGCGTTTCGGCGTCGCCCAGAAAGCCCTCGTCCCCCACGATCTCGTCCCACCAACTCCCGGTCACATCGGCAGAGTCGACTGCTGACATGGCAAAGCCGTCCTTTTGCGACGAAGATCGTCGGACGTCACGGACCCCTGGATCCGGACGGTTTCTCCAGTCCGAACGCCTCTGTATTCTAATCGGTCAGGGCGAGGCACGCGACCAGAATTCCGAGGAAAGGTGAGGGATGACTGGATCAAACGGGGATCGGCACCCCACGGGGACCGTGGTTTGGTGGGCCTGTGTTCTGCTCGCCACGACCGTGGGAGGGTTTGCGGGCCCCGTCCGCGGGCAGACCCCACCGCCGGTGCCTGAGGCGGAGACCCTCGAACTGCAGACCAGCGACGGTGTGCAGCTCAACGCCGCCTATTACCCGGCGGCAACCGCGGCGCAGGGGGCGACCCCTCCGGCGGCACCGGTCGCGGTCCCCATCGTCATCCTCCTCCATGATCTGGGTGGCTCGAGTGAAACGGTCGCCGGGCTGGCCCTGGCCCTGCAGAAGCGAGGGATCGCCGTCGTCGCTCCCGATCTTCGCGGTCACGGCGGCAGCACCGAGCGCCTGGGCGGCGGAGCGAGCCTCGACGCCAAGACCCTGAAGAAGCCGGACTTCGAAGCGATGATTCATTCCCGTGGCGGTCGCCTGCGGGAGCAGGCCGCCATGCGGGGAGACGTCGAGGCGATTCACGGCTGGATCAGGGACATGGCCAGTCGCGGCGTGTTCGACATGAAGCGGTTGTTCCTGGTCGGCTCGGGCGTCGGGGCCGCCGTCGCGACGGGCTGGACGGTGGAAGATGCCGCCTGGCCCGATATCGCCAGCGGCCCGCAGGGCCGGGATGTGCGAGGCCTCGTGATGATCAGCCCCACCTGGACGACACGCGGCTTCTCGATCTCACCGACCCTGTCCGCGGACGTCGTGAAGCGGGCGATCCCCATCCTCGTCATCGCCGCCGGCGGCGACAAGGGCGAAGGCGAGAAGGATGCGGAGCGACTCTTCGAGCAGCTCAAGCGTGCCCGACCGGCGGAGTGGTACGAGCAGCTCTCCGACCAAAAGGCTCCCACGCCGAATCCCAAGAAAGCGGACAAGGATCCAGCGACGCTCTTTTTTCTGGAGCTCGCGACGACGGCCAAGGGTGACGGCCTCGCGACGCTGTCGGGCCCGAGCGGGGACGTGGCGGGGCTGATCGCCGGCTTCATGGCGACCGTGGCTCCCGCCGGCAAATGATCCGCCTGGGCGGCCGCAGGTCGCCCCGGCCGCCGTCACCGCGTTCCGAAGGCGGAGCGCGGCTCGATGGCGGCGCCGCCGAGACTTTCGAAAGACCAGCGTGGCGGCATCCGGATCTCCAGGCCGATCGGGAGAAGTGCGGGATCGCGGATGATGTCCTGATTGGCCGCATAGATCGCCGCCGCGGCATGCGGGTGGCCGTAGAAGCGAGACGCGATCCCCGCCAGGTCATCACCATCCCGCACTCGATAGGTCGCAACCTCGGGGGAGGCTCCGACCGGCTCACGGGGAGCCGCAGGACCGAGATTCGCTGAGACGGCCGTGACCCTCCTCGCAGGGCCCGCCTCGTCCAGAAGCGGAGGCGGGGGCGTCTCGAGCGCCGAGCGGTAGGTGTGGCCCAGCGGAGGTGCCGGCTCCCATCCGATCGACCAGGGCGGTGGGACGGGCGGAGCCGCCTGGTGCACGAACGCCGCGGGAGGCGCGGGCGGCAGGGGTGGCTCGGCGGGCGGCAGGGCCATGCCTGGCGACGACGCTCCGGCCGTCACGCCGCCAGCGGCCGCCGCGTGGGGTGGCGTGAACGACGCTCCGCCACGCATACCAGCTGCGTGGTCAAAGACCATGCCCGGGGTCGCGGGGGTGCCGCCTGGGGAGTGGACATCCAGGGAGGCGGCGTCCGCCAGACGTCGCGCGGCGGGCGCGGCCAGCGACACACCGGCAGCGACGAAGGCGAGCCCCACGATCAACCGCAGCGTTCGCATCATGGGCATCGTCTCCGGAGCCGGGGCACTCTCCCCTCAACCATGCCGTGCCGCTGCCCGGCTCGCCGCGTCGACACACCCGATTGCCTGCCGTGTCTCCGGCTCCTCGCCGGTCGCGACCGCCCCAGTCCCGACAGAATGCGTGCGCCGCACGACCTGCGCAATCGCCACACGCCCGCACGTGTCGGCCTGCAACCCGCCGGCTGCACGCCACGCCACGCCGACGCCGGGTCGCCTCAGCCTGCGGCGACCGGAGCTCCGGACCGCACCGACTCTCCTGCGGTACGGTACTGGAGCCAGAGCACGAAGGGCGCGGCGATGTAGACCGTGCTGTAGGTGCCGACGAGGATGCCCACGAGCATGGTGAAGGCGAAGGCATGGATGCCCTGGCCACCGAAAAGGTACAGAATGAGGGTGGCAAGGAACGCCGTGCCCGACGTGAGAATCGTGCGACTGAGCGTGACGTTGAGGGCGTCGTCCACCATGTCCGGTGTCACGAACCGGCTCTTGCCGCGAATCTCCCGCAGCCGGTCGAAAATCACGATCGTATCGTTGATCGAGAACCCGACGATCGTGAGGAGCGCCGCGACCACGTCGAGGCTGATCTTGAAGTCATCGATGAGCGCCCATCCGAGGAACGGGGCCACGAAGTGGCTGAGGGCGAGGCAGGCCACGGCGACGAGCACGTCGTGGGCGAGAGCGACCACGGCCGCCAGCCCGAAGGCGACGTTCTGGAACCGCACCCAGACGTAGAGCACGATCATCGCGAGGCTCGCGAGCAGCGCGTAGACCGCCGTCACCTGCGTGTTGCCGGCGACCTTGCCGCCGATGCTGTTGGCCGACAGGTAGATGGGCGTGCCGTTGAGCTTCGCCGCCACCGCCTCGAGCACCGCACGGGTCGCCTCCGGATCGAGTGCGGTCGACAGCGTCCACGTGCGCACGGGGCGTGTGCGGCTCCCCGTCTCGGCCGACTCCAGCTCGAACGGGACGGCGGCATGACCGGTCGCCGCGAACCCGGCCTCCAGTGTCGCTCGCAGCGTGTCGCGGCCGATCCGCTCGGGAAAGTCGAGCGCGGCGCTCGTCGTGAGCGCCGTCGAGGCCGGCGCGGGCTCGGCCCCCTCCGCGGGCTTGGACGACACGATCTCGCCGAAGCCCATCGAGTAGGTCGCGAGGCGGCCGGCGAACGCGCCGCGCAGCGTCTCCTCCACCCGCTCCTCGTCCTTGAGCGACGTGTCGATCTTGTACCGCGTGCCCGCGGGTGCATCGCCCGCCGTCACGGCGCTGACCGCGACGTCCGGCAGTTCCGCGACGGACCGCCGCACGTCCGCGATGTCGAGCGGCTGATCGGCCTTGAAGGCCACCTGCACGCTCGTGCCTCCGGTGAAGTCGATGTCGAAGAGGCCCTGCCCGCGGCTCCACGCCGCCGCGAGCCCGAGGAGGATGAACGCGATCGATGCGATGATCGCGGGCCGCATGTAGGCGACGAAGGGGAAGTTCGTGCGGCCGAACAGCTTCGCCATCGACAGCCGCGTGATCCAGCGATTCCGCTCCGCGAGGTCGAACGCGACGCGGGAGCAGAACACGGCGGTGAAGAGATTGAGCGCGAGGCCGAGAATGAGCGTCACGGCGAACCCCTTGAGCTGATCGGTCCCGATCGCGAAGAGCACGACGCCGGTGATGACCGTCGTGAGGTTCGAGTCGAGGATCGTCGAGAAGGCCCTCGCGAAGCCGTTGCGGATCGCCATGCGCACCGCCGCGCCGCGCTCGAGCTCCTCGCGCATCCGCTCGTAGATGAGGACGTTCGCGTCCACCGACATGCCCACCGAGAGCACGAGCCCGGCCAGGCCGGCGAGCGTGAACGCGGCCTTGATCGAGATCATCAGCGCCAGCACGAGCAGGATGTTGAGCAGCACGGCGAGGTCCGCGATGAACCCCGACGCCCGGTAGTAGAGGAGCATGAACGTCAGGACGACGATCGTCGCGAGCAGCATCGCCCTGGCCCCCGAGCGGATCGTGTCGGCGCCCAGCTGCGGGCTGATCTTCTGCTCGCTGATCGGCTCGCTCTCGAGCGCCGCCGGCAGGCTCCCGGCGTTGAGCACCTCGACGAGAAAGTCGATGTCCGACTGCCGGAAGTTGCCGGTGATCTGTCCGCTCGACGAGATCGCGCTGCGGATCGTCGGGGCCGACTGCAGGACGTCGTCGAGGACGATGCCGAGTCGGCTCTCGAGGCGATTGGCCGGGTCCGGCACGTTCTGGCCGGTGAGCAGCCCGAACCGGGCGGCACCCCGGGAATTGAACGTGAAGTTCACCGCCGGGGAGAGGTTCTGGTCGAACCCGGCGCTCACCCGTCCGAGATCCCCGCCCGTCACGTCGAACCGGTCGAGCATGACGAGCACCTCGACGCGGCCGTCGATTTCGCGCGTCACGAGGCCGCGCTGCTCCGACGGGTTCAGCTTCCCGGTGTCGAGCTCGATCCAGCGGCCGACCGGCACGCCGCCCTGCACGACGTTCACACCCGCCGTGACGGCGGCGGCCTCACGCACCTGCTGATGCCGGGGATCGTCCGGGTTCGCGACGATCCGAAACTCGAGCACGCCGGCGCTCGACACGATCCGCTTGATCAGGTCGACCTCGGACTGGTCGACTTCGGGAACGATGACCTCGATCTGGTCGAGACCGTAGCGGCGGACGGTGACCTCCTTCTGACCGCCGGGATTGACCCGGCGACTGACCGCGCCGACGAGCTTGTCCATGTCGACCGGAGCGGCGCGGCCGACCACCGTATAGCGACGCTCGTTGGCCGCGGCAGCAGCCGTCGGAAGCGGGCGGAGGTCGGCGTTCTCCAGTTGCAGGGCCGCGATGGCCTGCAGCGCGGCCTCGCGTTCGCCGGCATCTTCCGTGGCGAACCGCACCGCGAGCGTGTCGCCCGAACCACGTTCGACGGTGCCCAGACGGGACTCCGGCGTCACGAGCACCTGCTCGAGTGCCACGATCGCGTCGTCGATGGCCGAACTCGACTCCCGTGCCGTGTCGACCTGGTAGACGAGGATCACGCCCCCCTTCAGATCGATGCCGAGCCGCGGTGGCCATCCGAGGCACACGACCGCGGCGCCGGCGGCGAGGGGTACGAGCACCGCCGCGATCCGCCCCCACATGTCTCCAGCCCGCAGGCGTCGCGACACGAGCCACGCCAGCAGCGTCGGGCCGGCGACGGTCAGGAGCGCGAGGCCCCACACGCCCCAGGCCTCCCGCCACCACGGCACCACGGCCGTCGGGACATCGGTGGCGGCCTGACCGAACAGGCCGGCCGCAAACAGGAATCCGTTCATGCGTCGTCTCTCGTCGTGCCCTTGGCCTCCACATCGCCGCCGCGGTCACCCACGACCCTGGCGATGCTCGACAGCGTCACGGTGATCCGTGCGGTGTCATCGATCTTGAGCGTCACGCGGTCCCCCTCGCGGTCCACATTGGCCACCGTGCCGTAGATGCCCGAGGCCGTCACGACGCGGTCGTTCTTCTTGAGACCCGCGAGCAGTTCCTGCTGCCGCCTCGCCTTCTCCCGTTCGGGCCTGAAGAGGAGCACGTAGGCCGCCAGCAGCACCAGCGCGATCGGCAGCATCTGCACGAGCGTCCGCAGGCCGTCCGGTGCCCCAGCCGGCGCGGCCTGCTGCGCCAGCGTCATGGCGACGCCCGGGCCCTGTGAAAACGACGTCTGGCTCGGGAGCGACGGCATGGCGGAACCCGGGGAAGCGAAGCGGCAGGCTGCCGGAAGCCCCGGAATGTAGTTCCCCCGGCGCACGGCGGACAAGGGTGAAGCCCGGGTGGCCCACGTCGAGCCCACTCGTCCGCGACGCCGCGAGCGACGTTCAGGCCGTCGCAGGCGAGTCTCCGACCATGCGGACGAGGAGATCGCGACTCGTCTCGGCGAGGCGTCCGGCCACGATCGCATCGCGCAGCCGTCGCACGAGCCGCTGGTAGAAGGTCAGGTTGTGGATCGAGGCGAGCACCGGACCGAGCATCTCGCCGGCGAGAAAGAGGTGCCGCAGGTAGCTGCGGGAATGCCGACAGGCGACGCAGGGGCAGTCGGCCTCGAGAGGCGCCTGCTCCGCCGCGTGCCGGGCATTGCGGAGTCGGACTGGACCGTCGAACGTGTAGACCAGCGAGTTGCGGCCGCAGCGGGTGGGAAGCACGCAGTCGAACATGTCGATGCCGGCGACGACGGCGGCGACGATGTCCCATGGCTGGCCCACGCCCATGAGATAGCGGGGCCGGTCCGTCGGAAGATGCGGCACCGTCGCCTGCAGCGTCGCCACCATCGCCTCGGGTCCCTCGCCCACGGACAACCCGCCCACCGCGTATCCGGGGAAGCCGATCTCGCAGAGCCGCGCGACGCTCTCGGCGCGAAGATCGGGCTCGAGCCCCCCCTGCACGATGCCGAACAACGCCTGGTCGGCCCGCTGGTGCGCCGCGCGACACCGCGCGGCCCAGCGGGCGCTCCGCAGCATCGCGTCGGCCACCGTGTCCCGCGGTGCGGGGAGGGCCACCACATGATCCATCTGCATCGCCACGTCGGCCCCGATCCGCTCCTGGATCCGCATCGAGTTCTCCGGCGTGAACGCCGCGGGCGTGCCGTCGATGTGGGATCGGAAGAAGGCGCCGTCCTCCGTGACCCTCACCTGCTTCGCGAGGCTGAAGACCTGATAGCCGCCGGAGTCGGTGAGCGTCGGGCCCTGCCACCCCATGAACGCGGCCAGCCCGGCCGCCCGCTCGACCGTCTCCTCACCCGGCCGGAGGTGGAGGTGGTAGGCATTGGAGAGAATCATGCCCGCGCCGGTCTCGGCCACGCGGCCGATATCGACCCCCTTGACCGTCGCGGCCGTCGCCACCGGCATGAACAGCGGCGTCTTCACGCTCCCGTGCGGCGTCGTGAGCACCCCCGCCCGCGCGGCCCCGTCGGTCGCGTCGAGCGTGAACGAGAAACCCGG
>Ga0214923_10001675_pt1 | contig 30990 bp, 23 predicted proteins | sample LL1510_MetaG_FD_177993 | JGI IMG/M metagenome (GOLD analysis project Ga0214923, IMG submission 177993) | Freshwater microbial communities from Lake Lanier, Atlanta, Georgia, United States - LL-1510 | ecosystem: Environmental > Aquatic > Freshwater > Lake | place: USA: Georgia | collected...
GGAATCGTCTAACCTTATGATAAACATAGGGCGCATGGTGTTGGCATTGCGCGGATGTTAAGCAAACAGGAAGTCACCTACCTGAAGCGAGCCGCTGGCCACATTTTCAATGGTCAGGCTGTCATTAACGGTGAGGGTGATGACTGCATTGCCTGCCATGTAGACGATGTGTGCGCCCACCACGGTGGCAAAGCTGGTGCCATAGCCTTGAATGAGAATCTGGTCGGTGCCGGACGTGAAATCGGCGATGCGATCGGCTCCGCTGGTGTAGATGAAGCGGTCTGCGCCTGCGCCGCCCCACAGCGTGTCGTTGCCTGCGCCGCCGCCCAAGGTGTCATTGTCCATTTCTGTGGAAATGAAGTCGTTGCCGTCGCCGCCATCTACGCTATCCATGCCGGTCCAGGTGAAGATGACATCGGCACCCGCACCGCCATTGACGGTATCGTTGCCTGCATCGCTGAAGGCCCAGTCATTGCCATTGCCCATCAGCAGCAGGTCATTGCCTTCGCCGGCGTAGGCCCAGTCATTGCCTGCCCCTGCATCGAGGGTGTCATTGCCAAAATCGCCGGAGAGCGAATCATTGTCTGCGCCGCCGGTTAGGCTGTCATCGCCGTTCCAGCCATACAGGCGGTCGGTGCCATCGCTGCCGGTTACCGTGTCGTTACCGTCATCGCCATACAGATCATCATTGCCTGCATCGCCGATGATGGAGTCATTACCGGTAGAGCCAAACACAATATCGTTGCCACCATCGCCATACAGCGTATCGGCACCCTCATCGCCGTAAAGCACATCGTTGCCACCGTCGCCATGCATCAGGTCATTTTCGGTCCAGCCATAGAGATAATCATTGTCGGCGCCGCCAGAGAGCGTGTCGGCGCCCGCATCGCCAAACAGCACGTCATTGCCCGCACCACCGGTGATGGAATCATTGCCGGTCCAGCCATAGATAAAATCGATGCCGCCATCGCCCGATAGCGAATCATGGCCATCCAGACCATAGAGTGTGTCATTACCATCGCCACCGGAGAGCGTGTTGTTGCCTGCGTCACCGCTGATGACATCATCGGTCGCGCCGCCAACCGTGGGTGTAGGCGTGGGTGTGGGAGGAGGCGCACCCGCATCGGCAAACGCCAGCAAGCGCCCCAGTGTGGTCGAAGACAGGTCGCTTTCGGTGTGATAGTTCAGCGCAAATTTGGTGAATTGTCCGGTGTGGTCGCGTACATCCAAGTAGGGCACATAGCCTGCGGCCAGCGCCTGCGTATAGGAATAATTTTCAGCGGCAGTGTTGCCCAGTGTGGGATATTCCAGCGCCACCACCAGCTTACCGGCGTTCACCATATTTTCCACATAACGCGCATCCCATGCACCCCACGAAATGGGGAAGGTATCGGCCAGCGCGAAGGTACTTTCTTTGCCCAGCCCGTCAATCGCTGCGATATAGGCAGTATCGGGATTGAGCGGTTCGCTCAGGCTACCAATATCGGTTTTGTTCAGCAGCCCTACGGCATTTTGCACCATGATTTTAAAGTTGGGATCGATGGCCTTGAGTGTGCTGGAAATTTTTTGAATAAAATCGGACATGGCCTGACGCACGCTGCCGCCGGGGTGATCCAGCGCATAAGCGGCTTGCACTTCCGGTACGGTATAGGCATCCACCACATCAAGGTAAGCGCCCAGATAGCCTTTGGCCTGCAGGCCCATCAGGCGGTTGATGACAATGTTCTGCCAATCGGGGTCCCAGAATTTCACGCGGTAGCCGGTGGCCCAGTGGGGGTTCTGGCCGAGCAGAAAATCTGGCGGGGTGGTATTCCAGTGGCCATTGATATAATAGTCGCGGAAGGTTTCCGCTTCACCTGCGCTGGCATAGGCAAGCAGCTGTTTGCCATTGGCAGCCAGCGTGGCCAGTTGCGCGCTGGTGATGCCCGAATCATCGGCATCCACCACGCCTAAGGTGAAATCACGGGCGGCCACCGCTGAATAGCTGGCGCCAATCAACTGATAGAAAAACGCAAGGTCGTTGGTCATCGCTTTCTGTGCTCTTTCAATCGCCGCAAGGTGCAGCGGAGGTTATCACACCGGCATGTTGGGTCACGCCTTGGTTGTTCACTGTTGGTATTTTCAGAGCGTATGAATGTTATTATAGTTAACAAGTATTAAGAATACTCTAATGCGCGGCAGAAAAATGCAATGTGAAACGCATTTTCTGAAACGTCATCGCATGTGTTTTTTATCTACCGTGTCTTTATATCAGCCGGTGGAGCGTGTGCGTTCGGCTTCGGGGTCTGGTGCCACTCTATCGGCAGGGCGTCCCAGATTAGCAAGTGCAGGGCCTGCTTCCGCAAACTGAAAGCGGGGTAGATCAGCAGGAATTGGAAGCTGCAATCCGCCGGTGCGCCATGCGCGTTCTGGCTCCACCCAGCCGCCGCGGATTTCACCGTCTCGTGCGGGTGTATCGGGTGTCGTGCCTCGCCACCGTCCTAAATTGGGGTAGAGTTCTGGTGCGTTGATTGGCCAGAAAGAGTCTGCGGGCCCCATGCCAGCGCCTGGATACAGATTGTAGTTTGGTAAATGAGGATTCTCTCTCATAGTGAGGCGGGTATGATCACCGCGGACATCATGCACGTCTCCCATGTGGTCTGTGAGGTTCCTGTATAAATCAGTTCTGTTTCCATCACGTGCAGCCAATGCTGCCTTATGTATTGCCCTATTGTACTCCATAAAGGAGGCATGCAGGGCTTTATCTGCTTCAAACCCGCCGGAAGATTGACGCCATGCGTCTGCAGCGCTCATTAAGCGCTGATGTGCCAGTGATAGAGGATGATCGGCGCCGATGCCATGAGCAGCAAACAGCTTGGGCATTTCTTGTCGAATATGAGCGAGATGTTCGGTAATATCATGCCGTGAGGTTGGGGCTTCCATAAGTCCATAGGGCGGCATCCCTGCACGCTCTCGTGCATCCAATTGAGCAATCCTATGGTTAGTATATTGGTATGGGCGATCCCCCATGATTCGTACTCCCCTTCGCACGTTGGCCTTTTAGTCAGACCTTAACGCAATTGTAACAAATGGCGCGGCGGTTGAATGTGAAACTTTTGTGACAATTGCACATAACAGGGCGGAAATGCTGGTATCTCAGAGCGGGCGCGGCGAGTTTGAGGCCGCGTAAGCGGGGCCTATTTCTTCTGGCGCGACAGCATGAATTCGGTGATGGCTTCGATATTCGCATCCTCAATCTGAATGCGCACCTGACGTTGTTTGCCTTCGCCGGTGACCTCGATGCGTGCGCCCTCATGGCGGCCCAACTCGTGGATACCAAGGCGCATACGTGGCGCGTTGGTGTCGACGTTTTTGAGGAAGACTAGCGTATATTCCGGATCGTTGAGGTCGTTTTCTACTTCGATGACTTCTTTGGGGACGCGCATATATAAGGACACCGCCTCGACGATCTTTTTGTCGTACCCGTTATTGATCTTTTCGTCGATGATGCTCATTAGTACACTCTAGCTCTCTCACCCTAGCATATCGGGTAAAAAGGGTCTAGGCGGGAATCGGTTTTGCGTGGGGTTCGGCGGTGCCAAACCCACCAGAGTGTGCTGCTTTCGCCGCAGCACGCCGTGCACGTGACGGCTGCAAAAAACAAGGCCCCGTGCGGGGCCTCATTATACAAACTACATTGGTATTCCAAAGGTTATCGTGATTACTTGATTTTTGAAGCGAGCATCGCCAGCACAGCAGACGGGCTGGTATCGGGTTGCTGTGGCGTAAAGGCCGCTACATGTCGTGGGTACATTCTGTCGCGAGTCAGATTTTGGAAAACGTTGGTCCAGTTATCATCCTGATCCTGAGCCTTGCGCGCGTGATTTGACTTGCCGTAAGTCATATCGGTATTCTCCTATTAGATGTGTCAGTTTTTTGTTAAGTCCGGCTGTTGATCGCCGTGTTTTTCTTTGCATCCCTATTCACGCAGTATTTGTTATTATTATAACTGTAATTGCGGTAAAGTTATATTAACTTTTTGTTAAGAGTCAATAGGGTTTGTGCGCAGTTGCAGCAATCTACTGATAATCATCCATAAATCAAACAAAATAACCGACGCATAAATTGCGATATAAAACAATAGCCTGCTGGCGTTGGCGCGGAGGCTTGAGCAATGTTGCGATAAAATGGTGTAAAGTGACGAAGTTTAAGGCGCATTAAGGTCTGTGTTGCAACGGATAGGGCCGATTTTATCGGCTCACCTTATCAGGATAACTGGTCCTGAAAATAAATTAAAAACAGTAGCTTTATCCTGATTGTCACAAAAAATTCACATAACTCTTTTTGTGACAATTCCATGACAATGGTAAAATCCAATCATAAACAAAAAATTAATAAAAATAATGCAACGGAGAGCGCGTTATGTGTTGGATGTGTGGGGCCAGTTCGGCCGGTGAATCCGCTTATAGTTCCTATCGTTACAAGGGTGATATTCACACCTATGAGGCGCGGCCATCCAGCCAGATGGTGGGCATGACCGGCGATTTCAAGAAAGATGTCATTCTGCAAGGCAGCAAGTGGGATAATACCAATCTCACCTATTCCATGTGGAATAATGTATTTGAACTCTACAAAGACCCTACGCTGCGCGAATTGGGTAAGTTATTTGGCGGGTGGGACGCCAAGGGCAAGGTCGCATTTCAGAAAGCCATCGCCACCTTTGAAACCTTTACCAATCTCAAATTCACCTTTGTGGAAACAGGTGGAAAACCCAGCCTGACCACGGACATTGAAGCCATGCCCACCGGCTTTATTCAGCAGGTGACGCTGGGATCGGTGGGGCTTGGTGTGTTTCCCAACAAAGCGTTCGGCGATCAGTGGTTGCAGCTGATGAACCTCACCCGCAATGAATTTCCTAATGTGGAAGGCTCCATTTATTTCGATAACTTCCACGAGGTGTTCAAATACAGCCACGAAGGCGGCAAGGGCTATTGGGTGATGCTGCACGAAATTGGCCATACGCTTGGCATGAAGCATACGCATGATGATGGCGGCAACAAGCGTCCCAGCCTGAAGAGTCTGGGGTTGGAGCAATATGATAACACCATGTACACCATGATGAGCTACAAAGCGCCGCCGGGTGGCACGCTGGATAAAGGCAATGTGGCGACGCCGATGGTCTGGGATATGCTGGCGCTGCAGGATATATATGGCACCAACTGGGCCTACCACTCCGGCAACGATGTTTACAAAATGGCAGATAATGGCATCGTGAAAACCATCTGGGATGGCGGTGGCAAAGACCTGATTGATGCCAGCGAGATGACGGCGGCGGTGAATATCGATCTGCGGGCAGGCCAATATAGCAAATACGGCAACACCATTGGCGCGGTGGCCTATAAGGTAACGCTGGAAGATGCCAGCGCCGGCAGCGGCAACGATACGGTGGTTGGGAATGAAGTGAGCAACGTGTTGGCCGGCGGCGGTGGCAATGACAGCATCCGCGCCGGAGCCAGTGATGATACTATCTATGGCGGGCGCGGCTTAGGTGATCCCAATGATGGCAGCGATGTCATTTACGGCGATAAGGGCAGCGATGTCATTTATGGCAATTCCGGCAATGACACCATTTATGGCGGCACCGGCGGCTTTGATCCTCTCGATAACAGCGACTCCATTTCCGGCGGTCTGGGTGACGATGTTATTTACGGCAATGCCAGCAACGACACCATCAATGGCGGTGGCGGTAATGATACCATTCATGGCGGCGTGGGCGATGACGTGTATCAGTTCGATAGTGGGAGTGGGGTGGATACCATCCTCCACTTCACCGGCGCAGGTGCCAGCGGCGGCGATGTGCTGGCGGTGTTTGATCACCTCAACGGCAGCGATATTGTCACCGCCAGCGATGTGCTTGAACATGCCACACGGCAAGGCAGCGATCTGGTGATTGATTTTGGTTCCGGTAATGTCCTGACCATCATAGGCGCTGCCTCACTGGGCGCCGGCGATATCATTATTCTTTAGGCAGCAGCAGATCACCCGAATCCATCGGGTGATGCTGGGGCGTGGTCTGCCGGTTCTCGCAGGGGTTCTCTGCCTGCTCAATAGGTTAATGAATTGTTAATGTTCAGCGTGTTATAACAGAGGCGCGCAGACGGCGTTAATGACAAAAAATCGCGCAAAATAAGGCCGTTAACGATTGTTACAATTAGATGAAATTTTATCTATTTTTGTCGTCTTTGCGTGCGGTTTGCACCGTTTTTTAGTAGGATGAGAGGAATTAAGAATCACGCTCAGGATTTGGGGACATGGCACGCAAGTATAAAGACGAAGACGAAAGGGCCAGAGAGATAGCGCTCCGTGTCGTCCAGATGATTGCGGAGCTGGATAAGGCCGATACGGTTAAAAAGGCAGCAGATCAAACGGCAGCAGCACAGGCTTCTCCCATTACGAATCCAGATGCTACCAGAATTATTGAAGCGTCGCGTAGTGATCCACAATGGATTCAGCGTAACCGTAGCACAGTAGATCGTTGGAAGCAGCATCAAGACAGTCAGTTCGAAGCCCGCTACGGCATTACGGGCGATAAGCCAGCAGGCGTTATCGGAAATTTTGATCCTAGCCGTCCAACCGTGGTTTACTTCTTAGGGGCTGACATTCCCAGTGCTAATGGAACGATGCCTGTCACCCTGGCGGCAGATAAGATTAGGGATCTGATTGCAGCCAACCCAGCGATGGCGCGTCAGAATGTGGTGTTTGTCAGTACCAATGGATTGGATATGACACAAGCTCGCGAGCGGGCTGCCACAACGCTTGCAGGGCTTTATGGTTCGAGAGAAGCGGCGGCACGGGCTGGAGTAGACGCGGTGTTTATTAACCATGGTTCGCCAGGCAAGGATGGAGAACCAGGAACTTATTTAGCAAGCGTGGGCGGTCCAGATGGCATGAAGAATCGTTCGATCACAGAGCTACGGGCATTTGGGGTGGATGATCCGGATAAGATGTGGAGAAACATCCAACTGGCAAACTGCTTCGGGTCCGATGTGTTCAAGGCCTTAGGTATGCTGCGTCCAGACCAGAATCTGCACGCTACACCAAGAGGGACCGAAACGAGTGCTCTAGAATTCGGTGATTCCATTGTAAGAGCATTTCATCGTACTGGGGGGTCGCTGGCGGTCAATGATGTGGCACCAGAACGCTTTGCAACCACATTGAAAGCAATTGCAGATGTTAGGGCAGATATCGAGAAAGCAAAAGCTGAGGCGCGAAGCCGAGGTGTGAATTTGGACGATCGATATTTTGCGCAGAACTCAGATATTCAGATGGTGCGGCTTGTCGCTAGTGGGAATAGTGCCGCGATATTACCCAGACAGGTGATGGTGGGTGATAAAACGATTGATCTGGTGCGCGATGTAATGGGCACTAGGCCTGCAGTGTCTGCTGAGGTGATTCGAGATATTGGTGGAGTATTCAAAGGAAAAGAAGCGCAAGTTCAGGCGATAGCGGCACGTATCGCAGCGGGTTCATTTAGTTATGATGGAGCGACTTTAGAAGATAAGGCCATTGCCCTGTCACTGGCGCAGCGTCACCATATGGTAGAACGTGAGCGGCAGCGGCAGGCTGCTACAGAAGTGAGACAGGAGCGAGCGGCAGCGGCAGCGGTAGTTGAGGGTAACCCAAGAGTTGCTGCAGTGGCTACTGTGGCGGGCGCACCGGCAAGGGAGGAAATAGCAGAAGTTGAGGGAGGGCGTGTTGTAACCCCGGCTGAGCGCGTCGTAGCAGAACAGCGCGATCAAGGTACGGCGCGTAGCGCTACTGCGTAATCATAACCACCATTCCCACTTCATCCCACTCCCCATATTTCTCCTAATCTTCACAAAAAATCTTGCGTCCAATCGCTATAATCAATGAAGCGTGGGAGGGATGCCGGTGGGTTGCCCTGCGCGGTGCACGGGATAGGTTATGGCGAATCAGGGATTAGGCGCAAAATTAAAGACGTTGCTGGATGAAGGAAATCCAAAAGGCACGATACGGCTGCATCTGGAGCCGGTGCTCAAGGGCTACCCCTTTCCGAAAGCAGCCGGTGGGCCAGCGCCTGAAGCTGGCGCAGAGCCGGTGCGCTATCAGGGCGCGCTATATGTGTATGATGATGCCTTGCTGAAACCATTGGCGGAACAGGGGCTGATCCGCTCACTGAAATCCGGATTGGTGGAAGGGGTCGACTGGGACGGCAAACCCTGCAAGAAAGTCTATGTACAAATGCCGGTGCTAGAGCAGTATTTTCAGCTGCAAGCGGGCGCACGCAAGGCTTTTGAAGACAATGCCGGTGTTGAAATGCTGGGGCTTAATCCATCCAGCGAGGTGGCGATGGCGGTGGCAAGAATGCAGCCATCGGGCGATCTGTCGTCGGAACATAATCATGCGTTGATTCTGCGGGTGCTCGACCGTACCCCGCCTGCCATCGGCTATCAACTGCTCAGGGAATCCGGGTTGATGAAGGGCAGTGACGGCCATACGCGTGTACCGCATTACATTGAGTATAGCCAGGCTGAGGGGATTTATACGCTGGTGGTGCCGATTACGCAGGCGGTGGCACAATCTATTCTGCGTTGCGAATCTAACCATTGCCGCAACTGGATAGATGCAGCCGTAGCCCAGAAAATGGGGCTCAATGGTCATGAAACCATGGAGATGCTGGCAGAGACTGCCGTATCCGTACCGGAAATGAAGCAGGTTTATTCTTCGCGCCTGTCGCCGCAGGCGCGCGCCGCTGCGGCTGCCAAAGCGGGTGGACAAAGCGCTGTTGCTGCCGATGTGGAGGATGCGGTGGAATCATCAGCGGATGCCGCAGCTGAGCAGCTGCCTCCACTATCCAGCTTCCGCGAAGAATTAAAGGGATTATTGCGGTCTGATGCGATTCGCCGTACCACGCAGCCGCTGGTGAATGGCGGTGTGCGTCAGGTATTGCGCATCACCGGCGAAGAAAACCAGCGGCTCATTCGCCGCCTGAGCACCGAAAATCAGAAGCGGCTGGTCAGCGATCCGCTGGCGATCGGCTTTTTCCAGCAACAGCAACAGGATGACGCCAATTATTATTATTTCTCCGCATCGGAACAAGAGCTGGCCAAGCTGACAAAAGCGCTGGGCGTCAGCCATATCCCCACTTGCGATCCGTTGCCGGTTCAGATTCCCAAAGACCCTTTCCGCCGGGCTTTCTCGGGCGATCAGGGCAGGCCCATGGGCATCAGCAATGTGTTTTTGCATCAGCAGGGGAATGAACATGTGATGTATGTGGCATCGGATTCGGCGGTGCGGCTGAAGCTGTTGGCCGATCAGTTTGGCATTCGCAAAGATAGTCCAAACCGCAGCTGGATTACGAATGAAGATGAGTCGCCTTCCATTATGCGACTGGTGGTTCCGGCCGAAGCGTTTACCGCGCTGGCAAAAGAAAAGATACGCAGTGCAGAAGCACGGCGCAGTGGCGGGAGCACTCCGCAAGAGAAGCTGCCGGAACGGTTGGATGCCACGCTCAGCAGAGCGGATGCGGAAGCGAAGATTCGTGGACAATTTGCAATTAAGGATCGCTCAAAACCCGCGCCGGCGGATAAGTCAGATCGGGAACCAAAAGCCCCTAAAATTGGGCCGGAAGCGGGCATTCCAAAGCTGAAGGAGTTGCTCAGGGAAGAGCTGGCGCGCGAAACCAAAAAAGAAGAAGGCAAGCCAGCGAGCAATATGCCGACCACCATGTATCGGGCGTGCCTTGCCAAGGTGCGGCGCAAAGACCGCGACAGCGGTGAGTATGTCACGGCATCGGAGCTTTATATTCGTGGCACGAACAATGATTTACGCGCGCTGGTGGGCAGGCTGCGCAAAGCGGGATGGCCGGATAACGCGCAAATTCGTTTCGAAGTGGGCAAAGGGCTGGAAGGGGCGTTGCCGGGGTTGGTGTCGGTGACGCTGCCAGACACATTGCCCAATGATGCCTGGTCGCAGATTCAGCGTGAATTTGCGGATACGGTAGAGACGGTATCGCCCGAAAAATTGAGCGTAGCGGGATCGGAAGCCGATGCGCAGGCGTTCCAGAATAGCGGGCAGATGAAGCGCGAACTGACGCGCTATTTCGACTCGTTCCAGCGTTTTGGCAAATATGTGTCGCCGGAAGAGTTGGTATTCTCCAATCTTAAGGGCAAAGCCATTCGTGTGGTAACGATTACCAAGCCCGATGAATCGAAATTGCGTCTGATCGATGAGCAGATTGGCAAGATTCAGGCAGCGTTGGGTGTGTTGAAGGAAACGGCAGAACGCTTGCACGATCAGGCGGCACTGATGGCGTTTGAAAGCGGCGGCAAAGGCAAAACCGCACGTAAACGCAAAGATATTCCCGCGATGGATGGGGTGGGGGCGATTGTAAAAGGTGCGGCCGAGAGCGCCACGCGTGCGGGGCATAGTCAGGAAACGGCGGTACGGCGATTGCAAGCCGAAGTGGGGACACTGCGCTCACGCCGTCAGGCAATCGAGCATCAGGGGCAACGTCAAGAGATTGTGATTCTGGACCCCGATCATGATACCGAACGTTTGTTGCGCGAGGCAAAAGAAATTGTCACCGGCCCCATTCATCACGATGGCAAGGCGTTGCGGTTTGCGCCTGCACCGGATTTGATGGAAACGCTGCGCAGCCGTAATATGCGTCCTGATCGCCTGCGTGCCGATGCGGTACCGGAAGGTGAGGTGGGCGCAGCGGTGGAGCGCGCGCTGGAGCGTCATCGCAAGAAAAAAGCAGATGCAGAGGAACGGGTAGAAGGCACGGCGCCGGTACCACAGTCGCAGCGAACCGTGAAGGCACATGCGGTGCGTCCGGTGCGCGAGATTGCTTCCGCGCTGCGGCCCATTTTGGTCTATGAACAGGCCAGCGATCAGTCGGCGCCACGGCCCATCCTCATACTGCCATTGCGTGACCATCATGAAGGTGATCAGGCAGCCAAGCTGTGCAAAAAACTCAGCCAGATGGACTGGCTGGAGCAAACGCAGTGGCACTGGCTGCAGGACACGCTGGAAGAACGCAGAGCGGCACAACCCCAATCTGCGGCCGCGCGCAAGCCGCATCGACTGGCTGTTCCCGTGGGTGCGGAAACGGCGTTTGAATCGCGGGTGAAGGGTACGCTTAGAGATTTGATATTCCATGCGGGGAGATTGCGTGCGGAAACACCCGATGCGTTTCATCAATCGGCATTTCAGGAACATTTGCGCGATTTGTTGAGCCTGCTGCGTGATGGCGAACAGGCGCGTGGCGGCACGGTTGAAGAAATAGGGCAGCGCGAAGTGGTCGCACTGTTTAATGACCAAGGCCTGCGCGGCAAACTGGACAGGCTATTGGCAGCAGGCAATGATGCAGTTGTCACGTCGGATATGGCCTCACAGCTCTATGGCGATTTACGCCAAGTAGAGCGGGCCATTGCTTCGCGTCAGCATCATGCGACAGATTCGGCAACGCCTGATGCTTCTGACACGGTGACCGTAATCGGCCGCAAACAGCCCTATCCGCTGGATGCAGAAATTACCCCCGATCATGACCCGTTTGTGTATAGCGATGCGCTGGGACAGATGGCGCGGGATATGGCCGGTGCAGGCAACAAAACCCCCGCGTTGAAAGTGTATCTGTCGGATATGGGGGCCACCGCCTTTAAGGAATGGGCCAAGGAATGCGGCGTGGATGTGGTCACTGACCGTCAATATGCCCCCAGTGAGCTGGTGGATTTTGCCAGCCGCAAACTGGGTGAGACAGGGCACCGCAAGCAATCTTCTTCTGGTCGCCAAGCGGGCTGAGGCAGGAAGCGTAGAGGGCGATGGCACAATCTGATAACGCAGATAAGGGTGGGAACGCATGGGTAGGGGCGCGTAATCCTCAGGCATTGGCGCGTTGTGGTATTACCAGCAAGCTCGATACGGTAGAGCGGGGCTTATCGTATCTTTATCATAAGCAGATTGCGCTGCGACTGGCTCGGGAAGGGGAAGACAAGAGGGGTGATATTATACGTGATGTAGAGGAAACTTATATCCGTCCAGCGTTCACCCGTGCCATGAAACGCGAGGGTGTGGATGTGCCGCCAAAAGAAACCTGGCAGATGCTGGCACCGGTGGCAAAAGAAGGTGAGACGCCCAAGATTACAGGTACTGCGGTTGCGGATTTGAAGCATTGGCTTGCCCGTGAACATCAATATATCAGCTCCGGCAACACCGAGGCGTTGCGCACACGGTATCAGATTGGCAACACGCCTAATGTGGTTGATTTGGCGCTGGCACGCTTGTTTCGTGAGCAGGTGGATAACTACATGACGGAACTGGGGGCCAGAGCACCGGCGTGCTATCTGGTAAAAGAAACCATTTGCCGCCGCGGGCGTAATCAGGTTGGTAACGATAGCTGGCAGGTGTTGCCTGCCGGAATTCCGCTGCTTAAAGAGATGCTGGCGCGGCCCTCGCCGTGGATTATGTCCAATCAGGACCAGAGGCTGCTGGCGCATGGGATTACCAATCGCGCCGATGTGCTGGAAGCGCATTTGCCCTCATATTTTGAGCATCTGGTGGCCGAAGAGCAGGCCGAAAGTGAAGTACGCGAAGGTAAGCCCTTATGCGAGGCGCTGGCGCGGCAACGGGTAGAGAGCACCAAATTGCGTCGTGTGGGGGCAGATGAGATCCGGTTCGCACAAAGCGGTTGGGCCATTAACGAAGATTTTGCCGATCAGCTGGCGCGTGAGGTGCCGCAGGTGCGGTCGCATGGCGTGCAGGATTGGGTGAGCGTCAGCCGCAAGAGTTATCGTATCCGCGATACATTTCCGGAGTTGAATCAAACCCGTGGACCAGAGTTATTGACGGCGCTGCAAGGGCTGGCCGCCGATTTTTACAATCAGCAGATTACCTGCCTGCGCCGGAAAACCCATCAGGATGATGAATTTTGTATGGATGAGGTGGAGCGCACGCGCATTTTCCACGATCAGGACTATCAGGAACCGGTTTGGCGCATTCACCGCGATGCGATGGCTGACTTCCGCGCCTTTGTGCAAAAACAGCAGCCGGAATTACTTCAGGGTGCCTCGCGGCAGGTGGAGTAAATGGACAGGCAATCCTCGCTATCGTTATTGAATAATAATGGTAATTTATATCAATATTTCATATAACCTTCACATTCCGGTGCAGGCAATTTGATATAATCTCACTATCAAACAGTGATGTCATGGGGAGGATATTATGACAGACGCACCGATTAAAGATACGCAAGCACCAGGCACAGCAGGGCATGGGGTGTTGGATGGTCAGGATTTACTGACACAGATGGGATTGGAAGAGCAGGCAGGTACCCTTCGAACAGCTGCGGAGCGGGCGCATGGCGTATTGGAACAGGCTCGGGCCAGAGATATTGCTAGGGACGTATTGCAAGAGGCAATGGAGGCGATTAGCAGACGTGAAATACCCTCTGAACGTATTTACACCGAAGCTGCTGCGCGACTTACTAGTAACTTACAACACAATATTGATGCGTTGAAGAAAGTGATGCATGACCCAGCAGCGGTGCAACGGATGCTCGCAGACCTTGAACAACGCATGGTACAGGGGAATGTTCCGGCAGCTGGACGCGCAGTGAGAATGGCCGATGCCCGTAGTATGATTGATTTTGTCAAAACCTTTGATCAGACATTTCCAGGCGGCATTAAACTTGAGGCACGCGATATGCCAGCGATTCTATCGCATTTTGGCGTAATGCCATTTCTGCAGATTACGCCTCGTGACGGGGGTGGCAGGCCTCTTTAACTCCGAAAGAATCATCTTTCTAAGAATTTGTTGGTTAGTGCACTTGCCATGCCTGTGTTACCGGTGTAGGGCAGGGGAATGCATCACACTTCCGAAGACCGTACCGCTTTTCTCAAAGGCATGGGCTATATGCTCATCACCATTCTCATCTGGGCGGGGTGGGCCATTTCCAACCGCATCGGCTTTCACGGACATCTCAATACCTATGATATTGTGGCGGCGCGTATGGCGGTGGCGGGTGTGCTGTGTGTGCCGTGGGTATGGAAATATGGACTCAAGGTGGGACCGCTGGGCTATGGGGGCGGGGTGATATTGATGATAGTGGCGGGCGCGCCCTATTGTCTGGTGGCGATTGGCGGCTTCAGTTTTGCTCCTGCCGCGCATGTGGGCATCATCAATGCAACGATTATTCTGCTGACTGTTACCATCGGCATTCTGGTGCTCAAGGAGCGTAATTCGCCGCTGCGCTGGGTGGGGCTTGCGGTGGTGCTGCTGGGCGTCGGCTGTATTATGCTCAGCAAATCGCCGGCGGATATGGCGCAGGATGCGTGGATTGGTCATGTGCTGTTTTTGTGTGCTGGGGTGGGGTGGGGCACCTATACCCTGCTGTCGCGGGCGTGGCGCGTGGCGCCGCTGCATGGGGTATCGGTGGTGAGCGTGCTGTCGCTGGTCACCTACCTGCCGGTGTATCTTTTCCTGCTGCCCAAAGGGATCGCTCAGGCCAGCTGGCAGGAAGTGGCATGGCAGGGATTTTATCAGGGGCTGGTGACCAGCATTATCGCGCTCATTACCTATATGCGTGCGATTGCCCTGCTGGGAGCATCCAGCGCAGGGGCGTGCGTGCCCACTGCTCCGGTGGTGGTGGCGCTGCTGGCGATTCCCATTCTGGGTGAAGTGCCGGGCCCCTTGGAGTGGACGGGTATTCTGACTGTGCTGGCGGGGGTGCTTGCTGCTTCCGGCTCACTGGAGCAGCTGTGGCGAAAGAAGAAACTTGTTATTACCTAAATAATAAAGCCAAAATCGATGGCAGCTGTGCCGTTATCAATGACGGCTAGTAGTGTCAATTCATTCGCTTGCACGCTGTTGGATGTAGCACTTTCCACGTAAGAATACAGAGCGGTAGCCGAAGAGCTTTCGGCGACGATCAACCCATCCGCACCTTTTGCTGCCACGATGCCACGCGCATTCAGAGCTGACACAAGCTTGGCAAAGCCAACTTGCGTTAATTCCGCTTTGGTAAAGCCTTCCAGCATCACGGCTTCTGCTCTGGTGAAATTAATGGCACCAGCCGTGGCAAATGCAAAACTGTTGTTTTTCGTTCCAATATCATCCCACGCGGTTTTAAGGTCGCCACCAAACAGCACTTTATCCAGACCGGTTTCATAGCCGGTGATATAGTCATATTTTGAGTTCTGACCTGCAAGTGCCCCATCATTAGCCGTCATGAACACCACGCTGTCAGCCGCTTTATCAAGCCGCAGCTGTATGGCATCGTCACCCAGACCGCCAAACAGATAGTCACTGCCATTGCCACCGAGTAGTGTGTCGGTTGCCGATCCACCAATCAGTGAGTCATTGCCATCGCCGCCGTTGAAGTTAATGCCAGCCGTTGCCGTTCGGGCATTCAACATGTCATCTCCGGCATCGCCAGCGAAAGAATTACTACCAGCGACGGTAACGTTAATGGTCAGCGTATCATTGTCATCTCCGCCGCGAATGGTGGCATTGGCTGCACCAGCACCGATGGTAATGGTATCGTTGCCAGCGCCGGCATCAACCGAATTTTTAGAGGCAATCAGCGAGATGGTATCGTTGCCAGCGCCACCATAGAGTTTGCATTCTGCTTCTGTCACGGTGAGAGTATCATTACCATCATTACCATCCAGCGTTGCTTTGAAGCCTAAGGAGCTGATGGTATCGTTGCCAGCGCCACCACGCAAGGTATCGCTGCCGGCATTGCCAGACAGCACGTCATTACCAGACCCAGCGACAACTGAATCATCACCTGCGCCGCCGTCCATGGTAACAGCAACTGTTGCGGTGCCAGCGTTCATGGTATCGTTTCCTGCATCGCCAAAAATGGTTGCAGTACCAGAAGTAAGACGGATGGTGATACTATCATTGCCTTCGCCGCCGCGAATAGAGGCACCGGCTGCGCTGGTTGCTGCGCTAATCAAGTCATTGCCTTCGCCGCCATCTACTGAGCCATTCGCGCCTGCCAGAGTAATCCGATCAATGCCCAATCCGCCGAGTGCAAGGTTGTTTGCGCCATTGGCGTTGATAACGTCGTCACCTTCGCCACCATCCAGCGTTGAGGTTGCACCGGTTGCCGTGAGTGTGTCATTGCCTGCTTCGCCTAACAGTTTTGAGCTGGCGCCGGCGGCAATGAGAATGTCGAAATCATTTCCACCCACTAAAGTATCGGCACCACCTGTTCCGCCGTTAATGGTATCGGCGCCGTCGCCACCATTGATACTGTCTGCTCCGCTGGTGCCGGTCAGGTTATCGGGGCCTGCGGTACCTGATCCACCTGCATTGCCGAGGTTGATGCCGAAGTTTCCGCTGGCGAAGTTGAATGCGTCAATCACAGTAGTGCCTCCCTGCTTGGTGATATGCAGGGTGGTGCCTTCCAGATTCAAGTTGAAGGTTGTGCCGGAAGCAACCAGCGAATAATTGTTGTTACCTAGATTTGTGGCAACACCTTTCACGGCGATTGAGTCGATCGTAATGACATCTTTGAGATCAAAGTCGAACAGCGCGTCGCGTCCGCCGCCAGAGCCTGAGAAGAAGAAGGTGTCGTCTCCGGTACCTCCTTCGAGCGTATCATTGCCCACACCGCCAGTGAGTGAGTCATTACCGCTACCGCCTACCAGTGAGTCATTCATGGTGCTGCCAGTGAGCGTATCATTACCTGCATCACCCATTAAAACACTAGTATCGCTGGTTATAGTGCTGGTTAGGATGTCGTTGCCATCGCCGCCATTGACGGTAGTGCCAGCAGCGATAGCAGCCAGTGTTACTCGGTCATTGCCAACACCGGCGTCGATTGCGATGGTTGCAGCATTCGCGGTGATGGTGTCGTTGCCTGCGCCACCGACGATACGGCTATTGGCACCGTTGGCGATGAAGACATCGTCACAGTCGCCGCCTTCAAGCGTCGAAGTGGCGCCCGTTGACGTTAGTGTGTCGTTACCATTACCACCGAATAATTTTGAATTGGCCCCGAGGGTAACCAGCATATCGTTATGTTCGCCACCAGCCAGTGTGTCTGCGCCGCCGGTGCCGCCATGGATGCTGTCATTGCCGGCCAGGCCATCAATGCTATCTGCGCCACTGGTGCCGGTGATGGTGTCATCTCCTGCGGTGGGGCCGCCACCGGCGCCATTATTGAGCGTGATGCCATACATGCCGGTCTGGAAACCCTGAATATCCACGATGGTGGTGCCACCTGCTTTCTGGATAGTGAGGGTGCCAGCATTCAAAGCCAGATTATAGGTAGAGGCTCCAACGGTGAGGGTATACGTTCCATCTCCATTACGGTTAGCTACGCCAGATACCGCCTCGAGGCCTATAGAAATCACACCCTGATTATCAGCATCGATAATGCTATCACGGCCATGTCCATTCATCTCGAAGGAATAGAGGTCTAGCCCTGCGCCACCGCGTAACACATCATTGCCTGCTTCGCCGCGCAGCATATCCGCCTCAGTGCCACCATCGAGCGTATCGTTGCCTTCGCCACCGAAGAGTGTGTCTGCGCCCGCGCTACCGACCAGGCTGTCATTGCCGGCCATGCCGTTAATCACGTCATTGCCGGCCAGCCCATCGATGGTATCGGCATTCGCCGTACCGGTGAGCGTGTCGTTGCCAGCGGTTGCGCCGCCGCCAACGGTCTGGTTGCCCAACACGATCCCCAGATTGCCACTTTGGAAGTTCTGCACATCTACCACGGTGTTACCGCCCGCGCGTACAATGTGCAGCGTGGTACCATCCAGATTCATATTGAATGTGACGCCGGAAGCGACCAGCGAATAGTTGTTACCACCAAGATTAGCTGCGGTGCCTGCGAGTACTTTGTTATCAATGACCAGTGCACCTGTGCCATCTGCATCGGTTACCTGATCGCGTCCATCACCATTACCGGAAAAGACATAGGTATCCACGCCTGCGCCACCCAATAGCGTATCATTACCTGCGCCGCCGGTCATTGCATCATTGCCTGCGCCGCCATTGAGAATATTAGCAAGTGCGCTGCCGAACAGATTATCATCGCCTGCGCCCGCGGTCGCATTTTCAATGTTTGCGCCAAATGCATTCCAGCTATGACTTGCCCCCGCATGGCTTACGAAATCTTCGCCCTCGCGCAGATCCAGCACCACATCGCCTGCGTAGGCGGCAGATGAGAGGGTATCGTTTCCTGCGCCATCCCAACGGGTGAATACACCGCTATTCCCGCGCAGATCATACACATCATTGCCGGAGTGGAATGCTGTATTCACGCCATAGAGTTTTTGAAGAGCGGCGATATCATACAACATGGGAGAAGCAGGTGCGTGGCCTGGAGTGTAATTGCCCCCTGCGTAGGACATGACGGTAAAGTCGGTGCTATCTTGCAAGCCAAAATCGGACAGATAAGGGCCATCGGCTCCACTGCCATTCGCATTATAGTTGCCCGGATGTTTAAGACCTATGGCATGGCCCAGCTCATGCACCATGGTGGCGTAACCAAAACTGCCAGGAGTAAATACTGTACCAGCGTTATTGGTGTCGATCATGACTTCTTGCTGAGCCAAGGCGCCGTTATCGGTGTATTGATAACCAATGGCTGCGCCGGCAGCATTGAATTGTGGTGGTAAGGTGTAGGTGCGGAATGCGATTTCTGCAGTATAAAAGCCATCCTGAAAGAAGGTGACGTTCGCTACGCTGGACCACGCATCCATCGCCTGCAATGCTGCGGCCATGCGGTCTGCGGTGAATGCCGCCGCGCCTTGATAGCCATGTGGGTTTCCCCAAGTGGTTTGCTCGAACGTATAACCCACACGTGCAGCGGTACCCAGCGTCAGAGCGCCGACATGGTTTGTCTCATGCCATTTATGCGCGATCGAACCGAGCAGCGATTGGACATATCCGGCTTCATTGGCGCCTACTACTGCACCTACCGGTGCAGGAGCTGCTTCTGCGCTTAAAATTGGACCAGACCCGCTTCCCAGAAACTGTGTGCCACTCGCACAGGCTGCACAGTTGCAGGTGGTCAAGTGTGTGAGGTTGTTTCCTTCGGACATGTTGGGCTCCTATATAAGGCAGGCAAGTTTTACCTATAAAGAAGCTATCAGGTAATGGTTAATTATTAATAAATACATATTAATTTTGTCTATAAATTTATTAATATTTTCTATGCGATTGTGTGATCTGTTTCGGCTGCTAATCTTGCATATAAAATAATATTAACAACATGTTGTAGGATATTTATAAGGCAAATAGTGCTGTTATGTGGCTAGATGATAATGGGTAATATAAATATTAATCTTATCGAGGGTAGTGAGATGTGCTTTCCATCTAAAGCACGCCTCTTGGCGCGTGGTTGCATTCAAATCAACAGGTGTTGGTGACTAGAGACCGACCACCAGCTGACCATTGCCTCTTCGAGCGGCAGTGCAATAGGAAAAGATGCGCGGGGCGATAATTCTGTCTATACTGGCAGCAGCACGTTAGAATTCGGCAAGGTAAACCCGTATTATATCGATCATCATGCACGCTGAAGCAAACCCGCATCCCAAGCCTGATATTTCCTTCTGCATCACCTGCAAGAACCGGCTGCATCATTTGAAGCAAACCCTGCCGCAGAATATCGCCAACAACACGCACCCAGATGGCAGCGGCCCCGTGGTGCAGTTTGTGGTTGTCGATTACGATTCAGAAGATGGCATGGAACAATGGATCAAAGATCATTACCGTAAAGAGATAGACAGCGGCCTGATGAAATATGTCAAGCTGGCACACCCTGCCAAATTTGATATGTCGCATGCCAAGAACGTGGCGCACCGCATGGCCGATGGCACCGTGTTGTGTAATCTCGATGCGGATAATATCACTGCGTCAGGCTTTGCTGATTGGCTGCAGCAGCAGTTTTCAGGCTATGCCAGTCGCAACGTCGATATCTGCATCCGACCGAATGTCAGGATATCGGCACTGCATAAGTTTACGAAGGGAGAGATTTCTGGTGTGAATGGACGGATTGCCGTGTCGCGCAAGCATTTCGAAGCTGTGCATGGTTATGATGAAACCATGAGCACCACGCGCTCGGAGGATTCGGATTTTGTGGGGCGGTTGTCAGCGATTGGGGTCAAGCCGCATGATTTGGACTTTCAGATGTATGGCAGCGTGTTACAGCATGGTAATGATGAACGCACCGCGAATATGGATACCGACCAGAAAGCCGCTGTGGATGCGCTGCTGGCGCAGGGAGGGGACTTGACCTCACGGTTCAGGCGATTCATTCGCGGCAGCCACTATGACGTCGGCGATAAAAATCCGGTTGCCAATCCCGATGGCCACTGCGGTTGCGCTGAGGTGTATGTAAATTTTTCCAAGACGCCTTATACCATTCCTCCGTTGCCACCGCAGGTGGAAAAGGCAGCAGGGCGAGGGGTGTGATGGTGTTTACGTCAACACAAGCGAAGGCTCTTTGGGTTGATTGACGGTATGCGTGGCGCGCAATCTTGCATCCATGGCTTCCAGTCCCGTTGAGTCATCTCCTGGCGCTTCTTGGTTTAGCCGGATGGTGCCGGCGCTGGCCAGAGTCACCGTTGCCGCCATCTTGCGTACCGCATCGGGAATATCCAGCGCTGCCCCTTTGTCTCTGAGGGCGCGCATATCAAACGGTACCAAGCGGCCATTGTGTTGCCGAAGCATCAACCATCCGGTGGTTGCGTCATAGTTCAGATCGTTGGGTGCTCCGAAATATCGGGCGGCATTGGCACGATCATTACTGATGGCATTCCATGCCCCCTGAGTAGCGCGAAAACGGTCCATATCGAACACGAATGATTCTGCCATTTGCCGCAGCAGATACGATTTGCGGTCGGTGATGGCGGCCGGAACCGCATCCATGGTTGCTTTGGCAACATCTTCTGCGGTGACGCCTGCGTCGGTTGCTACCGTTGCCAGCGCCTTCATAATCTCATCGCGCTTGTCTGCGCTTAGCTCGGGGAAGTTGTGTACAAATCGGGCGCGCACATCATCGAGCGGAAAACGCGGGCCGCCTTCGACAATGCGACCGCTGGCGGCATCTTGCTGGAACGGCTTGGGTGAACGCAGCGCTACTTCCGGAGTGGTTGCCAATTCCCGAATCAGGGTTTGCCGCGCCTGCGGGTCTTTTTCTGCCGCAATTTTGGCGAGCAGAAAATCATGGTGCGTTTGATGGCGACCTTCCAAACCGGACACATAGGCGCTGAATTCTGCCGCGAATTCTTCCATGAAGGCTTTCTGTTCAGCGGGTGTTAGTGTAATGAGCGAGTCATCCGCGAAGGGGTTCCATCCTGCTTCGAAGAATTTTCGGGAAGCGAAGCTAAGCACAGCCGAGGAATGTCGTGTAGAATCGACAAATTCATCCGGCTTGTTTGTTTTGGGGAATCGTAAACCGACGCGCTCATTTAACGCGTCCACAAATTCTTGGAGCGATAGTGTTGCCATTTTCTCTTTCCCTGTTGTTTTAACGTCTTTTTATGTGCTTCCAGTATAGCCAAAACCGCACGGAAAGTCATTAAAATTGGGTGGTTTTAGGGGAGATTGCTATGCGGGTGATTCGATGTGCTCGCTGCGAAGCAGCTGCGCGGCCAATGCTAAGCTCACGATCGTTTGCTAAGCGTATGGTCGAACCTGTGTTCGCTCTGGCAAAACCCACCACCATTAAAAAAAGGCGCCACGTTGGAGCGCTGCGAAGCACGCCTCTTGGTGCGTGTTCGCATGAATAAAAACAAAAAAGCCACCCGGAGGTGGCTTTTTGTAATGGAGCGGGTGATGAGATTCGAACTCACGACTTTCACCTTGGCAAGGTGACGCTCTACCCCTGAGCTACACCCGCTCAACCATTGGATAGGTGGGTGAAGTTAGGCATTTTGATATGAAATGCAAGTATTTTTATTTGTGCCGTGGCCTGCGCCGGAAAACCAAGCGAAATCCAAAGGCTGGACGTGGGCATTGTGCTGTGCTATCACCAGTCGCATTATGACCAAGCTTGATAAAAAACTGCTCGAAATTCTGGTGTGTCCGGCAACCAAAGGCCCGCTGCGTTATGATGAAGATGCGCAGGAGCTGATTTCGGTACAGGCTAAACTGGCCTATCCCATCCGCGACGGTATCCCCATCATGCTCAAAGAGGAAGCCCGCCCCATCGACTAGTCGATGTTTGAGCGTCTCGCCTGCCACCTGCACTAAAAAATCATTGATTCCTAGTCGGTTTGCGGCATGAGTTCACATTTGACTTCATGTGCCGCTTCGCCTTATATATTGGCATCAAGACCGTGGCGTGGTGCGTTGGGCGAATCCGGCGACGAAAAGTATTAATAAATGGTAAATTTTATTTGCCAGATTCGTGCATTTCACTTAGGCTGCGGGCGGCTTTAAAACAGAAAAAACTGAAGGGTCGGGCAAGTGAATTACGAAATGATCGCCAAAGGTGGTGTGGTCATGTGGGTGCTGATGGCGCTGTCCGTCTATGCGCTCGCCGTTATCTTTTTCAAAATTCACCAATTCATGACCTCCGGCGCCTTTAACACCCGTTTTATTGATCTGGTGATGGTTCCCATCAAGCGCGGCGAGCTGACCGATGCGTCCAAAATGCTGGAGCGTGAATATGGTCCGGTGGCGCGCATCATGCGGGTGGCGGTGGAATGTGTGAAAGACCGCAATATTTCGATGAAGAGCCGCGAATCGGAAATTGGGCGCATTGGCTCGCAGGAAATCCGCTATCTGGAATCGCATCTGCGCGGGCTGGAAATGGCCGCGACCACCGCGCCGCTGCTGGGGCTGCTTGGCACCGTGGTGGGGATGATTCATGCGTTCTCCAAGCTGGGAGAGGCGGGCAGTCGCGTTGATCCGTCGTTGCTGGCCAATGGCATCTGGGAGGCGCTGCTGACCACCGTGGGCGGGTTGGTGATCGCCATTCCGGCGGTGGCTGCGTATTACATGTTCGATAGCATGATTGAGAAAGTGCGGGCGATCATGAAGGATGTGACGGTGCAGATTCTGGCGCTGGAAGACACGTTCCTGCAAAATGAGGAAGAGCAAAAGCGCATCATGGAAGATGAGCGCCGTATGCTTGAGGATGCGCGCTATTCCCGCACGGAACAGGCGCGCCGCGAATTGCTGGAGCGTGAAGAGGCCTTGCGCCAGCAGATTGAAGAACAGGCCAAGGCAGTCGCAGCCATGCGCTCTACGCCTGCGGCCAGCACCAACACGTTGCGGTTGCTCAATCCGTCTTACACCAAATTCAGATAATCGGTGGGCGCTATGGATATCGAACGCAATCGTCGTCCTGTGCGCGGTATCAGCCTTACGCCTCTCATTGACGTGATGTTCTTTCTGATCGTGTTTTTCATGATGTCGACCAGCTTTGTCATGTCCAAATCGATGGAGTTAAACCTGCCGTCGCAGCAGGGCAAGAACAAGCATGGGGAAGGCAAGGCTTCCAAAGACGATGCGATGCTGCTGCGCGTGCAGCCTGATGGCGCTGTGACGGTGGCGGGTAAATTTTACAGTCTGGAGGCGCTGGGGCCGCGCCTGAAGGAGGTGCTGGCGGCCAAGCCCGATCAGCGTTTCATGATTCTCTCAACCGAGAATGTATCGGTGCAGCAGCTGGTGACGGTGATGGATGCGATTTACCTGCTGGGCGGCAAGTCGGTGCAGATTGATCGCGATGGGCACGATGTGGGGTTTGACGTAAAAATCGAAAATTACGATCCGAAGGTGCAGTAATGGAGATCGAGCGCAACCGTAAACCTGTGAAGGAAGTCAGCCTTGTTCCGCTGATTAATGTGGTGTTCATGCTGCTGGTGTTCTTCATGGTGGCTGGCACGTTGGAGAAGGTGGATCTGATTCCGGTGGATCTGCCGGAAGCGCAAAGCGGCCAGATGCTCGATGAGGGGCATATTCAGGTGGTGCTGGGCCGCTATGGCGAGGTGACACTGAATGATGAGCCGATCATGCTTGCGGATTTGAAGGCGCTGATGCGCAAACAGCTTGAATTCAATCCCAAGCGCGTTATTACCATTAAAGCCGATGCGCGGATGGATGCCAGCCGACTGATTGCCGTGCTGGATGACATCAAGGCAGCCGGTGGAGTGAATTTGTCTTTGATTACGCAATCGCTATGAACATCAAACAGGTGGGGTTAAAACTGCACGCAGATGCTGAGCTTCTTGTCACAGGGATCCAGACGTCACGCGCCTAGGCGCAGGCTAGAGCCAATCAGCCATGCCGGTCACTCGCCGCTGCCGGAGTCGCCGGGCGGTGATGGCAGGCGTCATGCCTATCTGAAGGGCCGTCATTTTGTAGCGATGGTGCTGGTGGCGGTCGTGTTTCATGGCGCGGTAATTTATGGACTGGATCTGTTGCCCAAAGAGGAAGTCAAGCAGGTGCCTGTTCGCAGTATGAGCCTGAAGCTGGGTAATGAAGAAGCCGCCGGTGCCGATGCGGGTGGTCATGGCAATGGCGAACCGGCTGGCGGTGCGCCGCAGGCGACGGCAGCGGCAGGGCATGCCGCCACAACAGAAGGATTGCCGGAGTCTTTACCTCATGTAAATCCCGATCTGGCACCGGAAGTGCCTTCTCACCATGCCTCAACAGCACCAGCCATGAATATGGCGTCGCTGCCTGCGCCATCCCTACCCATGCAGATGCATAACGTACCGTCCGAATCGGCGGAACCGAACACGGCGCCGGACCTTGAAGCGGTGGAGGTGGCGGATACGCCGGTGGCAGCCGTGGCCAACAAACCGGTGATGCCCAAAGTGTCGGCTTCCACCACGCAGAATCTGGCCGATCTGCCGCTGACGGATAAAAATTTCCCACGTGGCAAAACGCCGCAGGATTTGAAAAAAATGAATCAGGTGGAACGCAAGCGCTATGAAGAACAGGAAAAACAGGAGCGGCTGCGGCTGGAGCAGCTGAAAAAAGATCAGGCCAAGGCGGAAAAGCAAAAACAGGAACAGCTGAGAAAACTGAGTGGTAAAAAAGACCCCAAGGCTGAAGCCAAAGCCGCGAAGGAAAAGGAAGAGCAGGCGAAGGCTGAAGCAGCCGCTGCTGCTGCCGCCACCGCTGCGGCGGGTAAGCGCTATGTCATCAATGGTAAAGCGCCAGTGGCACAGAATCCTATTCCGGCCAATGTGGGCGTCAAGCCAATCCGTCTGCCGGTTCCATCGCCCGGTGCGCAGGAGCCGCAAGTGCTGGGTGCCCTGCCACCCGCACCCGCCATCGCCCCGCAACCCACACAATATGTGCGCGCCAACGATGCGTCGCCGCAAGTGCCGCAGCAGGCCGCGCCTGAAGCGCCGTTACCTAACAGTGCGGCAGCAGTTGCAGCGGGCATTGCTGCGCCTAATGCCGCACCGCAGATGGTGGCGGTTCCCGGTGGGCAGATTGTGGGTGAGCCAGCCAATCAAGCGGCTGCTCAGCCGCAACGGCAATTAAGTGCAGCCCAGTTACAGGCACAGCTAGCCGCTGCCGGAGCAGGCCAAGGCACAGGGCAGGGCGCAGGGCAAGGCACAGGGCAAGGCACAGGGCAGGGCGCAGGTCAAGGCGCAGGCCAAGGTGCGGGGCAAGGCTCCGCTAAAACAGCCGCGGCACCCACCGCCGGTGAAAAAGCACAGAATGAAGCACGTAAGCGCTATGAGTTGACCATTTCGCAATGGATTGCCAAGCACAAGGTTTATCCGGCAGGGGCGCTGTTGCTGGGGCAGCACGGCAAGGTGGTCATCCGCCTGCGCATCGACCGTGCGGGTAATGTCAAATACAGCGCCATTGAGCAATCATCCGGCTTTAAGCTGATTGATCGCGCCGCACTCGATATGGTGGCGCGGGCCAATCCGGTACCGGCTGTGCCGGCCGATTATCCGCCTGGCAATCTGCTGGAGTTTCTGGTGCCTGCGAGTTTCGATCTGCAGTAGGCGTTTGTTGTTTTTTTAGGGTGCGTTCTGCTCCCGCTGCCGCTCCCTCTCGTTCGCTTTTTGCGATATTCCAGCTATTCCCAGCCCCTGCATCATGGGTTGCATCCGCCGGAAAGCCTTGCTACAACCGCAGTCATGACAGAACCGAAGACATTACTCGTCACCGGCGGTGCCGGATTCATTGGCAGCTGCTTTGTGGGGCAGTGTGTGGCACGTGGCCAGCAGGTTATCGTGCTCGATAAACTCACCTATGCCGGACATCCCGAGAATCTGAGCTGGGTGGCTGGCAGCGGCTCTTATGAGCTGGTGGTGGGCGATGTGTGCGATGGGGCGCTGGTGCACCGGCTGATGAGCGAACACAAGGTAGATGCGGTGGTGCATTTTGCCGCCGAAAGCCATGTCGATAATTCGATCGCATCACCCGGTGCCTTCATTGAAACCAATGTGGTCGGCTCGTACCGGATGCTGGAGGCGGCGCGCCACTATTGGAACAGCCTGCAGGGCGAGGCAAAAGACCGGTTCCGCATTCTGATGATCTCGACCGATGAGGTTTACGGCACGCTGGGGCCAACCGGCAAATTCTCGGAAACCACGCCCTATGCGCCTAATTCACCCTATTCCTCGTCTAAAGCGTCGGCGGATATGCTGTGCCGCGCATGGCACGAAACCTATGGCCTGCCGGTGATCGTTACCAACTGCACCAATAATTATGGCCCGCGCCAACACCCAGAAAAACTGATTCCACTGATGGTGACCTTTGCGCTCGCGGGCAAAAAGCTGCCGGTTTATGGCGATGGCTCGAACATCCGCGACTGGATTCATGTGGAAGATCATTGCAGCGGCGTGTATCTGGCGCTCACCCAGGGCAAGGCAGGGCAGACCTATTGCTTTGGCGGCGATGCGGAACGCAATAATCTACAGGTGGTGAAGACCATCTGTTCTACCCTGCAGGAGCTGGTGCCCGCCAAAGACGGCTACGAGCATCTGATCAGCTTTGTGACGGACCGTGCAGGGCATGACTGGCGCTACGCGATGGATGACAGCAAAGCCCAGCATGAGCTTGGGTTTGTGCGCGCTCACAACTTCGAGTCGGGCTTGCGTGCGACCATTGAATGGTATCTGAATAATTCGCAGTGGTGCGACACCATGCGCAGCAAGAAGAAGGCAGCATAACATGAAAGGCATTGTACTTGCCGGTGGTTCCGGTACGCGGCTGGCGCCGCTGACGCGCTCGATCACCAAACAGATCCTGCCGATTTATGATAAACCGATGATCTATTATCCCATCGCCACGCTGATGCAGGCGGGCATTCGTGATATTATGATTATCTCCACCCCGCGCGATCTGCCCATGCTGGAGCAGTTGCTGGGCAACGGCAGTGATATTGGGGTGAATTTTTCCTATAAAGAGCAGCCCGCGCCTGAGGGCATTGCGCAGGCGTTCATTCTGGGTGCGGACTTTATCGGCAAGGATCCTGTGGCGCTGATTCTGGGTGATAACATTTTCTTCGGCACGCAGATTCGCCTGATGTCGCTGGAAGCCGCAAAACGGAGCAAAGGTGCCACCGTATTCGGCTACCGTGTGAAGGACCCCGAGCGTTACGGCGTCGTGGCGTTTGATGAACAGGGCATGGCCACCTCGATTGAAGAAAAACCCAAGCAGCCCAAATCCAACTGGGCGGTCACGGGGCTGTATTTCTACGATAATCAGGTGGTAGATATTGCCCGCAATCTCAAGCCTTCGGCGCGTGGCGAGCTGGAAATCACCGATGTGAACAAAGAATATCTTAAACAGGGCACGTTGCATGTGGAGCGTTTTGGCCGTGGCGTGGCATGGCTGGATACGGGAACCTTCGACACGCTGTTGCAGGCTGCCACTTTTGTACAGACGATCGAAGCGCGGCAGGGACTCAAAATCGCGTGTCTGGAAGAGATCGCATTCCGTCAGGGCTTTATCAATGCGGCGCAGTTGGAAAAGCTGGCGGATGAGATGAAAAACAACCCGTATGGCGCCTATTTGCGTGGCGTGTTGACCGAGCAGTGATTCTGGTATTTGGCAGTATTGGACAGGTGGGACTGGCGTTGCAGGCGGCACTGGCTGACCGCGATGCGGTGTTTTTGGGGCCGGAAGAAGCCGATTTCACCAAGCCGGAAGAGGTGCGCAGCGTGCTGGCATCCATGAGCGTGCCGCGCGCCATCATCAATGCGGCAGCCTTCACTGCGGTCGATAAAGCCGAAGAGGCAGAAGATATGGCGCTGGCTATTAATGCCACCACGCCCGCTATCATCGCCGCCTATTGCCGCGAGCAGGGCATTCCGATGGTGCATTATTCCACCGATTATGTGTATGGCGGTGAGGGCACGCACCCACATCTGGAAAGCGATACGCCAAAGCCGCTCAATGCCTATGCGCGCACCAAGCTCAAGGGCGATGAAATGATTGCCTATAGCGGCTGCGACCATCTGATTTTCCGCACCAGCTGGGTGTTTGATGCGCATGGCCAGAATTTTGTGAATACCATGCTGCGTCTGGGGGCAGAGCGCGAATCGCTGCGCGTGGTGGAGGATCAGATTGGCGCGCCCACCTATGCGCCGGATATTGCGCAGGCCACGGTGGATGCGCTTGATCAGGTGATGGGGGTATCGGATTTTCCCTCCGGTGTGTATCACCTATGTAATGCCGGAGAAACCAGCTGGTGTGGCTTTGCCCGCGCTATTTTTGCGCAGGCCCGTCACTATCCTCAAGCGAAACTGAAGATCGAAACCATCACGGGCATTCCTACCACCGAATATCCGCTTCCTGCCAAACGTCCGCTGAATTCGCGGCTGGATTGCACCAAGGTGCGCAACCAGTTCGGCATTCGGTTGCCAAGCTGGCAGGAGGCGTTGGATCAGTGTTTGCAGGAGAAATATGGAAATCATTAATACCGCTATTGATGCTGTAAAAATCATCAAACTGCCAATCTTTGGTGATGCGCGCGGCTTTTTCTGCGAGCGCTATCATGCCGGAAAATTTGCAGCGCTGGGGCTGGAGCTGAATTTTGTGCAGGATAATCATTCGCGGTCTGCGCCTGGTATTTTGCGCGGGCTGCACTACCAATATGATCCGCCGCAAGGCAAGCTGGTGGGGGTAACGCGTGGCTGCGTGTGGGATGTGGCGGTGGATGTGCGCCCGAATTCGCCAACCTTTGGCCAGCATGTGGCGGCCGAGTTGTCGGACAGCAACGGCCAGCTGCTGTGGATTCCGGCTGGTTTTGCACATGGTTTTTGCGTTTTGGGAGACGAACCGGTCGATATGCTGTATAAATGTACGGGCCTCTATCGTAGCGAAGGCGAAGGCGGCATTCGCTATGACGATCCGGAGTTGAATATTCCGTGGCCAATTAAAAACCCAACGATTTCGGCACGCGATGAAGGATTAATGCGCTTTGCGGACTATCGCAAATGCGCGCCAGCATGGTAGGAACGGGAGTCTATGGGACTATATTATCGAGTGGCGGCGTCCATCGTTACCTATCGCTCCAATGTGTATCAGCTGCGCAAGGCGGTTGAGAGTTTTCTTGCGGTCAAGCTGCCGGTTCATCTCACCATAGTCGATAATGATTCGGGGCAGGAGTATCTGTCGTCACTTACGGTGTTTAATCAGTGCGAGATTATTGATGCGGGGGCCAATGGCGGGTTTGGGTTCGGCCACAACATTGCCATCGAACGCGCCAAGTCCTGCGACTATTTTCTGGTCATGAATCCGGATGTGGAAATTAAACCCGGCGCGCTGGAGAAAATGGTCGATTATATGGATGACAATCTTGATATCGGTCTGTTGGTGCCGCGGGTGAAGTTTCCGCATGGTGAACCGCAATATCTCAATAAGCGCCTGCCCAGCGTGCTGGATTTATTTCTGCGCCGCTTTGCGCTGGGGCCGATGCAGAACATCGGTTTCATTCGCCGCCGCATGGACCGCTACGAAATGCGCGATGTGGGGTATGATTACACCACCGATGTACCTTTTTGCAGCGGGTGTTTCATGCTGTTCCGCAAATCGGTGCTGGATGAGGTGGGGCCGTTTGATGAACGGTTTTTCATGTATCTGGAAGATTGCGACATGACCCGACGCGTGGTGCTGGCGGGACATCGGGCGGTTTATTTCCCGCATGCGCTGATCACCCATCACTGGATGCGCGGCTCACATAAAAGCCTGCGTCTGTTTATTGTCATGCTGCAATCCATGGTGGAGTATTTTAATAAGTGGGGCTGGAAATGGGTATGACGACGCTCATTACCGGCGCAGATGGTTTTGTGGGGAGTCACCTCACGCATTATCTGTCGCAACGCGGATATGCAATCGTCGGGGCGGTGCGCACCGCGAAGTCGCTGCCACATGCCAAGGCCAGCGTGGCGATGGGAGCCATTGACGGCACGACGGATTGGGGAGCTGCGTTGGACGGCGTGGAGGCTGTTGTCCATTCGGCGGCGCGGGTGCATGTGCTCAATGATCCGGATAACCGGCCGCTGGAAGCCTTCCGTCGGGTGAATGTGGATGCCACGGTGCAGCTGGCGCGTCAGGCGGCAGCGCGAGGAGTGAAGCGATTTGTATTCATCAGCACTATTGGGGTGGTCGGCTCCATCAGCGATGTGCCACTGTGCGAAATCAATGTGCCAAAACCTCAAACCGCATATGCCCGCTCCAAATGGGAAGCCGAGCAGGCGTTACATCAGATTGCTCAGGATACAGGATTGCCGCTGGTGATTCTGCGCCCGCCGTTGGTGTATGGGCCGGGGGTGAAGGCGAATTTTCTGAAGCTGATGCAGATGGCGATTCGCGGGGTACCGTTGCCGCTGCGGTTGGTTGATAATTCACGTGATTTTCTCTCCGTTGACAATCTGTGTAATGCGGTGGCGTTGTGTCTGGAGCATGAGGCGGCGATTGGCCAGACTTATCATCTGTGCGATGGGCATCCGGTATCGACCGCGCAAATGGTGACCTTAATCAGCGAAGCGGCAGGGCATAAGCCTCAATTGTGGCCGGTGCCGCAGCTGTTGC
>Ga0214923_10001676_pt1 | contig 30982 bp, 22 predicted proteins | sample LL1510_MetaG_FD_177993 | JGI IMG/M metagenome (GOLD analysis project Ga0214923, IMG submission 177993) | Freshwater microbial communities from Lake Lanier, Atlanta, Georgia, United States - LL-1510 | ecosystem: Environmental > Aquatic > Freshwater > Lake | place: USA: Georgia | collected...
GAACTCTGATACGACTGAGTCAGAGGATTGCTGTCGTATCCTTCCCGAATTGCCACGGTGGCAGTGAAAGGTTTTGCCCCCTGCTGACCAGCAGATCCTTCAATCTGAGGCGAGTTGACGCTCGATGATATCTGAGCAAAGTTTACGTTCGAAGATCCAACGATAATGGCCCACAAAAGAGGAGATCGAACTAAGGGCCTGAATAAACCTGCCGACATCCACTAAATCTTGTGGTTCGCAGGATTTATTCAATATAAAGACACACCCTATAGTCTTATCTTGTTAAAGGCTTGCCAATAACATGTTAAGAAATAAATATTTAATTAATACCTACTGATCAACTAGTTCCATCTTTTTTGTATCGATAAGAGTAAATAGTCATTATTTGGAGGAAGCGAAGTAACAAAAGATTGAGGTAAATCAGGTGGTTTTTGTCGCCGAATAACATCTGCCCATGCTGCCCACTCGGAATTTTCTTGGAGCATTTGACTATACATCTTCACATCCGAACTAGCAGGTGTGAAAAGGATACTAAAAATAGGAGTGACTCGATCGTGGATTTTAATCAATTCGTCCCGAGTTGCAGGAACCCACAAAGTGGGTTGGTTGGAGTACCACGCCTCCGCGGCAGGCAAATCACTTGCCTGAAACTCTTTGGGCTCGAACCACGATCTCATGAATAAAAATATCGGCGGATAAGTTGGGGGATATGCGAAAGGCCCTGATTCCGACCGAGCTACTTGGTAGATCAAGGGGCCGGTGGCAATGATACCAAAGAGTACAACGAATATTTTTTTAAGAAGATCCACCTCCAAGTTCCATCGTTCGAGTAAAACAAAAAGGCCGGCAGCCCCATAAACTGAAGCCAAAGGGAGTAGAACAATCAAAACAGGATAGGATCCCGCTCCACCATCTCGAACAACAAATGCCATCGCTAGAATTAGGGCACCTACCCCACCAAGCCAAAGAAGTTTACCTGTAGCTGCGGAAATACGGCGAAAGCCATGCAGAACGCTAAATAGACCCAATGTACCCGCGAGAGTCGCACCGCAAGAAATGGGACCTTGGGAAATAAGAAACGATATTCCACGAATCGCAGATCCTAAAATACGACTCCAAACATTTGTCTTTTCGATATCAAAGTTATAAGTCCGCCAAACGAGGTTTCCTGGGTAGTGGGCGGAATCGGAGATCAGATAGGCCCAGTTTAGCCCGATAGGATTTCTCGTCTTAACCCAAAGCCAACCCAACCAAGCAAAAAAGAGGACCAGTGGGATCGCTATTCCAAGAATCAACCAAATCCGACCCCTATGAAAAAGAACAATCCCACAAACCAATAGCGCCAAAACAGGCCAGATGTGAATCATCTGAATCAAAGGAGCAAGACCTAAGGTGAATCCAGCAATTCCAAACCATAGACCCCCATGATCTGACAGTTCCTCGGGATTTTCTTCTCCAACCAATCCTCGATAGAAAAAATACCCTGCCCACGCATATAAAAAGACGACCAAGCAAACAGCGCCACCCGAGACTGCCTGATTCCATAAAGCCGTACTTCCTATAAAAAAGACTGCTGACAAGATTCCGACGCCAAAATCAAACTGCCCAGCACCCCAAAGATAAACGGCCAAGACAGTGAGTGCCACACACACCAAATTCAAAATTAAAACAATGTAGTCAGGAGGATAGACCCTCATGCCTTTGATCGCGTCAGGCGAAACGGACATAGGTATTTTTCCCGATATTTGACCCAACTTGAAAAGGCCCCCTAACAGAACTGGATATAAAGGAGGGTTCAAGGTCTCAGGGAAAGCACTTACCTCTGGGGCATCATTTCCAAATTGTGCCCGCACCTGCCACAAGGCCAGTGGCCGAATCAGTTGGGTTGTCAACCCCTGGCCCGTAGCGATTTGGCGTGCCTGTTGAGCAAGATCCATCGCCTCCTGAGTTCTTAACCCGTTGAATTCACTAATACCAATCCATGCGACAAGACCCATTGTCAAAAAAACCAGCGCAAGAATCACAAGGACCCTGCGCAGACCTCCCTCCTCCAAATTATAGACCAGATCTTGAATTGTGCTCACCGAGATATCTTACCTTTCTTGGAAGATTGAGCCAGCTTACGGTGAAGCGTGCGACGACTGATGCCTAGAGCTTGAGCCGCCTTGGAGATGTTTTTTCCAGTTTTATCCATCGCCGCATCAATCAGGCTTTTCTGGATTTTATCGAGCCGCAGGCTCGTTGCCTCAACCCGCGATTGAATCCTATCACTCCCCATCCGTACGGAGTTAGGCAGGTCATCAGGCTCAATCGCTCTTCCTTTGGCTAAAACCACCCCGTGCTCGACAGCCGTTCGCAGCTCACGAACATTTCCTGGCCAACGATAATCCAACATAAATCTTATGCTGGCAGGGGAAAAAGACAGATCCCCTTTCCCATTCTCCAAGCTGTATTCCTTGCGAAAAGATTCTGCCAAAATGGGAATATCCTCAGGCCTATCTCGCAACGGTGGTATCTGGATTTGAACAACCCGAATCCGAAAGTAGAGATCCTCGCGAAATTTTCCTTCCTGCACCAAACGATCTAAACTGCGATGGGTCGCCGTAATGAGTCGTACATCGACATCGAGCAACCGATTTCCTCCCACTCTCTCCAAAGTTCGCTCACCCAAAACCCTTAAAAGCTTTACCTGCGTGGCCGGATCAATTTCCCCAATTTCATCCAGAAAAATGGTTCCACCTTGAGCCTGCTCAAAACGACCGATTCGCCTTTCCGTCGCCCCTGTGAAGCTTCCTTTTTCGTGACCAAAGAGCTCACTTTCCAAGAGCTGAGGCGACAGAGCCGCACAATGGACGGCCACAAACGGGCCTCCCTTTCTAGAACTCAAACCATGCAAGGCTCGCGCAACCAACTCCTTTCCTGTTCCGCTTTCACCTTCAAGCAAGACACTCGCCTTGGAATCTGCGACCTGACGAACTCGGTCCAAAACTTTCTCGATTGCCGCAGACTTCCCTAGAATTCGATCCAATCCGAAGGAACGATCTAACTGAGCTTTCAAGTGAACGTTTTCCCGCTCCACTTGGACAGTTCGAACCGCCCTTTGCAAAAGAAGTTGAGCATGCTCCAGATCCAAAGGCTTCGTGACATAGTCGTAGGCCCCTTGCCGCATGGCCTCCACAGCGCTTTCCACGGAACCATAGGCTGTCATAACAACACAGGGAGGCTGGGGATTCTGCCTTTGGCACAACTTGAGAACGTCTAAACCGCTTTCGTTTCCCAACCTCAGATCCGTGAGAACCACATCCATCGGTTCTGACTTCATCAGGTTCTTTGAACCATCCAGATTCGCAGCCACAAATACCTCAAAAGCATCCTCAAATGCGCGACGCAGTGCCTCACGCGTGTTTTTTTCGTCATCCACTACAAGCAACTTTGGCCTCATACAGACACAACTTCCGTGTCCACCCCCGAAATTTCCGTAAGCAGATGAACCCTCTTTTCATAAATGGGAATTAAAATTCTCACCGTCGACCCCTTCCCTTCACGGGTCGTGATCTGCACAGATCCACCATGTTCTCGGGCTATTCTTTGAACAATCATGAGACCCAGTCCTGTGCCATCTTTGCGAGTCGTAAAAAAGGGGGTGCCCAAATGAGGAAGATCATCAGCGGAGATTCCTACTCCATTATCTCTACACTCAAACACCCAGAAATCACCTTCCCTTCGTACTTGGAGGGAAATCAAGCCTTGCTCTCCGGCCGCCTGCATTGCGTTGCGGACTACATTATAAATCGCCTGTTTCATCTGTTCCCTATCCATCGGAATCCGAGGAGTATCGGGACCCAACTGCTTTTCCAAAAGAATTCCTCGGTCCTTAAGCTCGACCTCAAGCGGAAGCAGGGCTTCCTCTAAAACATCTGCCGTATCTTCCAAAGTCTTCTTCACAGGTTGAGGCCGGATTGCCCGAAGAAATTGAGTGATCAAACCATCTAGCCTACGAATCTCCTGCTGACATGTAGCAATGGACTCCTTGATTTTCTTTGCAGAATCTTGCCCCAACCCAGCTACATCCTTGGCCATAATTTGTAGATGCAAGTGAAGACTGTTAAGAGGATTCCCCAACTCGTGGGCTACCCCAGCAGCCAAAAGAGTTAAAGCCTCCACGCGTCCCGCCTCAACGGCACTTTTTGCCTCATTGCGATCCCGCGTCACATCATGAAAAATAGCCACATATAAACCACCTAATCGCCCTGATTTTTCAATCGGAACCAAATAGTAATTTAAAATCCGAGTCTCGGGATAATTGACCTCAATTGTGCCCGAGGAAGATCGGTTCTCACGAAGGGACTCGCGCCAATCGATTCCTCGAAGACTACGGCTCAACGTCCAGCCACCCAAATCCCCTGATTCAGGTAACCCCAGAAGTCTACCTGCGGATTGATTCCGATAAGTTATCTTTCCATCCCCATCCACCACCAGGACCCCTTCTTGGAGCGTATTAAAGATTGTCTCTAAAAAACCTTTGTCTTCAGCTAACCGGGCAATTTGAGACTGAATCTCTCCATGCCCCACCCGATCTGCTCGTTCAAGAAGACGCTCTAAAAAAGAGGATTTCATTCCTCAAGATCCCATCTTTAAAACCAACGTTTAAACTTTAACCAAAGCCCCATTCCTAACATCAGGGCTAAAGTCAGACCCATAAGCCCAAAATAACCCATAGGGTGATCCAGTTCAGGCATATGACGAAAGTTCATCCCATACCAGGATCCGACAACGACGGGAGGAATCGTTACCGCAGTTAATGCAGTTAGGACTTTGATTCCCTCATTGGCCTCGTGAGCCGAGCGGTTTGTGTACACATCAAACGCCACCATCATCCGATCATTACAACCTTGCAGACGTTCATCCACCCGTGCCAAAGCGTCTTGAACGTCACGAAAATAGGGCAACATGAGCGCACGGATCAACTTCGACTCACCGCGGGCTAAACGGGAAATAACTTCCCTTTGGGGTCGCAAGGCTTGCCTCAGACTTGAAAGCCGACGCCGCGCCCGCAAAATCCTTTTCGAAAGATCCTCCTTCCCCATTCCGGATAACGCCTTCTCCTCAACGTCTTCCATCTCCTCCGTGAGAACTTCCACCACAGGCAAATACGAATCAGCAACCTGATCAAGGATCTGATGCGCCAGTCGATCCGAACCACGGGCCTGTTGGGCTGTCCCCTTAGTCAACCGCTCCTTCAGGAGCGTAACACCAGGAATCGGTTCGCGATGATAGGTTACCAAGAACTCTTTCCCTAAAAAAAGATTCAGTTCGGAGATTTTTAGCGTCTTCTCACTTGTGATCGCAACGCTATGCATAATCATAAAAAGGTAGTCCTCGTAATCCTCGATTTTCGGAAGCTCGCTTAGCGTAACACAGTCCTCAATCGCAAGAGGGTGAAACTCAAAAAGTAGCTCAAGGATTGCCTTGGTCTCCTCAGGGGTAGGCTCCGTAAGATCAATCCACAGGATCAACCCTTTGTCTGCACGGGCTAACCGCAGAGCCTCCATCTCCACGTTGTGGCTAACTGGCCTGCCCTCACTAAAAACGAATGACTCGATCACAATCGGAGTATCTCCCGATTTCCGCCTTTCGTCCAAAGTTTTCAATCATCAAAAGAACTCGTCTCGATTCTTCCTGAAATTAAGGTATCTTGGTTTTAGATGAAAAAGCCTGTCCTTCTCCTGATTCGGGACGGTTGGGGAATAAACCCTGCGGGCAGAACAGGCGCAGAACGCCAAGGAGACGCTACCCTCCTTGCCTCAACTCCAGTTCACGATCAGTTGTACAAGAAATACCCCATGTCCAGACTTCAGGCCAGTGGACTTCAGGTCGGTCTTCCAGAGGGCCAGATGGGAAACTCAGAAGTAGGTCATCTAAACCTTGGCGCTGGAAGAATCGTTTACCAAGAGCTTACCCGGATCAATTTAGCTGTGGCGGATGGTTCCCTAGCAAAAAACCGTACTCTCCAAGCCTGCCTTGAAAAGGCAAAAGGAAAACGTCTTCACCTGATCGGTCTTGTTTCCAACGGGGGGGTCCACTCAAACATCGATCACCTCCTCGCACTCATTCAACTCGCATCGAAATCAGGTCACCGGGAAATCTACATTCATGCCATCACGGATGGTCGAGACTGCTCCCCCACATCGGCTCGCGAGTTTCTATCGCAACTCGAATCCAAGATCGCCTCATGCCCAGGATCCATCCTTGCCACAATTGTGGGGCGATACTACGCCATGGACCGAGATCGGCGATGGGAGAGGGTCAAACTTGCGCGCGATCTCTTTATTGATGGCCAAGGAGAATCAGTAAAATCAGCCTCCACCGCCATCGCCGAATCCTATGCAAAAGGAAAAACGGATGAGTTCATTACCCCCATTTGTCTCCTTGACTCAAATAAACCCCTGATCCGTGACGACGATGTTCTCTTCTTTTTTAATTTTCGCGCGGATCGAATGAGGCAAATCGTTCGCTCTATCGCAGATCCAAATTTCTCTGAATTCCAATCATCAAATCATCCGAAAGTTCATGTATTCACGATGACCCCCTACGAAAGCGATTTTGCGGAGCTGGACATCCAGCATCTCTTCACCCCTTTGCCCATGAATGACCTCCTTGGAGAAGTTGTTGCTGCGCATGGTCTGTCACAAGCAAGGCTGGCCGAGACGGAGAAATATCCTCACGTCACCTACTTCTTTAACGGCGGAAAGGAAACTCCTAACCCAAAGGAGGAGAGAATTATGGTTCCCTCTCCTAAAGTCGCAACGTATGACCTACAGCCCGAAATGAGCGCGCCCGCGCTTACCGAACAAGTTATCGATCGAATCGAAAAAGGTCAGGACGACTTAATTATCCTCAATTTCGCCAATCCCGATATGGTCGGTCATACTGGAGTCCTTACTGCAGGGATTCGCGCCGTCGAAACCATCGACCGTTGTGTAGGCCATGTTCTTGAAGCCTTAAAAAAAACAGGCGGAAAAGCACTCGTTACAGCCGACCACGGAAACTGCGAACAGATGCTCGAAAAGAGTGGCGCTCCCCATACCGCCCACACCACAAACCTGGTTCATTTTCTTTACGTTGCAGAGGATGCAAACGAACACGCCTTAGAGGATGGAATTCTTGCCGATGTGGCACCCACAATTCTGGATATGCTGAAAATACCCAAACCATCTGCGATGACGGGCAAGTCACTCCTTCGCAAGAAATAAGATTACTTTTTCTTTCTCGATTCTAAAAATCCCAACGTACCGGGGCTTTCCTATCGTTGGATGGGACCGGACTGAGCCATCCACGAAAAAAGGTCTACAGCATTTGAAAAGGATCGCGCTTGAAAACGCCCCTTCACCCCATACCCATGCTCAAGAAAAATACCCTCTACCCCTGCATTTTGTGCCGTTTTAAGGTCGATCTCACTATCTCCAATGAAAAGGTGCCTCCCAAAACACGCACCCATCTTTTGAAAAGCAAACTGTAAGGGGCGAGGATCAGGCTTTCGGAAACTTTCCTCCCCGCTAACCACAACGCGAATCCATCTCTCCCAGCCCAATTCTCGAATCAAAGCGCGGGCGGCGTTCCCGTGCTTGTTGGTGCAAACTCCAAGATTCCACCCTAGCTGGATTAACCTCCGAACTCCCTCATGAACTCCTGGAAAAGGTCGGGTCATTCCAACAGGGTTCTTGTCGTACTCCCTTGAGTACTCCTCTGCCAATAAAGTAGCGTCACTCCCGCTTGCATCACTCCCTGTCATACTCCACGCACGCTCCATAAGGGTTTTAGGGCCATTCCCAACTAGCTCCCGAACCAAATCGCTCTCTAAATGATTCCGCCTATGCCGCTGGAGCACCCGATTCAGTGCCACATGAATTTCACCTAAAGTGTCCACAAGGGTTCCGTCTAAATCAAAAACAGCCCAACCACTCAAACGCATCTTGGGCACCCGTACCCTACCCCTTACAATCGGCGAAGGGCTGGCAATCCGTAGTCCTTACCAATCTTTTCCGAAATGGCTGGTAAGCCGTCTGCTTGCAGGATCAGTTTCCCTGGCTCATCACGAAATTTGAAAACAATGTCACCGCTGGAGATTTCATCCACAGCTTTCGCCAACTCCGCCAAGTTCTTAATTTCATGCCCATTCATTTTTTCGAGAACTAACCCCGACAACTGCTGATATCCCAGTGTGATCGGCGAAGGCAGTACCTGACTCAAGAAAACAACTTTCTTCTCTGGATCAGGTCTCTTTTCCTGTTGAAAAGAGAAGTACTCGACAAGACGTTGAGGAGCACGTTCCGACCACTTATCCCCCCACTCCTGCAAATAGACCCCTGTTAGTTCCTGAAAAACCATCCCACCCACCACGAGATACTTCGGCGCTTGATCAAATTGTAGCGTTGGAATTGAAACCTCCTCCCTGGCCTTGCGGTCATACGTCCCCGCAAGATCCATCTCCTTCCCATTTCGGGAAATTCGGAAGCGGGCTACCGATCCCACCGTGGGTTTTGTTCGTATCAAATTCCCAACTGCGGTAGGTCCGTAAAGTGAGTCGCGATAGTTTCCATCCTCATCCAACTTAAACCCATCCACGCTGAGTAAAACATCCCCCTCCTTGAGACCCGCTCTTCCGGCAGTTCCTCTTGGATTTACCCGGGTTAACAGAAGACCCCCCCCGGATTTTGGCGCCATGACTTCCTCGCGCAAATTAGGATCGCGCAATGTACTCCAGCTTACCCCCAAGGTTGGAAATCCCTCGTATTTTCCATCCGCAGCATCCTTCAGGAAATGCTCAATCATGGGAATTGGAATGGCAGTTCCTTCCTGCGAATCCCTATCGTATCCCATCATCATCCCCGCCAACTGACCATCCTTCATCAAAGGCAGTGTGTAACTATCGTCCCGCTTCGGAAGTGAAACGCGCACCCCATAGAGAAGAAACCCAGCTTCATCGGATGGGTAACGGCCCACTCCTGCCGAAAGAATCTCTGCCTGATTCCGCAACATTTCCCCATTTCTCTCTAACTGCCAAACTTCAGTTTTGTCTCCTGCCCGAAGCGCAGGTCCCAGCACCACTCCCGCAAAACCTTTTAGGAAGTTTTTGTCTGTCGGTTGCAGAAGGGCAAGGTTCGCCTCGTAATCAATTGCCTCGACTTCAGCGGCACACTTCTCGGCCGAACCGGGCTTTTCAAGACCTACCTCAGTTCGATTCGCGACTAAAGCAGCCGTCGCGAGCACTTTTCCACCAGGTAGAACCACTCCTGTTCCATTCAACCCATAGGGCGATTTTTTTTGCCACGGCCGAAACTGATCATACGGCTGGATCGATGCCCGAACACGAACCAAGGAACCTCGAGAATCCTCATCCTCAGCACCGATGGCACAAGTAAAAGCCCAACATCCAAGAAATAGATAAATCCATTTCATCGACTCTCTCCTTCTTTTACGCCTAATCCTTTGGCCAATCGGCGTCCTTCCAGGGCTGTTCGCTTCGTTTCAGAAATTCCATACTGCGCCATGATTCGCGGCATGACCTGATCGACCTCTTTCTTCTTGAGAACAGCGGGCCTTTGATCCCCCTCAAAGTGAATCACCGTTCTCTCCCCTCCCAACTCCAAGGCAGGCACAACATCCGCCAAGGTCCGAATCCGTTTCCCGTTGATCTCTTTCACGATCTGCCCAGCTAATCCCACTAGATACACATTCGATCGATCGGGAAGTACGGAGGCGAGAATAACAGGCTCAGGAGTCTCCCGATAAAGCTGATCCTGCCCAAACAAAGTGTACGTTTGACGGAGCCTCAAATCCGCACTTCCCAAAAGACCTGCCATTAAATTCGCGGTCATCGGTTGAAAAACCAAGCCTCCATAAAGGACATAACGAGGCGCCTCTTCATACAGGACTTCATACATCGAAAACATCTCTGCTGGACGCAGGGTGATCGTCTTCTTCTCAATGGACTGATTCCGCCATACATCCAATTCAACCGTATCCCCTGCAAATTTCCTTTCTACGATCTCCTCCAACTGCACGGGTTGACCATCCAATCGGACCGAACCATCGCTTTCAATCGGATGCCCATCAATCGAAAGAAGGACATCTCCTTTCTCAAGCACCCCATCAGAAGAACCCTCCGAAAAGACATCCGTAACGACCACTCCTAGACCGTCATTCGGGCGATGATAATACTTCCGCATGGCAAGATTTTCCAAAGCCATCCATCGAATCGCGATATCCACATAGTGATCATACTTTCCATCCTCCACGTCTTTTAAAAATCGGCGTATGACGGGAGTCGGAATCATATATCCGACATTTTGAGCGACATCCCCCCGAAACCCCTGAAACGCCACGCCAACAACCTTGTCATTCTGCATCACAGGGCCCCCGCTATTCCCAGGGTTAATGGCGGCATCAATCTGAATTGCCAAATGGGATTCCCGACCCGAATGCGTATACGAGTTGTAATCAATTCGGCTGACTACCCCCCGAGTGACTGACAACCGATCCCCCCCGATCGGAAACCCATAAACGCTTACAACCGACTCCAAATCTGGAATACCCCCGATTTTAAGGTCTGTAGTCCCTTTATAAAAATCAGGATCTTCCACCTCTACCATCGCGAGATCGCAATCGTGGGCGACAAATTTCACCTTGGCAGGATACTTTCGGGGATCGGCTTCTCTTTGAACGGTCAAATAACGCGCCCCACTAACCACATGCGCATTGGTAATAATGCGCTTTCGATCGATCACAAAACCCGCACCCCGCGCCGAACTCACAGTTCCAGGATTCCACGGAAGCCGATAATCCCATGTTTGTGCTGTTACCTCGATCATCACCACGTTTTTACGCGCCTCACTCAGCTGCCAATCCCCCTTCCCACAACCTCCCAGAAGTGGAAATAGAAGAAGCGCGACAACTCTTAGAACTCCGTTACCCATAAGAATCCATCGTATCACCCCTGAAAACCGAGTAAACCAGATTGCCTCGGATTTCCACTATCCTACGATTTAAGGATGAACCCGTGGTTGATCCTGAGTTTGTCCATTGCCCTCGAAGTTTGCGGCACGATTTGTCTGAAACTATCCAACGGAATGAGCCGCCCCTTACCCATCCTAGGAGTGATACTCTTTTACTTGTCCGCTTTCGCATTGATGTCGGTTTCCTTGAAAAGCCTCGAAATCGGAACGGTCTATGCAATCTGGGCCGCCGCAGGCACAGCACTCATTGCGATCATTGGAATCCTCTTCTTTGGTGAGAGTTTCCCTTGGGTAAAGATGGTGGGGCTGGCTTTAGTGATTGTTGGCGTGATCCTTCTTAAGATCTCAAATAGCTGAAAATTAAATCGTCCCAAAAATCCTGTCCCCAGCATCTCCTAACCCAGGCAAAATATACCCATGAGCATTTAGTTTTCGATCAATCGCCGCCGTGTAAAGTGGAACATCCGGATGTGCTTCCTGGAATGCAAGAATCCCCTCGGGAGCTGAAACCAGACACATAAAACGGATGGATCGAGGATGCGCCCCCTTCAATCGATCCGTGGCTGCAATGGCCGAATTTCCAGTCGCCAGCATCGGATCCAATAAAATCAAATCCCGCCCCCGCAATGTCTTTGAGGCTTTGAAATAGTACTCCACCGGTTCCAGCGTCTTGTGATCCCGGTAAATACCGATGTGCGCGACCCGGGCGGATGGAAAAATTCTGAGCATTCCATCTAGCAACCCCATACCCGCACGGAGAATCGGAACCAAAACCATTTTCTCACCTTGAAGCACCGGAGACACCATTCTTTCCATCGGTGTCTGAATCTTCGCCTTGGTCAAAGGCAGATCCTTCGTCACCTCATACGCCATCAACATCGCTATTTCACCCACCAACTCGCGGAACTCCGTTACGCTCGTTGACTTTCTCCGCATGAGTGTGAGCTTGTGCTGCACAAGCGGATGCCGGACTACATGGACATTACTTTTCATGAAAAATCCATCTACACATTAAATCGAAAATCCATCACATCCCCATCCTGAACGACATACTCCTTTCCCTCCACCCGAAGCTTTCCTGCCTCTTTAACCTTCGCCATGGTTCCCGCACTTTGTAGATCCGCATAAGCCACCGTTTCCGCAGCGATAAAGCCCCGTTCAAAATCGGTATGAATCACTCCTGCCGCTTGAGGAGCCCGATCCCCCGCATGAATCGTCCACGCGCGCGTCTCCTTGGGGCCAGTCGTCAAATAAGTCCTCAATCCAAGCAACTCATACGCGGCACGAATCAAGGATCCCACACCAGATTCTTTGACTCCGAGCCCCGCAAGGTACTCTTTCCCCTCGGCCTCGGGTAGATCCACCAACTCGGACTCGATCTGCGCGCTCACAATGACCGCCTTACTCGATAATTGAGTCCGGCAATACTCCTCCACATTTTTAACCTGCCCCCCTGTTTTTCCGCCCCTCTCCCCTTGCGTTAAAGCCCCCAACTCATCCTCCTTCACATTACACGCAAAGAGTGTGGGCTTTGTGGTTAAAAGGAAAAAGCTTCGCACGACTTTTTTCTCGTCGTCCGTCATCTCCAAGGTCAGTGCTGGCTTACCCGCATCCAAGTGTGGTTTGAGTCTGGCTAAAAGAGCCAACTCCGCTTTCGCCTGCGCATCCCCCTGTTTCGCCGCTTTCCCAGGCTTATCCAAGCGCTTCGTCACCGTTCCCAAGTCGGCCAAAACCAGCTCGGTCATAATCGTCTCAATGTCACGCAGAGGATCCACCGTTCCTGCGACATGATGAATGTCTGCATCTTCAAAACATCGGACCACCTGAATGATCGCGTCCACTTCACGGATATGAGTCAGAAACTGATTCCCCAAGCCCTCCCCCTGACTCGCTCCCTTGACCAGTCCCGCAATATCCACCAGTTCGATGGAGGCGGGCAGGATCTTCTCGCTTCCGGACATCTTGGCCAGCCAGTCCAACCTCGCATCGGGTACCGTGACCATTCCCACATTCGGCTCAATCGTGCAGAAAGGGTAGTTCGCAGCCTGCGCCTTGCGAGTACGCGTCACCGCGTTAAAGAGAGTGCTCTTGCCCACATTTGGAAGACCCACGATGCCAGCACGTACCATTCGATATCCTAACCACACATACCCCATCTCCTCAATCTTCAGATCCACCTTTCCTTCTTATTTATTTTTCAAAACCCATGGGGTTGATCTTGCGATATACCCCCTAAGCAGGCTCAAATGTTCAAATGAACAAGATCGGGATCGGCTTAGTTGGATGTGGAACGGTTGGATCCGGATTGATCCGCAACCTTCCGAAAGCCAATGAACTAATCGCTCAGCGGCTTGGCATCCAACTCGAAATTCGTGGGATCGCCGTCAAAGACCCCTCCAAAAGCCGCTCCGATCTACCCTTGCCCGCTGCGGGCGACTGGAAAAAAGTTGTTGCTGATCCAACCGTACAAATCGTCGTCGAGTTGGTAGGTGGAATTTCCGAATCTTTCTCCATTGCCGAGGCATGTATCCAAGCTCGCAAACCTTTCGTTACTGCCAACAAGGCCCTTCTGGCCGAACGGGGCCAAGAACTAATTGCATTGGCTCAAAAATCAGGCAGCCCAATCTATTTCGAAGCCAGCGTCGCAGGCGGAATCCCTGTCCTCAAAGCCCTTCGTGAAGGACTCGTTGCCAATCAGCTCCTCGGTCTTCACGGAATCATCAATGGCACTTCCAACTACATCCTGACTCGCATGACCGAGGCAGGCTCCGATTTCTCGACCGCTCTTCAGCAAGCTAAAGATCTTGGATACGCAGAAGCAGACGATCGCCTGGACGTGGATGGAATCGATGCCGCTCATAAAGCAGCGATCCTCTGCCTTCTCGCATACGGTTTTCTTCCTAAGTTTTCAGAAATCCCTGTCGAAGGAATTCGCCAAATCTCATCCCAGGACGTCTCCTTTGCGAATCAGCTCGGCTATGTGATCAAACTACTGGCGATGATCAAGCCGGTGGGCAGCGAACAGATTGAAGTTCGTGTTGCTCCGACACTTCTTCCTTCACGACATCCTATGGCTTCTGTTCATGGCGCGTTTAATGCGGTCGGCCTTATAGGAAATCTTTCTGGACCCGTGCAGTTTACAGGTCGGGGTGCAGGTCCCGATGCCACCTCCAGCGCACTTCTGGCCGACTTAGCCGAAGCCGCAAAAAACCTTTGCGATAAAGCCCCCGGACCTGCTTTACCAAAACCCAGCAGCAAGATGACCCTGATTGATAAAAACTCTTCAGTCGGAAGATTCTACGTGCGAATCGAGGTCGAGGATCGCCCCGGTGTCTTGGCCCAAGTCGCAGGAATATTCGGCTCTGAAAAGATTGGAATCTCTTCCGTTCTGCAGCCTGAAGGTCGAGGCGCAGGATCGGTTCCGCTGGTGTTTCTTCTCGAACTAGCCCCCTTATCCTCCCTTCAACGTGCCGTCGCTTCGATATGTAAACTTCCGAATACGCGCGCACCGGCCACAATCTTGCGCGTGGAAGATCTACTATGAGTTGGAACGGCATCATCCACGCGTTTCGAGATCGACTCCCTCTTCCCGCAAATGCCAAAGCCATTACCCTTTTCGAAGGCAACACCCCCCTTCTACCCGCACCTCGACTAACCGCGGCCATCCGCGGTGATTTCGACTTAAGATTAAAATATGAAGGCCTGAATCCAACAGCCTCATTTAAAGATCGTGGGATGACCATGGCCGTAACCCACGCGGTGGCAAAAGGAGCCAAGTTGGTCATCTGCGCCAGCACAGGCAACACCTCAGCTTCGGCTTCCGCATACGCCGCGCGAGCGGGCATCGCATCTGCTGTCATTATTCCATCGGGAAAAATTGCCTTGGGCAAGTTGACTCAGGCTTTAATTCATGGAGCCAAACTCCTTCCAATATCAGGGAACTTTGACGACGCCCTCAATCTGATCCGGCAAATGTCGAACCTCAGAGAGGTCGAGGTTGTAAACTCAATCAATCCTGTCCGAATCGAGGGACAAAAGACCGCTTCCTTTGAAATTTTGGAAACGTTGGGTAAGACGCCGGATTTCCATTTCTTACCCGTAGGAAATGCAGGCAATATCACCGCCTACTGGAAAGGTTTTTGCGAAGCGATCCCCAAAGGCCCGCGCCCACGTATGTTTGGTTGGCAAGCTTCTGGTGCCGCTCCGCTGGTGGACGGCCATATCGTCAAAGACCCACAAACCATCGCTACAGCAATTCGAATTGGAAACCCCGCCAGTGGACAAGGCGCCTTGGCCGCAGCGAAGGAATCGAATGGACGGATCGACAAGGTGACCGATCAGGAAATTCTCAGCGCCTATCAACTACTCGCTCAGACAGAGGGTATTTTTGTTGAACCCGCCTGCGCAGCCCCCGTCGCGGGTCTGCGTAAAGCAGTCACGGAAGGTTGGATTCCGAAAGGTAGTCTCGTCACGATGACGCTCACGGGCCACGGATTGAAAGATCCCGATACCGTCCTTTCCCTCTTCCCGCACGCACCCAAAGCCATCCCTCCCACCCTGGATGCCGCCCGCAAAGCATTGGATCTCTAATTCCATAGACACCTGAATCCCTCAACCCCTTCTTGCCAGACGATAGTTTCAACTTAAGATATAGACCATATGTTCATCCCCCTGCCCCTCGCACTTGGCCTCCCCCAAGGCTCCGAATGGTTCTGGATCGTTCTTGTTATCATTCTTCTGTTTGGAGCGAAAAAGCTTCCCGAACTAGCCCGCTCCATTGGCCGTAGCCTCGGAGAATTTTCACGTGCCAAGGATGATTTTGAAAAAGAAGTCAAAAACGCCGTTAAAGACGCAGACAAAAAAGAATCAAATAACACTAAAACATCGTAACTCGCGAATCCTCCCAGCCTCCTCGTATTCGCGTTAACATCACGACACACACCGCCGCGAGTCCAAGCATTCCATAAAGCGTTCCCCACCAGCCCACGCTGAGCTGAAGTTGGGCAATTAACCGATCTGAGTAAGCGTCCGCCATCTTCCATCTCAGGAGGATATACAAACCAATCAAACCCGCTGCTGGGACAGCCAAACCGATGGCTGGAGGGCGCGGTAAACTCAAGGAGGCCCAAACCAGCCCCGTTAAAACAGGAATCAAAAGAAGCCATCCAAGTAGAGGTCGATTCTCTTTTTGATCCAAAGCCACCGAAGCCAGTTCGCTTTGCACCTTGGCCCGCTGTGTCCCCGATGCCGCCCCGAAACCTAACTGAAACCCTGAAAAACCATCCGCAGGATCCGCCCACATCTCCGACCACTCTCCCCCTCGCATCCAGATCATACTCCTTAAAAAGCTGGATTGCCCCTCAGCCGTGTTGCGAACCACTTCGAGGGTATTTTTCTTAAGAGCCGACGGCTGAAGCCGCACCCAAGGAAGAAAAAAAGAAACCAACGTAAGAATCGCGAAAAACTTACCAACCCAGTGCAATACAGATGATCCCATAATGAAACAAATAACCACCTTTGCTCGCAAGATACAACCTCCATACCGCTCTATCCGATTAGACAAAGACCCCTTCCAACCGCTACTTTAAAAACTTAATGGTTAAAGTTCACCCCATTCCCGCTCTCACGGTCAACCCCAAGAGTGCATCAGAAATAACCTGTGTTCCCTACGACATCGTTTCGCGCGAGGAGTGCCGCACCCTCGCCAAAGATCACCCCAACACTCTACTTCGGGTGGATCGTGCTGACCTTGAATTTCCCGACACCGTCAAATTCAATGCCCCTGAAGTGTATAAAAAGGCAGCCCAGAATTTTTCCCGCCTTATCGAGAACGGATCCTTGCTGAGAGAAACAAAACCTTCGATCTATCTCGTCCGAATGATCGAAGGAAAACACCGCCAACGCGGCTTTGCTGCTCTGGCCGATTTCGGCGACTACGCCTCTGGCCAACTGCGAAAACACGAGTTCACCCGGCCTGACAAGGAGGATGACCGCGTCACTCTGATCCGCCACCTTGGCGCACTGACCGGACCTGTCCTCGCCGCTTATCCCGACCTGCCCGAATTGACTGCCCAAATGGATGAAATTGAACTGACCGTACAGCCCTTGGCAGAAGTAACAGATGAACGGGGCGTGAAACACACCGTCTGGCGATGCCCGGATGCAGCCGAAATTGTCCGCCTCTTCACCCAGGTCTCCCGCTCCTACATTGCCGATGGACATCATCGGGCAGCGGCGGCAGCTCGTTTAGCCAAAGAGAAACCCGGACCGCTTGGGATTCTCACCGTCTATTTTCCCGCCTCCGAGCTTCGGGTTCTTCCGTATCACCGACTCGTATTGAAACTGGATCCCTTCACCCCTGCCACATTCTTGGAAGAGGCGAAAAAAGTTTTTCAAGTCACCCCCTCCCCATCCGCACCTCCAGACGAAACAGGAAAGATTGGGCTCTTTATGGAAGGAAAATGGCATCAGCTCTCGTGGAAAGCCGATGCGAAATCAGATCCAGTGGCCAAGTTGGACGCATCCACTCTTCAGGATCGCCTGCTCGGTCCCGTCTTGCAGGTGAAAGATCCCAGAACCGATTCTCGCCTCGATTTCGTAGGCGGAATTCATGGAACTAAGAGCTTGGAAAATCGGATCAACTCGGGCCAAGCCGCCGCTGCTTTCAGTCTTCCAGCCGTTTCCCTATCCCAAATACTGGCCGTGGCAGATGCCGATCAAATTATGCCACCCAAGAGCACCTGGTTTGAACCGAAACTTCGTTCAGGTTTTTACATCCACAAATTTAGCTGATTCGAGTTTAGAACGACTCGTTTTGGTGGTCTGATGTCACTTTTGGCACCACCTTGGTGCTTACCTACGCCTCCTGGTATCAGCAAAGGCCTCAAATCGATGCAAATATTTGTAAGCTAGTTTCTTTTAATGCAAGGCGTCACATTGACAAATTACTACTCTTGTAGTATAGGATACTACTGTGTTGTTTCCCCGCCTCCAGCACCTCTTATGTGTTGCAATAGCAACACTTTCATTCCAATTAACCAGAGTAGAGGCAGCCACAAGCACTCTGTTGGATTTAAACTTCAATACCGCCAGTGCTTCGTACCCTTACTATGCCTCTACTGCACTAAGCCCAGGCACTGGAAATATTTCTCCCACCACAACCCTGGCAAACAATGGCTTTCCCACCGCACCCACCAGCGGCTATCTAGCTCTTACCCCGAACGCATCAGCCGTAACAGCTACTTCATTCTATGGTGGCTGGGCAGCAAATGTTACCTTAGGAACGGTCAACAGTCTCTACACCGCCGGAGGATTTGGACAAAGTGATCTAAGCAAAGTGTCATTTACAGCTAAAGTCCGCGCTCGAGGAATGCCCAGCACCGGTGCCGTGGTGATACTCAAATTGCACGCTACCGGAGATAACGCCAATGTAGTGCCTAGTGGATATAAGAGAATTATGTTCGAGCCGGTTTTTATTAACGGAAGCGACTGGACTACGATTGGGGGGACTCTGGATACGGCTGGATTGATTGCTGGCAAGGGCACCTCCTACAACTTTCCAGCCAACGCAGCAACCTATACGGCACTTATTGAGCTAAGCGGTTTCAATCGAATCGGAACGACTGGCTACACTGCCTATGCAGATAATCCGACTGTTCCTGCAACTGGGGGAAGAAAAAATCCTGGCTTCGATCTTACGGCTTCTAATATTCGAGTTGAAATCGATGATGTGAAACTCGTAGTCACGGATGCTGCTACGACAGGATACATAGCCGCTACCACACCAGCTCAACTACTGCGAAACGGACAATTCGCTCAAGGCGAAGCAAATTGGACAGTTTTCGAGGGAGCTTATGTTAATAGTAGCGATCCATGGAGTGAGGACGGAAGTGCTTTCCTTTTCTGGCCCGGCTGGTCAGGGAGCGCATATGCAGGAGCGATGCAGCAGGGGATTTCTTTCAATTCCGCAAATGGGGATTACTTCACCGCCACGTTCCGGGCAAAATTTGATGCAAATTACAAAGCCGGCTCAACGATCGTGGCGTTTATGGACTCTGCCGCGACCGCAGAGTATTCCCGCACCGACTTGTCTGAGGATATTTCTAAAAATTTAGGCCAGTGGCAAACGTACAAGGCCTCCTTCAAGGCCAATGCATCCCAATTAGCTGCGGGGGCAATGACATTAAAGATTCAGCCACTGGGTAGAAACACATCGGGAGCTGAATTCTCAAGCCTTCTTGTAGACGATGTGGTTCTTTCCCAAGCAACTTCGGCTTCGGTCGGGCCCCAGATCGCGGTCAAAGTGGATGGAACCAAGCAAGCCAACAATAGCACGGCAACCTTGGTCTCCCCTCTGGTCGGCAAAACCACATCGTATTCTGTTAAAATTGAAAACCAAGGAGCAGAAAACCTGACCATCAGTTCCTCCACCATAAGTGGAACAGGTTTTTCCCTCGTTGGAACTGGCACAGGAACACTCACACCCGGAACCAGTACATTGGTTACCGTTACTACAACGCCCTCCGCAATCGGATCAATTACTGGTTCGCTCACGATTGTGAGCAATGATAAAGACAGCTCCGATCAAACCTACGTGGTCAATCTTTCGGCGAGTGCGGTCAACCTGAACGATGATTTCTCCAGCGGAACCCCTCAATCATTAGGATGGACCATCGAATCGAATAATGTTGAAACTTCGAGCGCCACGTCTGTCACTGGCGGTAGTCTCGTGATGAACGTCACAGCCAGCACCTACCCCTGGAGCTATCAGCTAAGCAAAACCTTTGCATCCCCTGGATCGCTCGACACAACAACCCTATCACTCCTCGCCGAGCTCAAGGCTTCCGGCATTTATGACGGGGGCAGTCAAAACAAGGTCGAAGTTCGACTTGAATCACTCAATGCATCAAAAATTGTGACGGGCAGCCTCCAACTCGGTCAATGGGTCGACGAAACGACGGCTTTATCTACGCCTGGTGTTGGATCCTACTTCTTACCCGACGGGAAAAATGATCGTGTGGTTGTGCTTCTTCCCGAGGGCGGAGCCTTCACGCCTGTTGGCGGCTACCTCGTTAGTTCAGGAATCAATACCAACTTTGATGCCGCAGCCCCCTACTTCCGCCTCGTTGTAAAGATGACCGATTTCGATTTTGATTTCGGATCGGACAATAAGGTTGAGGTGAACTTCCTCAACCTCGACCTCGCCACCAAAGGCTTCAGCGTAAGCAACGGTAGCTTTGAGTCAGATCTCACCGATCCAGGCTCCGCAATCCCTCCCTCGAACTGGATTCAGTATCCTGTGGAAGGTGTTAGTAAAAACGTCATCGCCAACGGAGCCAAAATCTACAACCAAACGACTGGCTTGGAAGATGGGACAATCGTGAGTAGCGCCTTTGCCGGATCCAAGGTGATGAAGGTATACGGGCAAAATTACTATCCGAATGGGGTCTGGCTTGGCCCAAGCCAGACGGGCACGGTCTATCAGGAGTTCCTGCCGGCAAGTACCCCTGGACTCACCTCAGGAACTGCTATCCACGCACGCGGTATGGCCAAGGTCTTCTCTATCGATCCTCTAAGCGGTGGAACAACCTTCAGTTACGGATTCAAATTCATGAATAGCTCGAATGTGGAAATCAGCCGTAGTGTTACCACTCTTACCTCTGCCAACTTTACTGCGGACAAATGGTTCCCTCTGACAGTCAATGCCACCATCCCCACTGGAACTGCCAAAGTCCAAATCATAAGTGAATTTGTCCAAAATGCATCTACGGACAAAGGTTCGGTGTATTTGGATGACCTCTCCATTGGTTTTGGAACCATCAATGCCACCACAACAGTGGGTAGCTCTACCTATCCTCTCGTCTGGTCGGATGAGTTTGACGGCACAGCCCTGAACAGCGCGAACTGGACGCCAGAAATTCTTCCTGCCTACTCATTCAATAATGAGGTCCAGTCTTATACCGACAGCTCAAACAACCTAAGGGTGGAGAGTGGCAGCCTTCTGATCCAAGCTAAGAAAAGCGGCACTAGCTGGACCTCTGCTCGAATCAACTCCCAGAACAAACGTATATTCAAATATGGAAAAATTGAATTCCGCGCGAAACTTCCCTCTGGAATCGGTCCATGGCCGGCGGCTTGGATGCTTGGGAACAATATCTCTACCTCAAGCTGGCCTGCATGCGGAGAGATCGATGTGATGGAGTGGCGCGGAAACCCCACCTCCGATGCAAATACCGTCGGTCACGCCCTTCACTCCCCTTCTCGGAATGGCAGTAATCCGCTTCAGCCTTCGACCCGTACGCCCGTAGCAAACCCCTCCACTCAGTTCCACACCTATGCGGTTCTTTGGGAAAGCGATAAAGTAACCTTCAGCGTGGATGGAGTCGATGTCACGCCATTGACTCCAGTCGATCAACCCGCCTTTCAAAAGGAGTTTTTCCTGATCCTGAATCTGGCAATGGGCGGGAGTTATGTCTCAAACACAATTGATGCCAGCCTTACTTCAGCAAGTTACGAGGTTGACTACGTTCGCGTTTATCAAGCTTCGAGCACTACAAGCACAGCCCCCTCCGCGCCCGCCCAACCTACTTTTTCAGGAGTCACTTCCACTGGCTTCACGGTCAACTGGGTAGCTGTGAGCGGTGCTACGAGTTACAGACTTGATGTTTCCACCTCTTCGACATTTGCCACCTTCTTCACCCAAGACCTGACGGTCAGCGGAACTTCCCAAGCGGTTACCGGTCTCTCCCCTGGCACCACCTACTATGCTCGCGTCCGTGCGGTCAATTCCGGTGGTACCAGCGCCTCTTCCACTTCGGGCACCCAAGCCACCCTCACCTCCTATCAGCAGTACCTCTCTGGTTTGGGTTTCTCCACATCCACCGCATTTAACGCAGACGCAAACGGTGACGGAGTAAAAGAAGGAATCAAATATGCCTTCAATGCCGCCAGCCCTCAGCTCGGTTCCAGTCCTGCGACAATAACCCGTTCAGGAAACACCCTCACCTACACATTTGATATCCGTAACGACTCAGCTCTCACTGTCGTTGCTCAGCTCAGCACGAATCTGACCAGTTGGGCGGACCAACCTAGCACAGTGATCACAACTGGAGCAGTCACGGGTGAATACGTCCGCAAGATTGTCACCATCACCACGACCGAGCCAAAAGCCTTCATCCGCCTCCAAGTCACAGGAAATTAATTCCCCACGCACCCTTGGCGCCCGTAGCCTTGCAAATGACATCACGCGAAGTCCAATAAGGTCTCCACATATTCCATTCCTTTTATCAGCCTTCACATCCTTGGCGCCCGTGGCGTGATAAATCACATCACGCAAAGTCCGCCACGCGAAATTCAAAACTATTTTCGCACCTTCGCACCTTCAAACCTTCAAACCTTCGAACCTTCGAACCTTCAAACCTTCAAACCTTCGAACTTCCTTAACCCCTTAATCCCTGAATCCCTGAATCCATAATTCCCCCATGCCTCCCTACTGCCCAAAAATCACATGCTTATTAAGAACAGAACCTTTTTTAATCGCTTCTGCGTGACCGTCGCACATGACCACATTGACCTTGCCACTGTGCCGATAGCGTAGCCACGGGTTATTTCCATTATCCGAATCCGTCCCAACAGTGATAGGAGACGTTAAGTCTGTAGAGCCACCTCTTCCTCCTGATTGGGATGAGATAATGGATGGTTGCTCAATACAAAACGGTGACCACCCTTTGTTTCCGGGGTTCTGGCACACATCCCCTGCCAGAATTACCTCTGTGGCACGAACCACCGAAGAGATATTACTCGCGGTTCCTCCTTTCGGCATCAAACCGTTGTGTACCCCGTAGGTTACGGCCACATCGGTTCCCGTGGCCTCTACTACTGTTTTTTCACATCCTGGACACACAAAGATGCTCTTTTTACTCTTCGTACCTGTTGATATGAATGTGGCTAGTTTAGTGGCCCACATATCACTCGTTCCACTCCCAGCATCTGGAAGCTTAAAGGAGTTATCCGCAGCATAAGCCATTGTCGCCACACCGATCTGGTGCAGATTCGATAGGCACGCACCAGCTTTAGCCGATTTAAGACCCCCATTGATTGCGGGGATAGCCAAGCCAGCCAAAAGGCCAATAATGCTTATAACCACAAGTAGTTCCACAAGGGTAAATGCAATTGAAAAGGGTTTTTCTTGGTGTTTTTTGTTCATGGGAAGACCCTATCGGATTATCCTATCTCAAGCAAATATATCATTTGACTTTTAGGCAAACTGTGTCAGGATAGTACTAGGTGGCGGTAGTCACCAAAACAAAAACAAACCACGAAAGGAATCAGAAAAACATGAAAAGAGTATTAAGTTTGATGCTTGCTGGTGTTGCTCTTCTCGCAAATCAGTCCCACGCGGTAACATTCTTTGCCGATAACTTCGAGGCGGCTGGAGCAGCGGGAGCAACTAAAATCGGTGCCCCTTGGGAAATGAACAAACAGGTATTCACATCAACTGGCGATTATGCTGGTGGCTACTACCCGGGAACAACCTTCGGACCTAACGCCATTGTCTCGGGTGAAGGCGGAGCTGGTCAGGGATTATACCAAGGCAAGCTCTGGCCTGATTATGATGGATGGTGGGGAGATTGGACCGACAACAAAGTAGTTAAGACATCCCTCCTCTATTCGATAGTAAACCTTAGCGCGGCAGATATTGCCCCTGGACAAATCCAGATGGACTTTGATTACAAACTCCAACCAACTCTTGGTCCTAACACCAGTGTATACTCCTTTGCGAAAATCCTCTCAGCCGATTGGAGCCAAACATGGTACACCGACTGGAAGCAATTAACTGGTGGAGATTGGAGCCATGGCTCAAATGTAATCGGCTTTGATGGCAATCAGGCTGGAGCTAATTTACAATATGGATTCATGGTTGTGTCTCAGAACTATCAGCCCAACGCCGTATTCGTTGACAACGTAACGATTAGCAATGTTCCAGAACCTTCTACCGTTTCCCTCCTTGGATTCGGTGTGGCAGGGCTCATTGCCACACGCCTTCGTCGCCGTAGCTAAGAATCTTTAGCGAGTCGTCGGTTTGTTTTTAGACCCGAGGGGCAATTCCCCTCGGGTCTTTTTTTGTCTAAATTACTTGGTAGGCACGGGTACCCCTACCCGTCCATGCTTAGAATCCAACAATCCACATTCCACATGGACGCCTAGGGATTGGCCCCCTAGGACCTCCCCCCACCCATCCTTGCCACCGCGTCCCGCAGGTTGTGATTCCGCTTACGCGGGGGGGATTGGCGCCCCTACCAACCCTAAATCCCCTCCCCCTGTGTTCGTATAACGCTCCTGTACCAGTCGCACGAATCCTTCAGCGTCCGCTTTTGCGTCCCGTAATCCACATGAACTAGACCAAACCTCTGCTTGTATCCTTCAGCCCACTCGAAATTATCCAATAGCGACCACTGAAAATAACCCTTCACGGGAATCCCATCATTCACCGCCCGCTTTAATTCGGCCAAATACCTCTGCAAAAAGTCGATCCTCTGAGGGTCGTGGACCTTCCCATCAGTCGATACCCAATCAATATTGCTCAGACCGTTCTCGGTGATGTAGAGCGGCAGCTTATACCGTTCATGCAAGAACTTCGGCCCCCAATAGAGACTTTCCGGGGTAACATTCCAAACAAAAGCCGTCCGCGGATTTCCATCTGGGAAACGAACAGCCTCCCCTTTTTCCTTCTTTCCATTCGTAACAGGAGTGCCCTGATAAATGTTCACCCCATAAAAATCCATCGGCTGGGCCATGATTCGCAGATCCGATTCGGAATACTTCGGTAGCGCCCTTCCAAACGCCTTCACGGCTTCCGGAGCCACCCGACCCAGTACCACTGGATCACTCCAAAGTGTGTTGCTGAAAACATGGTTGCTCCCGCACCCATAGGTCCATTTCCTCGCTGCTTCGATATCTCCAGGAGAATCCGTCTTTGGATAAAACACCACCCCCACAGGAGCCCATCCAATTCTGCCCCTCTTGGCACAACCCGCGCGCAGCGCTTGGACCCCCAGCCCATGCGCCAATTGAACGTTCCGCACAATCCTCAGCTGTTTAGCTATCGGAAGCTTGTCCCCAGGCGCATGTTCACCGGTTCCGTGCCCCAGCCCAACAAACACCTGCGGCTCGTTCAGCGTCATCCAATCCACGATCCGATCGCCCAACCGTTCCGCCACCTTCAGCGTGAAATCGGAAAACCATTTCGGACTTTCCTCATTAAGCCAGCCCCCCTTGTCGTAAAGCTTGGTGGGATAATCCCAGTGAAACAGGGTGCAGAAAGGCCGGATTCCAGCCTGCAGTAGCCCATCGGTCAGCCGATCGTAAAACTCCAATCCCTTCGCATTCAGTTTCCCCCGACCATTAGGAAGAATCCGTGTCCAGGAGATGGAAAAGCGATACGCCTGAAGGCCCAAATCCCGCATGATGGCAATGTCTTCGGGAAACCGGTGATAATGATCGCAAGCCACCTTTCCGGTCTGCCCTTCCCAGACCTTCCCCTTCGTTTCACAAAATCGATCCCATACGGAAGCCCCACGGCCGTCTTCCTTATAAGCGCCCTCGATCTGATAGGCAGAGGTGGCTGCGCCCCACAAAAAATTCTCCGGAAAACTTGTCATCGTCTTGGCTTAATCGTGTGACTTGGAAAAGGAAAGCAGAAGAAAGTTGAAATCACTAAGTTCGTAGGATATCCGCGCCTAGGGGAACAGCAGGACCTTGCGTCGTGGAGTTTCGAAGCACAAGTTGAGGCTCCACCTGGGTAAAACTCGCGGCCAAAGAGGGTTCCTGCAGACGGTCCAAAATCCGCTGCACGATCATCCTCCCCATGAGACCCTTATCGACTCGGACGGTGGTTAAAGCGGGAACACAACTAGCCGACCAGAAAATATCGTCAAAGCCCACGATTGAAATGTCCTGCGGAACACGATATCGACCATCCAATCGAATTGCCTCCATCAATCCAATCGCCATCTCATCGTTCAAGGCAAAAATTGCCGAAGGTATTGCACCGGATTTTAAAAGCTGCTCGGCCGCTTTACGACCGGAATCACGCGTAAAATCACCATGCAGTTTCCGTATGGAGGCGGATGGAATTCCCTTTGCACTCCAAACCGAAAGCGCTGCCTCCTCCCGCTCCAGGCTGGCCAATTGATCCATGGGTCCCGTCAGGATGGCCAGCTGGTGGTGCCCCATTTCCGCTAAATGGGTTGCTGCCACCTCTGCCCCCGCGCGATTATCGAAATAGATCAAATCCGCATTGGTCACTCGAGTGGGTAGGTCGGCAATCACCGCGGGAGGACCCTGACGGATCAAATGCTTCAAAATAGGATTCGGAATTTGACCCAAGTAAATAACGGCATCCACATGTGCCTGCTGAACCATCTGCAAATAGTCCTCCTGAAGGTTGATATCACCCGCTGGCAACAAAACCAAAGATGCGTTATTTTTACTTAATTCCGCCTGAATTCCCGAAATGATTTCAAGGTGATAAGGACCAAATCCGGTCTTACTCAAGACGTGCCCAAGCAGTCCGACACTGAGGAGTTGGGATTTCACCCGCCGGGGTTGAATGGCAGTAGGATCAGAGACAAACGTTCCCTGCGCCGGAACACTGTAAACCAGACCTTCCGCACGAAGTTCAGTCAGCGCTTTACGAACGGTGATTTTATTAACTTTATAGCGAATGGCTAAATCATCCATCGAAGGAACACGAGAGAGAGGTGGGTACTTGAGTTCCTTGATATCCTGGCGGAGTTGATCAGAGATTTGCCGATAGAGATACTGCAAACGAGCTCGGCCGCGATGAAGTGATTTACTCTTAGGACATCTCACATTAACAACCTTAAACGCAGTAACTTATGAGGTAAATAGCGTTTCCTAATCCTGAAGAATCTAAAAACTTACTTTCTCCCCTGATGGCATGATCAAATTGAGCAGGCACTGAGATTCGCCCCATCCGTTGAGAAAGCCTTAAAGAGCGACAGTCACCGAAGAAATTTTTCCCTCGCGCCCGAATAGCTCCGCGCTCAGCGTCTGGTCCAGAGCATGACCCTGGATATTTTTCTTGGTGCCATCCGCACGAGTGATCTCAATGCCTTGTTGGCCAGTCCCTCGGAGATAACAGAATGGGACCTGGCAGAAGGTGAAGGCCAGAGCGCCCGCGGGCACGGGCATATGCTTCACTGCTCCGCGGGTATCGATGTACCGAAAGGATGCGGGCGCGGTAAGGAATTCCGACTCCTGCAATAAGCGGGGACGGATATGCAGACAACCATCACGGACCTCGATTCCGAGCTCCCCAAAACGCGAAATAATATCCTCCTTCACCTGGCCGGTCATGCCGGGTTGACGCGCACCGGAATGAGCTGGGGTGTGCGAATAAGGATCGGCGGGAAAGGCCCCGTATTCCTGTGGCGATTTATTGAAACCTATTCCGCTGCGAATATCGGCGTAGCACTCCGCGAGCTGGTCCACCACTTCTGGCACAGCACCACCTTCCACCGCCGTCAGGAAAGCCTCCTGCGCCGCGAGGAGGAGCTTTGAAACCATGTGCCAGTAAATTGAGCCTAATCCCTCGTAGCCGAAAAAAGTCCCAGACCGTCCTGTGAAGGACTGGTGGTCGAACATCTCTTCAAAGATTTCCAGCACGCGCGCCTCATCGCGGGCGACTGACTCCGCATATCCAGCCTGCGCAAGGACGGCAAGAATACGGCGAACGTCCGCTGCATTGCGGATGGACCCGTGGAAATGGCAACCCCCCTCGACGTCCGTTCCAATGAGTTGTCTGTTACTATCCGCCAGTAGTTGCTGGAAAAGCTGGCATGAGGCGACCGCCTTTGCCGGAATATTGTTCTTCTCGAGAAAACGCGGCAAGACCTTGTCTGGATAAAGTATGTAACCAAGCTGGTCGGCACGGTAGAGCTTGCTCTGGCGCAAAGCCTGGAGGAGGCGTAAGCATGCAGGTGGCGGGAGGCAGCCACTGTTTATCACCGCCACCTGCCCCTCGAGCATGAGACTGAGCCGTCGAACGGCGATCCCCTCTCCACCCGCGGTTACCGACATGAGATTGTAGGAGTGGTAGAGGCCATCCTCCCGCTCGTTCGAGGCGATGCTCCGGTCGACATGCCGCAGGACATTTTCAAAAAAGTCGAGGAGGCTCCCGCGCATGACCGATTTCTTTTTACCCGAAAAACCTTGGGGATAGACGAGACTGCGATAGCGGCTGCCCGCCTCGCCTAGTGAATCAAGGACTCGCTTCCGATCGCGATCGGAAAATGGATCGTCCAAGAGTGGTAGCGATTCTTCTAGAGCTCCACCCGTGGCGGACAACCACTCAGCCACCTCCTCCGAGATCGCGAAGTCAGCACAGCCCGGACGCTGAAGAAGCGTGCGCAAAAAGACAACAAAACGACGCAAATGACACAGCGTTACGACAGAAACCCCATGGCCGACCAATGCGTTGTTGGCATCGTTCCACTCTGGGCGTTGGGTGTTGAGCCACAGTCCAGCTTCGGGAATATAGTTGGCCAGTTTCGCCAATAGGGTGACGAGGAGTTTCTCGATCAGATTCACCGAAACAACATGTTCATCGCGACCCCAGACGAGCTTGCCGTCCGCTCCAGATCGCGCGACGCGCTCGGCGATAACCGCCTCCCGCTCCGTGTCGTAAACCACCGTATCCTTAGGATTGGCCAGCAGTTCGCGATACGGGCGAATTCGGTAAGGCACGTTCGCGTAGGTGAAGATATCGCGACTGAGCATGGTCTGCAATCTGCTTGGAAAAAAGTCCTCTAGTACCTCAAGGAGCTTCAGTAGGTAGATAATCTGGTGGTCTCCCCAGTAACCGATGTAGGACCACGGGTCATGCGGTTCGATCATCTCCCAGTCGATGCCGTCGCGGGTGATACGATAAGGGTTATATCCATCGACCGTCGAGGCGTTGACAAACTTTGCGATCATGCCAGGCAAGAAGGCTGGAAAACTGCGGGCCAGCGCCTCCCAATTCTGGAAGATATCACGCCAGTTGCCTGCGTAGTAAAGGGCATCAGTTCCATCGTCGTTGCGCAGGATGATGGCGAACTTGTTCCATGGGCGACTCGGGTCACCGTGGCGGCGACTGAACCCGAGCGGCAGATACTCAAGGCAGATCCTCTGCAGGTCAGCCGAGCCGGCGGCCTCAGCTGCATCGAGAAGTTCCGCGTAATTCATCGTGTCGGGCAACGCAGCAAAAAACCTTTCGTGCTCCGTGGCCACATTGCGGTTCAAGTTCCGCGCATGCTTACGCAAATCCTCCTTCGATAAGTCGTGATTTTGCATGAAGAGACCACCCCGCATAATATTGAATAGGACGTTGGAAAGATGGCGATTGTCCTGCAGAGGATTTCCGGTCATTTGCCATCCGTCGGCCGAGGCAACGAGGCGCTCCAGCTTTTCCCTTCCCGCCGCCAAGTCGGCGTCAAGATCGGTGGCGAGTGATCCCCGGTTGGCCAGTGCGACGATGGTGTTTCTCACCGCGGATGCATCTTGCTCGACCGCTGCGGCAAAGCGCCAGCGAGGAGTTTCGCTGGAGGCCAGAGTTAGCGTCTGCACAAGAAAATAGGCACCGCGCTCCGCTCTCACATCGGTCTCTTCCACCGGATCCTTCCCACGGCGGAAAGCATCCACCTGACGTGAGGAAATTAAGCGCACCGCACCCTCAAGGCCAAGCGACCAGACCGTGTTACACTGCAGCGCCTCGCTCGGTTCGGCTCGGTCGACGATGACCGCGCTCAGGCTGAAGAGCCCAAGACCACAGGCGGCTTCCAGCTCATTCTTTCGATAAGCATCGACCAGCGTACTGAAGTTAGCCTGCATGGACTGCGCCACACTGCAGGGCATGATGTTCTGTAAACCATCCAGCACGGTCACGGCAACCTTCTCGGATGAAATATTTTCCAGAGATACTTCGCGAACCAACCCATACTTATCACTGAAGGACCAACCGTGGCGGAATCGGAGCCCCAGCGCGCTGTTCGTTTCTTCGAAGATGAGGCGGTCGCCGTAAAGGCTTTTATACAAATGGCGCGTGACGGGATAGACCCCCTCGTAGCGCAGCGAAAAAGGTTCCCAGAGAAACTCGTCTTCGCCGCGGCGGACACGCATGATCGTTTTACTTCCGGTGATATCTTGCGAGTCGTGAATTTTGTCATCCGTGTAGTAGGGAAAAATCGCCCGATCGGGATCGCGACGCCCTGCGGTTAAGGCACCGTTACTCGAGATAAATATCCAGTGGTCGGAACCGCTCACCAGACTCATGAAGAACGGCGGCATCTGGTCGTAGTGGCTGATCCGATAAAATGTCCCGCCATCCTCCATTCGGACAAATTGGCCCGAGATCTCGCCCCCGCCGTCTGGCCAAGCTCTTTCGCCGATTAGAGTCCGTTTTTTGCTCATGGTATGAATCGGCGGGAAAAACTACTCAACGCTAAAGGGGAAATTCGCCGTAGTGGCTCCCCCTTTTCCGTCCCGCACAATAAGAAAAAGACGATAGGCCCCCTTATCCATGGGGAGAGTCACGAAACAATCTTTGTCCGACTCACTCTGAAGCGCTTTAGGATAGGAGGCTGGAACGGATTCAGAATCACCCCCGCCCCGCAAATCCTTGCTCTCGGCCATAACAGACCATTCGTACTGTAAGGAATCTCCATCCGGATCCTTCACCTTTGCGGATGCTTTCACTTTTTCCCCTGGCTTTCCCTTTTTCAGGGCGGCAGGGAATTCAACCGACTCCAGCTTGGGACAGCGATTTGCGGGCCATTTCCCGGACCAACCCCGCACGAGCGCATCCACAGGTGGAAGCTTCTCTCCTGTGGAAAGAAGCATCCCGTACCAGGTGGATGTGGTCTCCTGCTTATTCCCCCACAAGAACGCATAACTTCCTAGGCAAA
>Ga0214923_10001677_pt1 | contig 30981 bp, 21 predicted proteins | sample LL1510_MetaG_FD_177993 | JGI IMG/M metagenome (GOLD analysis project Ga0214923, IMG submission 177993) | Freshwater microbial communities from Lake Lanier, Atlanta, Georgia, United States - LL-1510 | ecosystem: Environmental > Aquatic > Freshwater > Lake | place: USA: Georgia | collected...
AAAAGCTAATAAAATTCATAATAATAAATATGATTATTCATTAGTTGAATATAAATCTTCTTTTGAACCAGTAAAAATTATATGTAAGATTCATGGTGAATTTATGCAATCACCTACTCAACATTTTAATAGTCATGGATGTCCAAAATGTAGTATTGGTTATTCAAAATCACAAATGGCATGGATTGAGTTTATTATAAATAAATTAAAAATAGATATAGAATATAAAAATAATAAAGGAGAATATAGAATTTTAAATTCCCGTTATCACGCAGATGGATATCATCGTGTTTCTAATACAATATTAGAATTTCAAGGATGTCTATATCATGGATGCTATGAATGCTTTCCAAATAGAAATGATATAAATAATGTAACCAAAAAAACACATAATGAATCATATGAAAAAACAATGAAAAAAAGAAAATATTGTTTAGATAATGATTTTAAATTTTTACAAATATGGGAATGCTATTGGAATAATATTAAAAATGATGAAAATAAAAAAAATGATTATATTAAATTTGTGAGAAATAAATTAAATATTGAATAATTATCTTATTATTTTTATTTAATCAGCTTTAATGTCTTTTTAAATTCTGCTTGTATATTTTCTATCATTGGTTTTGGATAATCTATATGTTTATAATCAACATATTTTTCATTCCATTTTAATATGTCTTTATTTGGAACATCTTTTAATTGAGGTAGCCATTTTTTTATATATTCACAATTTGAATCATATTGTTCTGCTTGTCTCCATGGATTAAATACTCTAAAATAAGGCTGAGAATCTAGACTGAAATCAAATCCAGAAAGATTTCCGCTCCCACATGACCAGAGCCACCCATTTAAATTATTTGCGGGGTCATAATCAACCAACATTTGTGCAAAATACTTTTCTCCAATTGTCCAATCACAACGCATAATTTTAATTAGAAAGTTAGATACAATCATACGGCATCTATTGTGCATCCATCCACATGTATTCATTTGTGTCATCGCTGCGTCAATTATTGGAATACCCGTTTCACCAGATTTCCATTTCTTAATCCAACTTGCATTATTTTCCCATTTAATGTCGTATTTTCTATTATTTTTAACAGGTTCATAATGATACATAATATGCATATAGAAATCTCGCCAATATAATTGTGTTAATAGTTTATTTTTAGAAGAAAGATATTTATCAAAATATTTATATACTTCTCTAACAGAAACTACATTAAATTTTAAATATGCTGATAAATATGTAGTACCATGAAGTGATGGTATTTCTCTATCTGTATTATAGTTTTTAAAATTTTTTATTTTTTTTAAAATATTAAGTGCATTTTGTCGTCCACCATGAACTAATATATCATCATTTTTTTTATAAAATTTATGTATATCTTTATCATATTCAAAATCAAATTTGTATGATTTTTTTATATAATTTTTATAAATATTTTTTTTTGGTTTAGATACATCTATCTTTAAACTTGTCCTATAATATGGGGTAAATTTTTTATAAAATTCTCCATTATCTTTCTTAACCATATCAACTCCGGTTAACATATGATTTTCCATACATACAAAATTTAATTCTTTTTCTTTACATAAACTTTGTATATCTTTTTCTCTTTTTTTTGCAAATGGAGAATAATCTTGTGATATATATATCGAATTAATTTCGTATTTATCTGATTTATTTACTATTTTTTTTAATACATCATAATTATCTCCATAAAAATAAAATAACCGTGATCCTTTAGTTTTTAATTCATCATCTAAATCATCTAAACATTCTATCATAAATTGTACACAATTATTTGATTTATACGAATTTTCATCAGTTATTTGTTTTGGATTAAAAATAAATATTGGTAAGATATTATCATTGTTTTTAAGAGCTTCTATTAATGGTATATTATCTTCTAATCTTAAATCACGTGTAAATATATATATTGCCGTTGTCATATGTTTCTAATATTATTGTATATTATATTATAATATATTATATTTATAAATATATATAAATAATATTTCATTTTTTATATTAATGAATAATACAGTAATATTAGATATTGATCAAGATTATACTATGACTGATACACAAGATGTTACAAGATCTGATAATAATACAAGATCTGATAATAATACAAGATCTGATAATAATACAAGATCTGAAACTAATATTGATCAACTTTTAAAAAATAATAATAAATATGACAAATATGAAAAATATGAAAAATATGATAAATATGATAAATCTAATAAATCTGATAAATCAATAGAAATTAATTCTACAGATTTAAATGATTTAGAATTTGATGAAGATATATTAAAAATGACAAAAGATATTCAACATAATAAGAATGAAGAAAAAAATTATTTACAATCAAAGTTTTTTAATAAAAAAATTATAGAAAAAATTAAAAATAGTTTAGAAGATGAAATTAGTGATGCTGCAACTTTAAGATTTACATGGTCTAAAGTAGCAACTGCTATGTATTGTATTAGCGAAATATTAATGATTATACAAACTGCATTATCTTTTACCGCAGCATCTTATCAAATAATTTTAATATCTTATCTTGCTGGAATTATAGGAGTTGTTGCAATTGGTTTAAATAGATTTGGTGCATATACTAAAAATCAATCCACCGAAAAGACAAATCAATTAAATGATCTACTTAAAACTATTGGAATAAATAATACATTACCTGATTTAATGAAATATACACAAGATAAAAATATTAATAAAACTTAATATTTTCTTCTTTGATATTGAAGTTGTGGTGGAACATAAACATCTTTCTTTTCTTCTTGAGGTTTTTGATGATATTGTTTGTTATAAGTATTATTATAATTATTATAATTATTATAATTATTATTATAACCATTATTATAACCATTATTATAACCATTATCATTACGTTGATAATAACCAAAATGATCATTATCTATTTTAACACCTAAATGATTACAAACATATGTATATAATTTTTCAGATGTCTTATCAGAACGTAATAATAATTTATATGATTTTTTAGCTAATTCTAATATATTTTTTCTAATAGTTGGTGGTTCCGAATTTTTTTCAGCAATTTCATTAATTTTTTTTTCAAGTAAACTTACTTCTAATTTTATTTTTTCACCTTCTGATTTTAATTCTTCATTTGTTTTATCTGTTTCTAATTTACGATTTATTACAATTAACATATTTTTTCGTCTCTCACATGTTTCACGTAGTTTTTTAAATTCATTTTCTAATGACATATTTTTTTCAACTAATATAGAATATCTAATAGCATTTATTAATATAGTATGTAAAGAACGATGTCCTGAAATATTTGTATATATACCAGAAATTGGTCTTTCTATTAGTGATGATATATTACCTAATAATGGTCGACCATTATTTTTTAGATTAACAATATCTTTATTATTATATAAATCTATTACGATTTTTTTTGCAAGATCTTCAAGTTCTTTATCTGATAAAAAGTTAGTCATTAAATATATTATATTATAGTATATTAATATAATATTATATTATATATCTTTACACTTTTATTTCAATTTTTTTTCTTTGAAAGTAAAAAAGTAATGAGAATTATTTATAATTTGAATCAATTTTTTAAAGAAAATAAAGTAATGAGAATTATTTAGATTAAAAAATAAAAAAATAATTATATATAAAAATTATGTTCTATTTAGAGCTATATATTCTTCACGTGTTCTTCGTGTAACCAATGTATGTACGATACCACGACGTGGAGCGGGTTGTTCAGCGGGTGGTAAAAGATTTTGTGATATAAAATCTGTTAAATCTCTTCTAAGTCTTGCATCAGTTTGTGTTTCTTGTTTTACTACTGGTAAACTTTGATTACGAATCAAATGATTAATATATTCCATATTTTCTTCTGAAAATAATTTACCATCTGTTTCATATTTGTCAATTCTAATTAATTCACGTGTTGGTTGTAAAGGAATTTTTATTTTTTCTGGTTTCTTAGTACTTAATACAATATTTATATCATTACGACATATTGGACATTTTAATGCTTCTGTATATTCAGATGAACGAATATTTATAATTCCAGCTAATGCCATAAGTGAAATATAATGTTCACATTCTAACTTTAAGGCAATATATGGAGGTTCATTACCAGAAAGAAAACATATTTCTTCCTTTTCAATTTTGTAATCAAAAAATCCAACGTCTGAATAAATTTCATTGTATCCCAAAGTCAAAATTTTAAAACGATTCATTATAAACCATATGATTTGATTTAAAATACTAACTTTTTGACTACGTGTTTTATACATAAAATCATTAACAATATCCATAAATGGCAAATTACAAATAGCATTTCTGTTGATAATTGAGTTAATAATTTCAAATAAATTATAACTCGAATCATTTACATTCATATTACTATTTTTTTTGATCAATATACCTTCTTCGGATAAAGATAATGAATTAATATTAAATTCATTTTGCCATGAATCAAACTCATAATCATGACTTTTGTATGCAATTAAATCAATTTTTAACTTAATATTATCTTTATCAAGAATAATTGTATAATGTGGTATATTGATCATAAATTTTTTTATAAATCCATTTGCATCTGTAATGTCTTCTGCTTTAATAGTATTTTCAATTACATCAACAACTTTGAATCCATAAAAATCAAAGTCAAATGTAGAATTATTTGAGATTATACGCATTAATGATATAAAATCATTAAATGATTGAATCTCTTCATCATAATTATCTTTGTATGAATAAACCATAATATCTATATCATGATTCACTGGATCTCCATATCCAATATCTGCTGTATGGATAAAAAGTTTTTCAAAAATATTTCTTATAAATGATCCATAGATTTTTGGATTAGAATGTAAACACATTGTTTTCATGAATTTAATAAAACTCATTACAACACGAAACTTATCCTGAAAATGTAATGTCTGTTTTTTGAATTTTATTTGATTCTTAAAATATTCAATCATTTGTTTTGTTTCAGCTGTTTCAGGCTGAGATTTGAGAAATGTGATAAAACTATTTTCATCCATTATGATGTATGATATGATTACAAATTATCAGTAATGTATCCATATATTTAAAGATTCAATTTTTTTCCTTAACAATCTATCAGTTGCAAGTTATCTTTGATAGCCTCAATCTCTAAAAATTAATATTTTTTTTTAAAATATTAATTTTTTTCAGGTGTGTAAACACATATGTTAATTAAGACTCATTTGACTTTTGATTATTTTTCTAGTGGTGTAAAGGATAATACATTATTATTCCATTTAGAGCAGTACAGATTTTAAATTCTTTAAAAGTGTAAAAGGATAGTTAAAAAATCTAAAATATAGATAAATTATATAAATAAAGTAATGATATATAATTATATATTATAATTGTCCAAAGTAATATAAATATTCGTGATCTAATTTGGTAGCTATATAATCAGCAATATAATCTAATGGATTAAAATAATCAGGAATAATAAATTGACTATTAATAGAAATATAATTTCGTTCTTCATAAAAATGTATACTGTCTATTTTAACTGTAATACCAATTATAAAATCAGTAATATGATTAAAACGAGTCATATATACGTCAATATGATTACGATCTTGTATATCACGTGAATTTGCAATGTTATTATTCCATATCCATAAATTACATTGTCTACTATCATGCTTATGCCTTTCTAATCTTTTTCTTGTTCCTCTATAATTTTCATCTTTCATTTGAAGCTTACCAATAACTAAACCCCATAAATTATATATTTCTTGAGTATTACGATTAGATAAGTCACAATCTACAACACCGCCTAAATGATTTTTTAATTCTAAATATTTTTTTTTATATTTTAAATATTTTTGTTGATAATCCATTTATATAATTATTATATATAATAATTATAATAAAATAATTATGAATATATCAAAATCATTTGATGATAAATTTATACATAAATTATCAATAGATAATAATAAAAAAAATATGGATTTAATTAAAAATACTTCTCTCAATAAAGATAATATTACATTTACATATCCACCATATTTAACTCTAACTGATACAGTTAGACCAAATTTAATATTAGATCTAAATGGTATATTAATTTATTCTTCACATTTAATTGATAATAAAGATATACAAAAATATACTGGATTAAAAAATTTTTTATTAATATATAAAGATTTTGATATGAATATGTTTATAATCTATTATCGTAATTATATAAAAGAATTTTTATTAGAATTAAATAATTATTATGATATTTATATTTACTCTAGTTTAAATCGTACACAAACTGATATATTTATATCTACAATTAATCATCTTATTGGTACTAATGTTTTTAAAGGTATATATTTAAAAATAAATAATGTTTCAAAAAAAAATCTTAATGATATAAATCAAGATAAGAAACATTCTGTTATAATAGATTTACATGCAAATAATTGGGATGATTCTGATACAAATATTATATTGATACAATCATTTCGTGGTCCTCATGATAATAATTATGATAAAAATAATGATTTATTAATTATGAAAAAATGTTTAATAAGAATTCATAAATTATTCATAGATAATTTATATGATGATATTCGAAATTATATACACGATTGTGTACTTTCTATCCCTTAACTGCCTATCGGTGTTATAACACCAATGCCAGTTAAGATTCATGTAACGCAAAGTTTAAAATTTAATTTTAAACTTTGCCTAAGGCAAAATATTTTTAAATATTTTGCGTTACTTTTGATAATTTTTTCAGGCGGTTAAAAGATATTATATAATTGGTAAATAAAAATATATTTGTATAGAATTTAAAATTTAATCAAGTGGTATTAATATATCATTAATTTCTATTTTTTTATAATCATTTATTAGTTGTATACATATACTTAAATCACTAATTGGATGTGAATAAATATGTAAATTTTCTGGTTCAAAATTATTTAATCTAACATTAAATTTGTCAGAAAGATTATATACGCCAAATAATTTTACAATACCATCTGATATAGAATCAACAAGTAAGATAGTTTTATCATCTATTCTAGAAACTTTTTTTATTATTAAATTTGCTTTTATCATATATATATAAATATATATATATATATAAATATATATATAAATATATATAAATTATTTTATAAATTTTATATTATCATTTAGAGTGGTATCAAATACTCATCACATTTTTTATAGAAAATGTGATGATTTATGATGATTTATGATAATTTATGATGATTTATGATGATTTATGATGATTTGTAATGATTATTTTAACTTAATATTTTTCTGGCGAATAAAGAATAAATAAAGAATAAATAAACAATAAATAAACAATCACAATTTATCTAAATTTATGTCTTAATTTTTTAATTCTTCAGGTATATTAATAAATTCAAGCCATGCATATACATCATTAATTTTACTATGAAAATGTATACCCGAAGTACATTTCCAATATTCTGCAATATTAAATTCATTAATTAAAATTGTTTCTCCAATTTTATATTCAAAATCAGTACAATAAATTGCAGAGTTTGCCTTCTCAAATTTTGTTTTATTATTAACAATATCAGTTGTTAATGTTATATATGATTCAATTTTTTGTTTACAGATATAACAATTATTTTCAGAAGTATTAAATGCAGTAACACATAATGAACATGTGACATGCTGACAAGGTGTAAACATTACATTTGGCACTTCTGTTAGACATATGCCACAAGTATTTTCTATTTCCTTTACTTTTTTATTTACTATTGGTTGAATATCTATAACTTTACATTTGTTACATCTGAATTTATTATGATAATGATCAAAAACTACTTCTGAGTCATCAGGTATCTCAAGAGTTACTACTGTAGGAATATTATTTGATATTGCGAATTTATAACCAATATTGCCCTCAAATTTATTACGTGTTGCTGATTTTATAATTAATTGATTGGAATTATTTGTTCTAATAATTTCTGCACTTCCATCTTCTTTTAATATGATTTTTGATATATCATGTGTATTCGCTCCTGATTCAACAATAACAGCAATATTATTAATTTGTTTAGTATTATTAATATTATTACCACAATTAATGATAAATTTATATAAATAATTATTATTATTTATTGTAATTTCATCATCGGAAATATTATATATAATTTCATCATTATTATAATATTTTTTTAGTCTATATTTATTAATTTCTTGAAGATTAATTTCAAAATCATTTTTATTATCATTATTAATAGTAATTATTTGATCATCTTTATAATATGTTTCATGAATCACATCATTTAAAATTAATTTATTATAAAACAAATTTCCATTATTATCATAAATATATGTTAATTGAACCGGATCATTATTTTGTTCAATAATATTTATACAATAATTAAATTCATCTGGTTTTTGATATGCATAAACGACAAATAAATTTTCATAATTATTTCTTTCATTATTATTTCTTTCATTATTTCTTTCATTATTATTTTCATTATTATTTTCATTATTATTTTCATTATTATTTTCATTATTATTTTCATTATTATTTTTATTTTTATTATTATTTTCATTATTATTTTCAAAGAGAAATGATGGAATATACATATTTTGTAAATATTTATTATCTTGTGTAAATTTTGAATTAAATTTATTTACTTTATGTGTAAAACCATTAATATATAATTCTGAATCAAAATATAAATTACCATCAATATAAATTTGTTTTTTGATTATTTTATTTTCGTTACTATGAGTTATACAAAATGTATTTGTAGAAAGATATTGTGCATTGTATTTATTTAGATCATTAATATCATTTATATCTAAATTAGAGATATTATGTATTAACATACGATATGAATTATTTTCTAGATAAAATTGTTTATTAAATATTGTTAGATTTATTTTATTACAAATATTTAGATGTTCAATTGTTTCAGATTTAATATAATAAAATGAATTAAATATATTTTTGTCTATATATTTAATAAACATATCATTAAATTCTAATTTATTAATTATTTTATTAAAATTTATTTCAGAATCTAATTTATAAATATTGTATTTATAATGACAATTATTATTAAATTCATATAAATATAAATTTCCATAGTTAGAATGTATATTTTTACAATAAATTATATCTGTAAGATAATATATATTAAATTCATAACATTTTATAAATGTATTATCATTTAATTTTAAATTAATATCAAAGAAATATGAATCACCACAAATCATTATATTAAGATATATATTATCTGATCTATAATTATAATAATTATAAATATCAGTAATTTTATCACTAATAATATTATATTTATTTATTAATTTAGTTAATTTTAATTTAGTTAATTTATTTTGTTTAGATGTTTTATACCCTAAAATTAAATTATAAATATCATACATAAATTCATATTCATTAATTTTGTTATCTGGGTTATAATCATTAATATTATTTATATTATTTATATTATTTATATTATTTATAGTATTTATAGTATTTATAGTATTTATAGTATTTTGGGAAAGAGCAATAGACATTTATATTATATAATTAATTATTAACTATTATATATTTAAATAAATAAAAAATCAATTTTTTAATTAAATTAAATTAAATTAAATTAAATTAAATTAAATTAAATTAAATTAAATTAAATTAAATTAAATTAAATTAAATTAAATTAAATTAAATTAAATTAATTCATTAATTCCATGTATTAGTACAAATTTACGTAAATCATTATTATTTATTAATACTCCAACTGAATTTATTTTATCAATTTTATCAATATTATGATCTAAATTAATATTTGTATCAAAATATAGTCTATAGTGTATAACAAAAAATGGATTTTTTTTATATGGATATTGTAATGTATATACATTTTTAGTATATATTTCTATATCATTATAATTTTCTGGAAAAAGTAAATGTTCTAGTTTAGTTGATGTACATATATTAATATTTTTAATTATAGGTTTATATGATAGTATAATTTCATAATTATTATCATCATCATCATTATCATTATCATTAAATTTATGTAATATATCTATTTTAATAATAGGTATATCAGAAATATATCCAACAAACAAATCAAAAAAACTATCTGTATTTTCTAATATAATAGTATTATTCTCTATTTTTATTATTTTTTTATTATTTGTAATTACTGGATTATTATTTAAAATATAATCATAAATATCATTTATATTTTGTAATATTTTATTATTATTTACTATTGATAATATTTTTAGACAATCATAAGATAAATTATTAGACAATATCAGCATATATTTTTATTTAATATATGTTTTATTTAATATATTTTCTATAAAATAAATAAAAATCAATTTTTTTATAAAATATCATATCTTAACATGAATAAACTATTTTATTGTTTGATAAATTTCTGAGTGAATTGAGTACAGAAGAAACACCAGATATTCCATAAAGCGGAGGATGGCTAAACGTGTTATAAATGTGATTATTACACTTTTTTCACTGAAAAATGGGACACCTTAATATAAATTATTTTTCTTTATTTTTTTCAATAAAATCATTTGCTTGAGTAAATAAATATTTAAAATAATTTTTAAGATGTTCCTTATCTATTATTTTATAATCATCTGTATAATATTCGGCATATTATTTAATTATATATTTATCATCATATTTATCATCGAAATAACTATCAGTTATAACATCATCAGTGTTATGTGAACGATATGAATGTAGATCTCTAATTGTTATTATATAATATTCATTATTAGATATAAAATATGTATAACCAATATTAATCATATAGTTTACTTTAATATACTTTAATATACTTTAATATACTTTAATATACTTTAATATACTTTAATATACTTTAATATACTTTAATATAGTTTAATATAGTTTACTTTATTTTATTCATTTTTTAATAAAAATTGAAAATCAAAATATATTGTTTGTATTTATATATATATATAATATTATTATTATTTTACACAATGGCTTCTGCTATTTCTACTTCTTCTCTTACTGATCGTCTTTTTGATGACATGGTTGAGAGTGATCATGATATTACTGGACTATATTGTCCAGATTTTAGTATTACACGGCTTCCTAAAAAAAATTCTACACGTCGTATCTATAATCCTCGAAATTCATATGAAGAGAATGAACTTGATATTATCCGTTCTCCTACAGATGATCTATCTGTTCCTATTACTGAGGTTGACGCATTCATCCACGCAAAGGATCTTCGTATTACCAATACAAACATCATTTTGCACAAGCATGGAATGTTTGATACCATTCAGAATGCATTGGAAACTTATTCTACACAGAAGACAGATACTTACGATCCTCATACCAATATGATCAAGAGTAAATACACATTGCCAGTGATTGGTTTTTTGACTTGTGATAAGCGTGATACCAGTTCTATTACAAATTCTGCTTATTCTAAGAATCCATCGCCTTATTTGACAGAGCCACGTGAGCGTTTTATTATGATCGATGGCAACAAGTATTCGAATTGGAAGCTTTATCGTCGTATAAGTGGTCGTCTTGTGCCATTGCATTTGTCTCACAATTATGATTTTTCTGCAAAGGCAATTGTGAATGACGGTGAGCAGACTTTTCGTGTTGCAAAGACAACGATTGGTAAGAGTTATATTACTTTGACGTTTCCATCTGATGTTCAACTGTCCGGATTGTCTATACACCCCGAGAAGCTTCAGTTCGAGTCAATCCATTCCACTACGATTCGTTGTCATGGTAAGTGTACAAAGCAGAAGCATTGTATTTCTTGTTTGAGTAATGATCCGTGTTATGTTATGTCATTCAAGATTTTTATTCGTTCAACACTTACTGATGGATGGATTCCATACGGAACTTTTTCTGGAAACACTTCAATTTTTGATTCTACTCGGATTTCTTTTGATCCGATTATGATGAAGGAGATGCGTATTATGCCTACCAATTATCACATAGGCTTTGATAAGATCCAACTTTTCCCGATTGGTCAATCCATTTCTACTACACCCACTTCTGATGACATGTTTGTTACTTACACACTCACGACACCTCGTGATGGTAAGTATATTAACCGATATGACACGATCACTGATACTTTTCGCAAGTATAATATTTCGTCATGTAATTGTCCTCTTTGTACTCCTCGTCGTTCTGGCAAGGGTACTTATAAGGAGCAGTATCGTATTATGCGAGACGTCATTGATGTTGATTTGTAAGTAGTATATTTTTATATTATTTTATTATTTTATTATTTTATTATTTTATTATTTTATTATTTTATTATTTTATTATTTTATTATTTTATTATTTTATTATTTTATCCTTTATCCGCCTGAAAAATATATTAAGAATAATAAAAAAAATGAATTATATATTCTATGTATAATTATCATTATAAATAAAACATAATAATAAATAAAACATAATAATAAATAAAATATAATAATAAATAATTTAATGAACAACGATGATAACATAAAAATATATGATCAATGTAAAAAAATGTTTCCATATTATAAAAATGATATAAATTCAGATAAAGCAAAATATGTAAAACAAATATTAATAAATAGAAATATAAATACAACAAATAATAAAATTATATTGGATGTTGAGACCAATGGTTGTATCATGCCACAAAATAAACAGAATAAACAGAATAAACAGAATAAAAAAAATAAATTAAAACAAATAACATATAATAAAATAGTACAGATATCATATTTATTACTTGATAATAATAATAACATAATTGATACAATAAATCTGTATCTAAATGATGGAGATAATACAATTGATTATTATAAAAAAATAAATAAAGAATTTATAAAAAAATATGGTATATATCCACAATATATTTTATATAAATTGGCAGAAGATCTATCAAAATGTTCACATATAATAGGACATAATATTGATTATGATATAAAATGTATAATAACACACTTTAATAAATATAATATAAAATTTACAATACCAGAGATAAAATATTGTACAATGAAAGAATCTAAAGATATTGTAAAATGTGTAAATAAATTAGGCAGGATAAAATATCCGAAATTAAGTGAATTATGTGAATATTTAAAAATAGATATAGATAATAAAAAATGTCATGATAGTTTATATGATATCAATTTAACTTATGAATGTTATCTAAAATTATTTCAGTTAGAATTAGAAAATATAAAATATAGTTTAGAGACACCGGAAGAAATAAAAAAAATAGATAAATTACAAAAAGAAATTATGGAATTAGATAATCTATTAAATAAAAAACAAAAAGAATATATTGAATTATGTAACAATATAATGATATTTACAAATAATGATATTTACAAATAATTTTATTTATAAATAATTTTATTTACAAATAATAATATCAAAACATATCTAGAATCTAATAATAGTTATGAAATTTTAGATAGGTTTAAAAAATAAACAAAAATTTGTATATAATATTGCAAATTGTAATTATAATGGATCTGTTTCTCAAGGTAATATGAAATTATATGTATCACGATCATTACGTAGATTATTTAGAAAAGCTATACACGATTTAATAAATTCTAATAAAGAAATACAACAATTAAAAAAAATAACTAATATAATATTATAAATATAATATGAATAAATATAATATGAATAAATATATAATAAATAAATATGTAATAATTATATTTATAATTTATATTATTGTACTATATATTACTAATACACGTGAAAATTTTGAAGAATTAAAAACATATAACATACCTAAAAATATTTTTACTTTTTGGAATTCATCAAAACTAGATCCATTAATAGAATATCATATACAAATATGGGAAAAAAAATTACCATATTGGAAAATACATATATTAACAATGGATAATATTAATGAATACATTGATAAAAAATATTATATACAATTTATAAATCTTAGTCCACAACATTTTTCAGATCATGTTAGATTATATTTATTAGAAAAATATGGAGGATTATGGATGGATGGAAGTATCTTAATAAGAGATCCAACTTTTATATATAATTTATACAATGATATGTATAATAAAAAAAGTCAGTTAGGTGTATTTGAATATAAAATTAATACAATTAATAATTCATATCCATATTTAGAAAATTGGTTTATAATGGCACCAAAAAATAGTTATATTATAAAATTGTGGAAAATAGAATTTGATAAATGTCAAAAAACAGATGAAACTATTAATAAATGTAGAAATATAATAATAAATTCTGGTACGAATATAAATAAAACCATAAAAGATAATAATTATTTAATGCAACATGCAATATTAAATATGTTATGTAATAATAAAAGTATTAACTTAAATGATATAAATATATTACAAGCATCTGATTCTATGTTTTATCTACAAGATAAAGTTAACTGGAATGTAGAAAAATTAGGTAAAATATTATTAAGTGATGAAATAAATAAATATAATAATGTATATGCTATAAAATATACTAAATATGCAAGAATATATTTAAGTGACAGAATTCAACAATATAAACAATATCAAAAATTTGAATAATATTAGATAATTATTTGTAACAAATTTTTATTTTATCAATAGATAAATAATTTAAGTATGTTGCAAATCCTATCCATAAAACATATGGTAAATATAATAATTTATTATCTTTATTTTTATATAGAATAAAGATAGAAGTTGCAAGAATTAATAATATTGTTATAAATGCATTTTCAATATCTTTTTGTCCAAAATAAAAATATGTCCAAGAGATATTTAATAATAGATTTATAACAAATAATGTTATCAATAATTTATTTTTAGAATCTAATATCTCCTTGAATACTTTTATCAATAAAATATATAATATTGTCCATACTATAGGAAATACATAATTAGGCGGTGTAATATTTGATTTGATACAATTATACCAACTATTATTTACATTTGATTTTGTAAATCTACCACCTAAATATGCTACTAATAATATACTAAATAGTGAAATGATTATATTATTCATCGTCTATATATATATCTAAAAAATGAAAATTAAATAATATTAATAATTTTTATTATCAATAATGATCAAACGTCAAAGGAGTTTTAATTATCATATATGTTTATAAAAATAAATTATAAAAATATATTATAAAAATATATTATACTATTATATATTATAAAAATGACTAAAAATATTTTAACAGAAGCTGTTATTATTGGTGTTGCATTAGTAGTTGTTGGTATGTTATTGCATTTAGGTGCAAGCAAATTTATGAAACATGATATGAACAATAATGTTGTACTAGCTACACATTTTTTTGTTGCAGGTGTTGCAGTACATTTATTATCAGAATATAGTGGAATAAATAAATGGTATTGTAAAAATGGTATAGCATGTTCTTCATAAATAACAAAAAATTACATAAAAAATTACATAAAAAATTACATAAAAAAAGCTTGATAATATTTATCATCATCTTCTATATTTTTTTTATTTAGATCAAATATTTTTTGTTTATTATCATCACTAATACACACGCCACAATGATCTTCATTATTTCTATCAATTATACGATTAATAATATTAGTATTAGTATTAATATTAGTATTGGTATTAGTATTTGGTACAGACCATCTACCAATAAACACTTCTTGTTTCATATTAGAAGAAAAAATATTTGTAATAGCTTTTGATGAAAAATTTTGAACAAATTTTGTGATAAGAATCATTTGAATATATATTACTTATAATAAATAATATATATCTAATATATTATTATATTCAATTTTTTTGATGTATAAATACTTGTTGGATGTATAAATACTTGTATTTCTTTTTTAATTTTTTATCCTTTATCCGCCTGAAAAATATACATGAATCTTAACTGGCATAAGTTTTTCTTAAAATTATAAAATACATATTAATATTTTAAGTGGAATATATAATATAAATAAATAAAAAAATAATATAAATATATATATATGGAAATTAGAGATAAATATTTGAAATATAAATCAAAATATTTAAATTTAAAAAAAGGAGGATTTAATGATTTTACAGATAAAATTAGACAAATAAAAAAATATTCTACTCTTAATTATGATTATTTAATTAAATATTTTATTACAAATTATGATTGTATATCACGAGCAGTATTATTTTTAGATTTACAATCAAATCTGGGTGACGATAGTTGTAGACTAGATAAGTTTAGTTCAGTTGATAGTTTTTTAGAATCTAGATGTTATGCAACTGTAAATATATTTAATTATATATTTGAAAAAAAATCAATGATTCCGATGTCTTTAAATGATGGTACATTTAATATAGGATCAGGTATAGGAACATATAATAATTATGGTGAATGGTTAAAACGTGTTTGTCGAATGTATAACTATAAAAAAAGAGGAGATATTGGTGCCAAAATATTTATAGAATCATCAATAAAAGAGATATTGATATACGCAAAAAGACCATTAATTTTTGAATTTCAAATTGATCCACATAAATCAGATGAAAGTATAAAATCATCATTTCCAGGACATATCGGAAATCTTGTATATATTCCATCTGATACAGATTCAAATGATTTATCGAAAGGAAGATATTATTGTATTCAATCATTTGTGTATAGTTATTATCCAATCCAAAAAGAGATAAGTTTAGATGAATTTATAAGATATATTATGATATATATATATAAATTTAATCTTAATGATAATGATACAGATCTATTTGGATTGTATGATATTAAATATATAAATAAAAGTGATTATTATGAAGTTACATGGAATAGTCCAGTTGATTATGATTTAGAAAAAATATATGGCAAACTAAAAGATCCGATTATAACTATTAAAATTATAGATAATTATGAAATAATTTATTCAAAATTAATTTATATTTTATGTACAATGTTCATTTTATTAAAAATAGTAAAATATATATTAAAAACATTTATTAATTTAGATTTTAGTAAAAATATGCATGGCATAAATGATGTAAAAACATATAAATTACGACAAAATATACCTGTATATAAATCCATTACAGATACTTATTTAGAAAATTGTAGAGAAAATAATCATTTAATCAGACCAGAAAATATAATTGCAGAGTTATTAAATGTATCACTAGATAAAATTAAATTTGATGAATTTTATAATCATAAAAAAATATTACAAACAGATATTAATAATACTATAAAAGAAAAATTAATGGATACCATAAAAGTAAATGAAAAACATTATGCAAATTTATTTAATGCTGTAAATGAATTAGTTAATATGAATAAAAAATCATTTATAGGGTATACTAATAATATTTATGATTTAAAATTATATCTAAATAAAAATGATTTACAAAATTATGATCCAACTCATAAAATATATTTTGATGAATATTTTCTATCTGCAGAAAAATTGTCACATTTAATTATAAAAATGAAAAATTATATTATTTCAGATAATACAGGCATACCTGAATTTAAAAATATTTCACCAATATTTGCATTCTTTGGTTTATTAAATATTTTACAACTTAATTATGGTTCAATGTTAAAATTTAATAAAGAACATAAACACAGAGACCACCATAAATATACAGATTATTTAGATTTAAGTTATTATTTTATTATTAATATATTAAATAATATTGAATCAAAAAAATCATATAATGATATAGACTTAATTAAAAATAGTTTAAAAAGTAAATTTAATATAATTAATTATGCATGTAAGTGTCCTAAAGGTTTCATTTGTAATTGTGAAATAGAAATAAGAGTATCAACCATTATGAGGTACACATTTTTATCATATTTTATGATATTAGAAAAAATAGATCCTAGTTTTTATAATATATTAGATAGTATACCAATACAATAAATAATATCAAAATAATTAAAATATATCTAAAAATATATCTGAAAATATATCTAAAAATATATCTAAAAATATATCTAAAAATATATCTAAAAATATATTAAAGAATTTTTACGATGTTTTAACAATTATACTAGTTAAAATTTTAGTTATACTAAAAATATCAAATTTTAGTTACACTAAAAATAGCATTTTTTTTTTATTTTTTGGCATCTGATTAAGGACAATAATATAATATATATATATATATATATATATATGAGTGAAACTGAAAAAATAATTAATAATATAATTGATGAAAAATTAAATTTAAATATTGATAAATATAATGATTTATACAATTTTATTTTATATGATGATATTTATGATCCAAAATTATCTGGATTATTTGATCCATTTGTTAAATATTATGATTTAATTACAACAGATGAAAATATTAAGACTATTTTTTTATCAAGTGGATATAATATTAACGAATTTGAAGAATACATAACATGTATAAATAATTTTTTAAAGAGTCAGTTTTATATAAAACCAAGAATATGTATAACAGATGACACTACTAAAATTGGTAAAACAATAGAAAAAATATTATATACATCAATTGATTCGATAAAACAACAATTTAAAGATAATGAACAAAATATAACATTGATGGATGAAGAATTTATATCAATAATAGTATTAAGTAATAACAAAAATACAAAACATGCAATTGGATTTTATTATAAAAAACATGAAGTTCCAGATTATTATTTAATATTTATAATTAATAGAGGTGTCGGATGTGAATATCACGATGCTACATTACAATATGAAGAAGAAAAAATACCGGCAACATATGGAATAATTGGAATATTTTTAAATACACTATATCTAAAACAAATACTATCATATATAAAAATATTTTCAAATAATATACATTATATAGATTTATACAGATATATATTTAAAATTATATATCAATACAAACAATTTAATGATAATACTAAATTTTATTTGACAGAATACCCACATTTATTTTTAAAAATGAAAACACCGCAACAAATAATAGGTAATTGTACCATTATTTCATTATTATCACCACTAATAATAAAAGATTATTTATCATCAAATAAAAAAAAAGAATGTGATATATATGAATTTGTAAAATATAATAAATTTTATTATACATTAAAACAATATATATATATTAAATATATTAATATATTTTTAAATAATGATTTATTAATAAACAAAGAAAATTATAATAAATATAAATTATTTAATGAAGTATTACAATTATTAGATTCAAAAAAATTATATATTAATTTAGATGCACACAATAAAAGTAAAATATTATTAAGTAGATTAAATGATAAATATATTAAATTAATTGAAAATAATAATATTATTAATGAAAAATTATTAAATTGCCATGATTTAAATTTTTCATTAAAAAATAAAATATTTACAGAAATTCATGTTGATGATAGTATTAATATAGAAAAGCGAAAAAAAAAATTTATAGATTATAATAATGATTTGGATACAATAATACAACAAATTAATAATATATCATTTATAAATGTCGATGATGTATTTAATAATATTAAAATATTTGAGGATTATATAATAAAATTATATGAATTAAGACAAAATTTTGAAGATTATATATGTTTATCACAAAAATTATATAATTTTATGAAAAAATTTATAATAATATCTGAAGTAATAATAAATAATAATAATGATTTAGCAAAATCTGATATATTAAAGAATGATAAAAAAGTAGAATATATCAGTAAATCACTAAATAAAATAATTACATATTATTATAATTTAAATTTTAATAGAAAAAAATCTGATAAATATATGCATAATATATTAAACATACAAGAAGAAGAAGAAAAAGAAAAAGAATATGCAATAAATGATATTTTTGATGTTGTAAATATATATTTTATTATTATAGTTGGTTTATTAGTAGATGTAAAATATGGTGATGATAAAATAAATCAAAATATCGAAGATGATATAATAAATTATAATGTAAATATATATTTACAAAATTATATTATAACATCCTCATATGATTACGACACAATTCATAAATTAGATACTTTAATGAGAAGACCAAATATATTTAAATATTTTATACACTATGATATTTCTCCTAAACATGAAAGTATTGTTCCTGAAACTGGATTTAAACCATCTATGAGTCATATGATGGATGAAATAGTAAGACGTGAAGATGGAGTAGGATCTGATATAATATATGAAATGAGTTATAAAACATATGACAATCCAAAAATTAATAAAATCATACGTAATAAATCAACATTATCAAATTTTAAAGATATATTTTTTACAATACAAAATAATGAAGAAAATGAAGAAAATGAAGAAAATGACGAAGTACCAACACTACCACAAGTACAAGTACCAACACTACCACAAGTACAAGTACCAACACTACCACAAGTACCAATACAAACACAAGTACGAACACTACCACAAGTACCAACACTACCACATGCACCAATACAAACACAAGTACCAATACAAGTACCAATACAAGTACCAATACAAACACAAGTACCAACACTACCACATACACCAATACAAACACAAGTACGATTAATAGTACCAACACAAGCACCAACACTACCACATGCACCAATACAAACACAAGTACCAATACAAGTACCAATACAAACACAAGTACCAACACTACCACATACACCAATACAAACACAAGTACGATTAATAGTACCAACACAAGCACCAACACTACCACATGCACCAATACAAACACAAGTACGATTAATAGTACCAACACAAGCACAACAACAAGCACGATTACTAGCACAGCAACAAGCACAAGCAAAAGCACGAACCGATAAAATAGAAATAATAACACAACGTATGATGGATACAATGCAAAGAAGTATAGATAATGCGCAAAAAGTTATGAGTATAAGAGAAAACCATATCGAAAAAAAAGAGAAAAATGAAAATACTAAAAAATATTATAATATACCTTATAGTTCAAATAATGAATATTTATCATTTAAATGTTTTATTAAATTATTTGATGAAATAAGAACTATAAATGATACTATTCTTTTAAAATATTTTAACGAACAAATATCAGAATGTTCAGAATTTAAATGGTTATTAATTAAGGGTAATGCTTTTAATACGAATACTGTAAATTATAATATTAATAATAAGAATATTAGAAATATGGATATACGTTGTGGTATTGAAAAAAATAGGAAATGTATTCATACATCAATATATGATTTATTAGATAATATAAATTATTATATATTTTCAGATTCAAATAATTACAATATAATAAATACTTTAATATTTTATGGACATATTAATAATACTTTAAATAAATTTACAGATTCATATAATAAAATAGACAAATTAAAATTTGATGGTATAAATTATAGTATATATGATTTTTCACAAAAAAATCACATACATATGATAGAAAATATAAAACTTGTTTTTCAAAAAATATATGAATATCAAGAATATTCTATAAGAAATATATTAACAAATATATATTATGATATAATTTTATCAGGAATAAATATAATAAATATTTTTAAATTATTTGATTACGAACATTTTAATGAAATTATTATTTTGATAGACAAGATAAATAAATATATGAAAAATCCATTATTAGATTATTATATAAATAAATATAATGTAGCGCATGATGTAAATTATAATAATTTATTAACATATTTAGACAAATATATAAAAATATTATTTTTTAATAATACTCGATTTGAAGCAGAAGAAAATTCTAAATTATTATATACAACATTCTTTAATATATATAATTTATTTGATGATGAAAATATTAAAAATAAAATAAAAGAACATGATTCATATTCAAATTTTATATTTGCTAAAAGATCAGATGAAAGGAACACCAAATTACAATATTTTAGTCATATAAATACGACATATAACGAATTTATATTAAGAAGATGTGATTTATATTATGTCAAACAACTATCATCAACAAATTATTTATTATTAAAAAACGATGAACAATTTATTCTTTCCAACACAATAAATATAAAAGAACAATTAGAAATACCAATACAATATATAGTTAATAAACATTTAACATATAACTTTATATGTAATATATCATTATCTAATAAATATATATCATATAAATTAAATAATATTAAAATTAAAAATATAAATTTTAATAAATTTAGAAAAGAGTTACATTATAATAATGAATCATATATTAGTCAAATAGTAGATACTGATTTTAAATATATAAATAAACAAACTTTTTTTATAAATAGTACAGATAAAACCGAATATATTGCAAATTGTGATAATTCTTCTATAATTAAAATAAAATTGGAAGATGCTACATATCAAATATATTATAATAATACAATAAACGGACAAATATTAAAGTTAAATGATATTATAAATCATAATAATCGAAAAATTCCAGATATTTATTTTAAAATATTTTTAATGATAAATAATAGACAAACATTAGAATACAATGATTTATTACTCATAAATAATAATAGTAATAAAGATGAATATTATTTTATTATACCAGAATTAAATGAATATATAAAATATAACATTACTAATAATAAATTAACATATAGAGATAATGTTATATTATGTGAAAAAATCCCATATATAATAAATAAATTTATTTTTACCATTCCATATATGTGTGTATTAATAAATGGTACATATAATTTACTTGGAAATACTGATGAAAATACATTATTTACATTACAACTACCATTTAATGATATGTTTCAAAATTATGATGATAATATGTTTTATTTATTAGAAGAATTATTAAATAATAATTGTTTTTATGAAGCAGAAATTATATTAATAAAAATTATGGAATATAATAAAATTAGCAATAAAATTAATAATAAAATATGTACAATAAATTTATATAATTTTATTACAGAAAAAACATCATATCCAATATATTATAATTATTTTATGGCAGTTCTTGAAACTATTGATAATTTAAAAATATTCAATAATCAACAAATAATAAAAAATATAAATTCTGAAGTAAAAAATATATATAATCATCAAATATATTTTTATAATAAATTTAATTTTACATTAATTGATACATTTGAAGATAAAACAGAAAATGTCCCCTTAAATAACATTTCAGATATAATTCTAACTATACCTAATATTATTTTATTTAAAATATTTTATGTATACGAAGAACGCAAATTAATGTCATCGTGGATAGAACATATAACAAAAAATTCGATTACATTAATTGATTATTTATTAACTGGTATTGTGATACATCAAGAACAAAAAACTGGATTAGAAAAACCTAAATCTCCATATGATCGTAGACCATATCCATTATATCAATATATGTTAAACACAACGATGTTTTATTTTAATGATATATATTCTTTACATACTCCAGAAAATATGATAAAAAAAACCAATATATATAATATAAATGTTAATAAATTTATACATAATTCAGAAATAATTAATATACCTAGAAATTATTTAAGAATAGATGTTAGTATAGAAAATATAACTAATCTAAATAAAACATATGTAAAACAACAAACAAATATTACAGAAAATTTAAGAACAGATTATGAATCATATATAGACGATAGAAATAAAAATACATTAAATTTTGTTGATAAATTAACAATAGAAAATATTATTGAACAGTTAAAAAATAAATTAAAAACAAATATTGATATTTTAAATCAACAAACAATTGAAAAAAATATAAATAATTTTATGCAATTTAATAATACAATAGAAATATTATATAATAATAATTATGAATATTTTTCATTAATAATGACTATAAATAAATTATATGATTTAATAAATATAATAAATGATATCTATACTGGTACATATAATGAAAATTATGATATAACAATTTTTATAAATAAATTAAATCAAGAACCATATTGGATACATAGAAGTACGATATTATCATCACTATTATGTTTCGAATATATTTTTGGAAATTATATTAGACAAAATCAGGAAGATTTTACAAATATATTATATGATGATATTAATACAGATGAAGGAAAAAAAATATATCAATTGTTGATGGGGGAAGGTAAAACTAGTGTAATTGCACCAGTATTAACATTAAAATTATTAAATAAACATATAGATACAACTATATTTCATGTAATACCTGAAAATTTAATAAAACAATCGGTTAAAATTTTTAATCCAATTTTTTATAAATTAAATAGATATTCTTTTAGCTATATTGATAATATTAAAGATAAATTTCCAAATTTTACTAGAATAAATATTATTTCTGATGTAAATTTAAAATATTTAGTATTAAAAAATATTCGAAATAAAACATTTAGATTAAAAATGGAAAAATATAATTATATATATGATGAAATTGACATAATAGCTGATCCAATTAAATCACAATTAAATATAGTATCTGAAAAACCACATTTATTAGAAAATGGTAAAATAATATTTAATATAATACATGATTTTATATATAATTTTTATTTTAATAAAGAAGAAGTATTTGTAAATATAAGAAAAACATTATTACAAAAAGGATTTGATAATTATCCACATTTATATTATGGAAAAGAAACAATAGACTCTGAAATAATAACAATTATAATGAAAATATATTATGACGTTATTAATAAATATGATTCAAAATGTGCAAATATTTTAATTAAAATTATAGAAAATAAATCATTAAATCAATCTGAAATATCTGAAATATCTGAAATAAAAAGTGCAAATCGTCGATTACAAATATTAAATAATTTATATAATTTTTCAAAATTAATACCATCAATTATAAAACAAATACATCGTAGACATTTTGGTATAAAATATAATGATCTAGAATTAAATGAGTTGTTTAGTAAAATTATACAGGATCGTAAAACTTTTATGAATTATAAGGTAAAAGATTTTTTTATACCTGTTCCATTTTTATTTAATGAAACACCAAGTAAAAAATCAGAATTTTCAGATTATTTATTTAATATTGCATTAACAATCTTATGTTATTATGATAATTCAATCGAACGAATAAGAGATATTGATATAGAAATATATAATAAATATATATATAATATATTTTTACAAGAATTACATAAGAAATATGAAGATAATGAAGGTAATAGAATATTTAGAAAACTTATAGAAGGTACAAATGAAACAATAAAGTTAGGTGATAAATTTAATTTTAATATTTCAAATAATAATCTTAAAATCATAAAAAATAATTTTTATAATAATCATATGGAGAATTATTTAAAATCTATCATATTGCCAAAATATATTAATATAATAGATTCATATTTGAATATATCGATGACAGATATTTTAAGTTCAAAATTTGCAGAAAAAAAAATATGTTTTACCGGAACACCATATGTAAATATACAAAAAGAATTAGATAAAACAAAACAATTTAAAAATATTGAATTACAACAACTTGGTTATGGAAATATTATTGCAAGTATTATTGGTTTAGATAATCCATCTAATATTTATGAATTAAATACATATGAAAATATTATTAATCATGCATTGGATAAAGGTTATAGTGTATTAATTGATACCGGTGCATTTTTTATAAATAAACATAATATAGATATTGCCAAAAATATTATGGAATTAATAAAATCTAAAAATTTATCATATGATATCGTAGTATTTATTTCTAATAAAAATGATAAACTAGGTATAACAACAAATAATGAATTAATAAAATATGAAAATATAACAATACCATTAAATAAAAGATTTTATTTTTATGATAATTCACATATTACAGGCATAGATATGAAAATAAATTTATTTGCAAAAGGTTTAATAACAATAAATTCATTAAATAGATTTAGAGATATAGCTCAAGGTATTTTTAGATTAAGAAATATTAATAAAGGTCAAACAGTTGATTTCGCAATAACAACAAATCTTAAAAATTTATTAACTGATAGATATACTTTACTAAATTTCTTATTAAATAGTGAAGATAGATATCAAAAATCACAACAATTTTTATTAAATAAACAAAATGGATTAACATTATATAGAGAATATTTCTTAGAAAAAGACATAAATTCAATTGATTTAAACAATGATATGATTAAATATTTAAAATCGAATATATATTTTCAACCAGCAAATTTAACAAATATAAATGATATTAATAAAATTAAATTTGATTTATATGATTTATATAATGAAGAATTAAAACAAATATTAAAAATTATTGATGATACAAAATTAAAAAATATATTAAAAGAATTAAAAAAAATATCAATAATAACAAAAGATAGTAGCAATATTACAGAAATAGAAAATGAAAAACAAGAACAAGAACAAGAACAAGAACAAGAACAAGAACAAGAACAGGAACAGGAACAGGAACAGGAACAAGATCAAGCAGAATATATAATGGATGAATATAAACCAAATTTTTTTCCAAAAAAAATATTAATTGATGATTATTTTATACATTCTAATTTTAATGAAAATGATATATTATTTGAATTAACTGATGAAAATATTAGTATATTAATATCAAAATTAGAAAATTCTGTAGAATATTATTTAATTGAAGAAATAAAAGTTTTAAGAGATTATTATGATCTGAAAGAAATAACATATTATATAAAATCTCAAAGAAGCAAACAGAGTGATATATATTTATTTCCTAAAAATAATATTGAGAATATAGAGAACATAGATACAACACAAAAATGTACAATATTATTATATAAATTTAAAAGATTATTTAATAATCTTCCGATATATATTAGTGGTATTAATATTACATATATTGATATAAATAATATAAAATTTAATTGCGATGGTGTAATACATTTTTATAAAAAAGATGATGGAAAATATATGTATTCAATTTTAGTAAATATAATAGAATTACAAGAAATAATTAATTATTTATTAAAAACAAATAATCAAGATCATATAATTGAAATATTTTCTATAAATAATATAAAATTATATTCACATAATCAAAATATACATACTGAAAAACTATCAGAATTAACAAATAATATAATAAATATATTATTAAATCTAAATGAATCATATAATTTATTTATAATTAAAAATTTAGATTTTATGAACAAACTAAGTGATTTTCAAATCAATATGTTGAAAAATAATAAAAAATTTAAAGAGAATACATATATTAATAATAATAAAATTGATATCTATAATAAAATTAATATATATAAAAAAATATCATATCAATCATTATTATCTGGAATATTATTTTGTAAAATAATATTAGATAATACAACAGATTTTCAAGATAAAATTTATAATTCTGAAGAAATAATAGATTTAATTACAAACTGTTGTAAAAAAATAAAAGAAAAAGATTCAAAATATTATAAACATCTTAATAAATATTTATGTAAACAAAAAACAATACAATATGATATTGGTTTAATATTTGAACATATTTTTAAAATACAAATAAATAGTGTTGATAATATTGTTGAATATATACATAGAAATAATTTAAAAATTAATAAATTATGGTATATATTAAAAATAATTGAATATATAAATTTTGATTTTGACAAACATGATTTATTACAATTAACATTATAGAAATTTTTAATTAAAGTATTGTTTAATTGTTTAATTGTTTAATTGTTTAATTGTTTCTTTATTTTTTTATTTTAGATACATATTTTAGATACATATATAACATTATAAAAAATAAATATTAAACAATAAGATTTTTTAAATTTAAATATTTATTTTTATATTTTAAATATTTTTCTTTATATCCACCATATGTCATATTTGTTACAGTCATATCATCTGGTAATTTTTTGGATGCAACAAGTTTATCTATTTCTTCTTCAAAAATCTTTCGTATTTGATGAATGCGTGTATTTTTAAGAGTACTTCTAATAATACGTACTGTGTCACCTAAAAATTCAAGAACTTGTGGTACTCTACTTAAGAAATATCTTTTCATAAATGTATGTGCTGTAAGTGGATTGAGTGTTACATCTTGATACGCCTTTAACTGATCAAATCCACGAGATGTACCAACGTCTACTTTATAAACTTTATGATGTGGTTCTGATATATCAGGACATTCCATTGTTATACCAAAAACTAGATTATTATCAACATATCGAGATCCTTTAAATGTTTCTGCAGGTTTAGTTAATTCAACTGAAACATCATCAATTTGTCTTTGTGTTATAAATGTTCTATTCAATTCATCGAATGCAGTAGAATCAGACTGTATACAATGACCAATAACGATTCTAATATTATCAGGATTTAATTTTTTTGCAGGATTTATATTATTTGGATGATCTATTAAAAATGATTTTATATCATCAATAACTTGTGTACAAAATGGATTAGATGGATCTTGTAAACGTGTATTAATAAACTCATCATATCCATATTGTCTACTATCTAATTGAGCAGAAGACACAAAATCAATAAAAATTTGTTCATATTCATTTAGATGACCAGAATTATTTATCCATTTATTAAAAGTATCACATTTATTAAATGTAAATGAAGGAAATGTACGATCATAAACTTGACCATGCATAAATAATGTGTTATTAATTCTTAAAAATACACCACTCCCTCGTTCCATATATAATTTAAAACCATGATTATTTAATTTAAAATAATCATTTCTTGGTAATGTTTCAATATTACCTAAACTATTTATATATGGCATATTTTCTAGTGGATCATGCATATATCTTTCAAATCTTCTGTTATTTTTAAAATTAGCATATTCGTGATTTCCTATTAATTTTATTACACGTCCAAAACATTTTTGTGCCATTTCATCCAACTTATTTAAAAATTTAAGTATTTTAATTTCTACGTGTGAATGTATAGGTGTTTTATCTATAGTTTTTTCTCTAACTGGATCTATTATATCACCAACAATTACAACATGAGTTGTTCCTCCAATCCACTCAAAATTTAAATGAGCATTTGCATCAAATTCTTGATGTTCTTGTAGATCTAATAGATTTAACTTTAATAATCTATCAAATTCTGGATCACGTATATTATTTCCAAGTGCAGGAATATTACTTCTAGAACGAATAACTTTTGCACAATCGCGTAATGCAATTATAAGTGCATCTATATCACCATGAATATCTGAGAATGATATTATACGTGTTGATGAATCTATATCTAATTCTGATGTATCTTTAAATAATTGTGGGGTTGCAACTACTGCCATTATATATATATATATATTTATATAATAATTATATAAATATAAAATAATTATATTTATATAGTGTTCTTTTCGTATTTTTGTATCTACATATATAAATTCATAATTTTAGTATTAAGAACATAGAATCTTTGTAGGTAGGAAGCGTGAGAATTTGTCTTTAATAAATTCCGAATATAAATCATATCATTCAAATGGGCAATTATATTAATGGTATACAAGTTGATTAAAAAAATTGAATTATTTATTTATTAATTGATATACTGAAATATACTAAAATATACTAAAATATAATAAAATATACTAAAAATGTCACAAATTTATGATATTAATAAGTATATTGGTGTTTATGTTGATGTTGATTTTGATGATGATATAACTGATCATATGTTAAAATATATTAAAATGACAGAAACTTCTGATAATTATAGTGGTGTTTATAGAACTTATTATGATCCAGAAAAAACACAATTAAAATCAGAAGTATTTATACATAATGAAAAAAGAGAAGGAGTTTATAAATCATATCATGAAAATGGACAATTATATGAAGAAGTTAATTATATTGATGGAGAACAAAATGGGATATATAAATCATATTGGGATAATGGGCAATTATATTCAGAAGTAAATTATATTAATGGTAAAATAAATGGGATTTATAAATCATATCATTCAAATGGGCAATTATGTGTAGAAGTAAATTATATTAATGGAAAAGAAAATGGGATTTATAAATTATATTATGAAAATGGACAATTATATAAAGAAGTAAATTATATTAATGGTAAAATAAATGGGGTTTATAAATTATATGATTCTAATGGACAATTATGGGATGAAGTAAATTATATTGACGGTAAAAAAGTATAATTGTTAACAATTATACTTTTTAAGCGTGAGAATTTGTTTTATAAATTCTCTCGGAAAAGAAAATGGTATTTATAAATCATATCATGATAATGGAAAATTACAAGAAAAAGTAAATTATATTGACGGAAAAAAAAATGGGATTTATAAATCATATTATGGAAATAGGAAATTAAAAGTAGAAGTAAATTATATTGATGGAAAAATGAATGGGATATATAAATCATATTATGAAAATAGACAATTATGGCATGAAGTAAATTATATTAATGGAAAAGAAAATGGGATTTATAGATCATATCATTCAAATGGACAATTATATAAAGAAGTAAATTATATTGACGGTAAAAAAGTATAATTGTTAACAATTATACTTTTTAAGCGTGAGAATTTGTCTTACAAATTCTCTCGGAAAAATAAATGGGATTTATAAATTATATCAATATAATGGACAATTACGGGAAGAAATGAATTATATTAATGGTATACAAGTTGATTAAAAAAATTGAATTATTTATTTATTTATTAACTAATATACTAAAATATAATAAAATATACTAAAAATGACAGAACCTTCTGATAATTATAGTGGTGTTTATAGAACTTATTATGATCCAGAAAAAACACAATTAAAATCAGAAGTATTTATACATAATGGAAAAAAAGAAGGGGTTTATAAATCATATCATGATAATAGACAATTATGGGAAGAAGTAAATTATATTGATGGAAAAGAAAATGGGATTTATAAATCATATCATAATAATGGGAAATTATCTAGTGAAGTAAATTATATTGATGATAAAATGAATGGAATTTTAAAAGCATATCATTTAAATGGACAATTATCTTATGAAGTAAATTATATTGATGG
>Ga0214923_10001679_pt1 | contig 30949 bp, 31 predicted proteins | sample LL1510_MetaG_FD_177993 | JGI IMG/M metagenome (GOLD analysis project Ga0214923, IMG submission 177993) | Freshwater microbial communities from Lake Lanier, Atlanta, Georgia, United States - LL-1510 | ecosystem: Environmental > Aquatic > Freshwater > Lake | place: USA: Georgia | collected...
GCACCAAACTACCGGATCTCCCTTCAACCTTATCTGGTAAATTTCTTCATTTTTTTTGGCTCTCGGTTAGTAGTGTCATCTTGTCTATTATTTATGCTGCTGTAGTGACGGCAACACATGAGGCAGTGGTCGAGCAGAAAGCCATGATTTCTACGAATCATTTCATTGGAAAACACGTGGTAGCACTTGAAGGTGGCGTGGGTTTAGCCTATGCAAAAAAAGCAGGGCTGAAGGTAACGACAGTGCCTGACATAGCCACTGGGTTTGATATGGTATTAAACCACAAAGCAGATGGGTATGCAGAATATACGATGACATTGCTCTATTATATGAAAAGACACGGCCTAGAAAATCAGTTAATGATCTCACCCTATTCGCTAAAAATGGGCATGTTAGCGTTCGGGCTCCCCTTTAATAGCCCCTGGCTTATAAAAATCAATGATGAATTGACTTTTTTAGAGGAATTTTCTTTGGTTTCAGGTATTTGTTTAAAATATATTGATGCTGCAAATGCTGCTTACTGTTTATAGGTGAACCATGTTTAAACGACGGACGACACTCCAGGGAATAGGTCTTTTAATGGTTTATTTTTTTGCTCTAGTAAGCTTTTCTCAAAAAACGGTGGGTGCTGAACCAAGAACCTTGCGTGTAGGACTAACAAACTCGCCACCTTTTGTCATGATCTCCGATCATAAATTTACAGGTATTATTATTGATCTTTGGTCTTATATAAGCAAAGAACTGCATTTGCCTTATCAATTCGTGATCATGGGTACTAATCTTGATGATAATATCAAGGCACTTGCCGACGGAAACATTGATCTTCTTTTGGGCCCCGTTGCCATCAATTACTCAAGGGCAATGAAGGTAAGTTTTACACGTCCTTACGCGATCAATAAGACTGGTATTGTTATTTCTCAAGTAAAAACGTCTTTATTTCGAGTTTTTTTTAATTTATTTATGCATGTATTCAGTTGGACTGTACTTCTGGCAATCCTTGTGGTCGTGATATATGCACACGCGTTTTGGTATTTAGAACGAGGGAAAGAGAATAGCATTCCGATGGTTTATCCTCAGGGTGTGATCCGCATTTTTTGGGCTTGTCTTTTGAGAGCGGATGGCTCATTGCGTGCTACGTCAACGTCAGGAAAGTGTTTTCAATTTTTCTGGATGAGCTTTAATGCAATTATTTTTTCGATACTTTATGCCGCAATGGTGACGACGTTTCATCTTTATTTTGGTGATGTCAGTAATTTTCATTCATTAGAGGATTTTAAAGGAAAAAAAATAATCGCCATTGAGGGTAGCATTTCTTTTGTATCCGCTGAAAATGCAGGTATTCGGGTCACACCAGTAAAAAATCGTGAACTTGCAATGAAGAAACTGTTAGCTGGCAAAGCAGATGGCTTTGTTGATTCCACAGCACTGGCTTTGGTATATATGCAGGAACATCAACTCACAGAGCAATTAATGTTTGCTCCTTATGTCGTCAAAGTTAACCTCATCGCGTTTGCTTTGCCCAAAGGAAGTTCACTGGCACAGCCTTTTAATCGATTATTGGCATTATTAGATGAAAACGGGACTATTAAACGTGTTTGTCAGTATTATTTTAAAAACGAGGCATCAACCTATTGTTTTTAAGTCACGAGATCTCTTGTATACCCCCTGTATTTTTTTAAAGGCGAGCCATTACCCTTTGGAGAAGAGGAGTTTACATCGCCTTCAGGGCTGTTTTTTAGTATCATACTGACGGTAGATACCCAAAAGAGATGATTCATAGGAATGAAGAAGAAAGTCAAGTTTGTTCATCGAATCGAACACGAGTATGTTGCAGCAATGCCCTTTTTAGTAAAAAACAACTTAAGAGATGATGACTGTTGTGATGACGTCAAGCATTTGATTGGAGAAATTGATTTATTAAAAATAAAGCAGTCTGACAATTTTTTTAGAAAGGCGATTGATTCGTCTGTGCGGTATCAAATCCAGCGAATCATGGCGTTAATTTTTTTGACCAACATAGCGCTGTCAGCAATCGCAGCAGAGCAAGAAAAAAAAATGTGGTCATTAGTGACCTTGTCAGGGAATTATGGAAAGGTTCTTTATTATGTAGAGCCGCAAATGCGTCTTGTTTATCGTGACCCTATGTTTCAACAATTTCTCACCAATGCTGGGATGGGGTATAAAGTTGCTTCAAATTGGCAGCTTTGGTTTGGGCAAACAATCAGCGCAGATTCGCAAGATGCGGTGGCTGGAAGCTTTGATGAGTATCGTCTTTGGCAACAAGTTGTCTGGCTGCAACGCCACCCATTATTATCGGTTGTTTCACGTACACGCTTTGAAGAGCGCAAGTCGCTTGAATTTTCGGATTGGGCTTATCGCCTTCGCCAGCGGGTATTATTTAACAAGCCACTAACCAGCATGTTTTCCATCGTCATCAGTGATGAAATTTTCTTTAATATGAATCAGGTACGATGGATTTTAACTGATCGGTTAGACCAGAATCGCGCGTATGTTGGGGTCGAGCAACGGTTGTCTGAACATACTTACCTAGGGATTGGGTATATGAATCAATATTTATCAACACCCATAACACAATCCAATCATGTATTGTGGCTTAATTGGCGGATTGATTTAGAAGAGGCTTCCTAATGCGCATCAGTCTGACCAACCGCGATGCTCTTTGCGAGATCTAAACCACTTGACCCGCAGCCCACCCCGATGACCAGGCCCATTGGAAATTGTAGCCACCTAACCAACCGGTTACGTCCACGACTTCCCCAATAAAATAAAGGCCTGTTATGGATTTCACCTCCATGGTTTGTGAGGACAATGTAGTTGTATCAATGCCACCTAAGGTCACTTCGGCTGTGCGATAACCTTCTGTACTATTGGGCTTGATAGACCATTGTTTAACAGTGTTCTGAATATCTTGCAGCTTTTGGTCAGACAAAGATTGCAACTCAGTATTTAACAACTCTTCTGTAAAAAAAGTATGCAGCATGCGTTTAGGTAAAGCGTCTGTAAAACACTGTTTTAGACGGCTACGAGGTTCCTCGCGTTTGCGCTGGGGTAGATTATGCGCCCATTGATCATTGGTATCTAAATCAATCAATAAGGCTTGGCCAGGTTTCCAATAAGATGATATTTGCAACATGGCGGGGCCACTCAACCCTCGGTGCGTGAATAGCATGTCTAAAGTAAATGACTGTCCATTGCATTGAACCTGACAAGGAGCAGATATGCCGGATAACAAGCCAAGCCGTGCTTTGTCTTCTGGTTGCAAGGTAAAGGGCACCAAACCAGCACGGGTAGGTAATACCTTCAAGCCAAACTGTGTGGCTAGTTGGTATCCATAAGGACTTGCCCCCATGGTCGGAATGGACAATCCCCCGGTAGCAACGACCAATGATTGGCAGGATAGTGACTCTCCCGTACTTAGGATGACATCAAATGTCGTCCCTTGGATCTCAATTTGGTTAATTTTGGTTTGTAAGCGAATACAAACCTTTGCCTCATCGCAAAGAGACAATAACATGGAAACAATATCCGAGGCTTTGTTATCACAAAACAATTGGCCATGACTTTTTTCATGGAATGGGATGTCAAAGCGTTTAACCAAATCTATAAAATCATAGGGGGTATAGCGTTTTAAGGCAGATTTACAAAAGTGTGGGTTTGCGGAAATATAGTGCTGTGCTTCCACGATATAGTTCGTAAAATTACAGCGACCCCCACCGGACATCAGGATTTTTTTACCTACTTTATTAGCATGATCGATAACCAAAACCCGCCGACCTCGATTACCAGCTTCAATAGCACACATTAACCCGGCAGCACCCGCACCTATAATAATGACATCAGGATTTTTCATAAGAAAATAATCTATGGCCTTTAACGCATCCTCGTTTGACGGATTTGTTGTTTAAAATGAAACATCAGCATGGCCGTTTGTGGAGGGGGAAATCATCCAATGAAGACAGCGTTATAAAGCAATCATCAACAAACCAACCGCAATAACCCCTATTAATAGTAGGCTGAAATGACCACCAGGAACAAGGACGCCATCCCCATCACGATCATTTTTTCGGCCACGCCATGCCATCAGTGAGGGTAATAATAGCAAAAGAACCACACAACAGACGCCCGCATACCTTAATGCTTGTAAGTAAACACCAGGGTAAGTGATAACCACAGCAAGTGGAGGGATGAAGGTTAGGGCCAAAGTGAGCTTGCCTTGGTGACCCACTTTTTTTAGTTTTAGCCCATCTGCAATAAAATCAAATAAACCCAGAGAGACTCCAAGAAAGGCGGTAATCATGCAAATGGAGGTAAAAAAACTAAAAAATCCAGTAATCCAAGGATTGTGTATGGCGTTGGTAAGGGCATCAGTTAGCCCGCTGGTGGCATGGTCACTTTGCATTAATTGCAACAAGCCTTGGTCACCATCCCGCGATACGACTCCCATAATGACGGTGTCCCATAAGATGTAACAAAGCAGTGGGATCAGTGAGCCTAATAAGATAACTTGACGTAATGTTTTGACGTCACCCTCAAAGTATTCACGCAAGCTCGGTACTATCGATGCGAAACCAAAGGAGGTAATTAGTATCATTAAACTGCCGGTGATGGCACCGACAGAGCCCCCCGTTAATTTTGGCAGATCGACATGCGGACTGATCATGAATACCAAGAGAAAATAAATCCCCAGTTTTCCAAACATCAACCCCCGATTGACATAGTCTACGGCACGAATGCCTTGATAAATAATCAGACTGAAAAGCAGGGTGAATAACAATGAGGTCACTATATTCGGCACATCAATGTGGGCTTTTTGCAATAGCCCATGAAAGACATCACTGCCCCCTGAAATATAACCAGCCAGGAGAGTGTAAAGCAACACAAGATAGGTCATCCAGGCGACGATTTGCCCTGGTAGGCCTAAGGTTGCTTTTGCCATGGAGACCATGTTGCTGCCCGCAGGTAATCGTAAGTTGACTTCAAGCATGAGGAGTGCTCCTGTCGTCATGACCAGCCAGCAAAAAAAGAGGAAAAAAACGGAGTTGGTCATCCCGACAGCCGCGGTAGAAACAGGTAGCGCCAACATCCCACCACCAATGGATGTTCCAACGATTAACAAGATACCACCTAGTCGCTTCGATTTTTGCACAAACATCCCTTGCTGTATAAATTAGTTTCTTTATGTTAATTTATACAGCATAAAAAGTCAATGATGCGGTTGATTCTACCAGGCTATAAAAAGTAAAAGAATAGAAAATCCAATGACTAATAATTGGCATAATTTGCCTCCTGGAACCATAAAAACAGGGGTAAAATGCTTTCTACCCATATAAGACATCAACGCTGGAAGTAACAGTAACAGAACAACACAGAAAAACCCAGCATAATTCAATGCCTGCAAATACACCCCCGGAAAGTACAATACTAGCAATAATGGGGGAAGAAAGGTGAGAAGAAAGAGGCCTAATCCTTGGGCTCCTTTTTGGTCCATTTGAAGCCCATCGCTTAAGAAGCTTATCAGGCAAAGGGATACGCCAAGGAACGCCGTGAGCATGCAAATGGACGTGAAAAAATTAAATAGGGCGCTAATCAAGTGATTATTCACGGAGGTGGAAAGCAATTGTGCCAGCGTGCTGGTGGTATGAGGGTCGTTTATTAATTCGGATAGACCGCCAGGACCTGTCGTGGGGAGGGTTCCTATAATAACAGCATCCCAAGCCAAATAACAAAAAAGCGGGATCAGCGAGCCGATTAACAGCACCTGCTTTAGTTTTTTAATATCATTATTAAAATACTCACGAAGATTAGGCACAATAATTGAAAAGCCAAAGGAAGTGATTAAGATCATCACGGTGCCTGTGATGTAGGCTGCGTGGCCTCCGTGAAAATGATCGATGTTAATGAAGGGGGCTATGCATACAACAAGAATGAAATAGACTGCCAACTTTGCAAACATCAAGCCGCGATTTAGTAAATCGACTTGATGAATGCCACCATAAACCACTAAACCGAAGACCAAGGTAAATAAAGTGATCAGTTTCCATTGGGGTGGATCAATACGAAGGTTGTGTAAAAGCCCCCCCAAGACATCTGCTCCGCCTGAAATATAGGCTGAAAGTAGGGTATATAGTAGAAAAAGATAGGACAACCAAGTGACCACCAAGCCAGGTCTGCCAAGGGTCGCATAAGCCATAGACACCATGTTTTTCCCCACAGGCAGGTAGAGATTCACTTCAAGAACAAAAAAAGCACCCAGCGTCATGAGTAACCAACAGCAAATTAAGAAAAAAGACGAAGGCCAAAATCCTGTGGCTGCATTAGCCACTGGCAAGGCCAGCATGCCACCACCAATGGATGTGCCTACGATAAGCAGAATGCCGCCAATGAATTTAGATCGCATAAGAAGATATCCTTAGAAAAAAACATCCGAACATGAAATGTTTGAATTAAAATCATAAAAAAGTGAATCAGTACAGCGCATAGTTGTCAATCAAGCGAGTCTTACCAATGTTGATGGCTATAAATCGTCGCCCTTTATGTTCTTCAAGATATTCTATGTCAATATCAAGCGTTGATAATTGTGTTTTCAATTGCTGTATTGAATAGGATTTTTGAATAAATATTTTAGCGGATTGATCTGCAACCTGCCGTTCTTCTGCTGTTAAACGATTATTGCGAGAACTACAGGCAAGGCCACTGGTCTCACGAATGGTTGGGCATGATTTGATTTCAATATCCATAAAAAATGCCGCCACCATGTTTTTTATAAGCATGTATTGCTGATAATCTTTTTCGCCAAAATAGGCGCGGTGTGGATTAGCCAAATGCAACAATTTCATCACTACGGTTAATACCCCTGTGAAATGTTGTGGCCTATGCAGACCCTCCATCTGTTGATGTTGTTGATTTTCTAGCAATTGGTAACAATAATTATCGACATAAATCTCTTTTTCGGTGGGCACTAGGCAATAATGAACCCCAAGGTTTTCAAGGAATGTGAGATCAGCATCTAGCGTGCGTGGGTAAAGATCATAGTCGCTCGCGACATTAAATTGGGTTCGATTGACATAGATACTGGCAATGGTGCATTGATTTTCTCGAAGACTTGCTTCATAGAGAGAGGCATGACCGCGATGCAAATTGCCCATGGTAGGGACAAAACCTACGGAGATATGATTTGGGAAGCTGCGGCGCTCTTCACGCCATGCCCCGATATTTTCAAAAACATCCATCGAATGAATCACCTCTTAATAAGCATGCTCTAGAGAAGGAAATTGGCGATTAATGACTTGTTCAACATAGCGATTGATAGCCTCAAGCATTAATGGTTTTGCTTGCAAATATTGTTTGATAAAGCGAGGTTTAAAGGTTGTTTGTATTCCTAATAAATCATGCCAAACCAACACTTGACCATTTGTTTTTGAACCAGCACCAATGCCTATCGTGGGAATTTTCAGTATGTTGGTGATCGTTTCTGCTAATGCGGCAGGTACGCATTCAATGACCATGGCAAAACACCCAGCTGCTTCCAAAGCACGAGCTTGCTGCAAAAAATGCGCGGCTTGCTCCTCAAGAAGCCCTTGAACTTTAAAGCCTCCTAATTGATGCACGGATTGTGGGGTGAGTCCAATGTGTCCCATGACAGGAATGCCCGCCGTGACTAAATGGGCAATGGTTTTACAAACATCGGCATCACCACCTTCTATTTTTACAGCATTTGCACCGGCTTGTAATAAGCGTTTAACATTTTCGATCGTGTCTTTTTTAGATACTCGATGGCAGAGAAAAGGCAAATCGGTGATTAAAAATTGTTTTTTTAAACCTCGGGCAACAGCGTTGGTGTGGAGCACCATCATGTCCATGGTGGCCATCAAGGTATTATCATGGCCATGAACAGCCATGGCAACAGAATCCCCTACCAAAACGCAGTCGATGTTAGATTCGCTCACGATACAAGCCGAAGGAAAATCATAACAAGTCAACATGCTTATATTTTTTTTCTGGATCTTTTTTAGTTGAAAATCTTGAATATTCATCAAGCCCTCCTGTAAAGAAAGGTCGATAAAAATAATGGTTTATCAGGTACTTGTCTCATGGATCAAGTCCTCCAAAGTAAATGAATGTTGCTTAAAGTCATTGCTAGCTTAGTCAATGCAGTGCTAATCATAATCGACAAAAAATAAATTGCAAGTTTAAGAACGATGAGTTTGACATGGTATAGTAAGGGTTGGTCCTTTTAACCCTCTGTAAAAATGAATCAATTATCATCGATCTATAAAAAACGCCATACTCCAGGTGAACATCCTTTTGAGTTGCAAGGTGGAATGGGAAACATTGAAGCGGTATTAACAACACCTACAGAATATCATGAGAGATACCTGGTTTTAGTTGGTCATCCCCATTCGTTGCATGGTGGGACGATGAATAACAAGGTCGTAACAACGCTCACTCGGGCTTTTACAGCCTTGAATATTGCCAGTATTCGTTATAATTTTCGTGGTGTTGGGCGTTCAGAGGGGGCTTATGATGCCGGCATTGGTGAAAGTGAGGACATGTTGTATATTGTTGATCAATGGAGGGCCTTGGCGCCTCAAGTAAAAATTATTTTTGCAGGCTTTTCTTTTGGTTCTTACGTGGCCTATCGGGCAGCTTTGCAATCGGAGTCTCAGTTACTTATAAGCGTTGCTCCCCCAATCAGTCGCTTTGATTTTAAGGAAAATGCCTTGGTCAATGCTCCATGGATATTGTTACAAGGCGAGGAAGACGACGTGGTTCCTTATCCATTAGTAGAAGATTTTGTCGCAAAGGCCATCTCCCCAATAGATTTTCTGCGTTTCAGTGGAACCGGACATTTTTTTCATGGGCAATTGCTTCAATTGAAAACGCGTCTTATGGATGCTGTTTCCCAACACATCGAGAAGCCATGACGTTGATGGATGAGTATGACGCCGCCATTGAGGCTGGTGAGGTTTGTGACAATCTATTGCAAAGAAATGTCCTATTAAAATTGCAGCAGATCATAGACGATCTATCCGCACACAAGACCAAGTGGTATCACTTCGGGCGAAGAAAAGCCGTGAATGGCCTTTATTTATATGGACCGGTCGGTGGAGGAAAAACGTACTTGGTCGATCTCTTCTATAGATGTATTCCAGAACAACAAAAAGCGCGATTTCATTTTCATCAATTTATGCAACAAGTTGACAAACAACTCCGGACTTTGCAGGGGCAGAAAGATCCCTTGATGCGCATCGCAGCCCAATTAGCCAAAACCACAAGACTCCTTTGTTTTGATGAATTTTTAGTATTTGATGTCGCAGATGCCATGATTCTTTCTGAATTGTTACAAGCTATTTTAGAGCAAGGAGTCATCTTAGTCGCGACATCAAACACTCAACCTGACGATCTTTACTTAAATGGTGTTCAAAGGGATCGATTTTTACCGGCTATTGATCTCATCAAGACGCATTGTGAAGTCATGCTCTTGTCTGAAAAATATGATTTTCGACGGGGCCGCACCCCATCAAAAGAAGCCTATTTTTACCCACTTAATCGATCAACAGAGCAAAAAATGGTGAGGGTATTTGAGGCGATATCCCCAACCGTAGAGGAAACCACCTCGCTTTGTATCCAAAATCGGAGGATTTCCTGTGTCAAGTGCGGGCCGAAGGCCGTTTGGTTTACATTTGACGCGCTTTGCAATTTGCCGCGAAGCCAATTAGATTATCTTGAGATCGCTGATAAATACGATGTATTGATGGTCAGCAATATTCCAATCTTGACGAAAGACGATACGGTGCGAGCTATTTTGTTGATTCATTTGATTGACGTGATGTATGACAGAGGAATACAGCTGATTGTCTCTGCGGCGGTTGAAGTCGAGCAATTGTATGTAGAGGGCCCCATGCGCCAGGAGTTTCAACGGACATTGAGCAGACTTTTAGAAATGCAATCGGAGGATTATGTCCTAAGGCACCATCGTAGAGAGATAGAATCCTTGTAAATGAGAATGATTATCGATATCATTTGTGTTATAATATTTACACGGCGAACGTCTGGTATGAGCCATGATAACAATGAGTGAAGTAGTTCCAGGAGACAAGCTCCGTCTAATCGATTTCGGCCAAACCGACCCATTGTATCGACGAAAGCTCTTGTCTTTAGGGATGATCTGTGGGGTTGAATTTCGTGTGATACGTGTTGCACCCCTTGGCTGCCCTTTGCAAGTAGATATTCGTGGGACCTCCATTACCTTGCGTAAAGAAGAAGCCAGTTGTTTAAAGTTGGAACGTGTATGACGGACATTATGCTGGTGGGTAATCCAAATTGTGGTAAAACCACATTGTTTAATGCCTTGACGGGTGAGCATCAGCAGGTTGGTAATTGGCCAGGCGTGACGGTTGAGAAAAGAGTAGGGTCTTTTACGTTGGAGGGGACTAAAAGAGAGGTGATTGATTTACCTGGCGTTTATTCTTTAGTTTCTTCACTAGATGGTGTTAGTCAAGACGAACAGATTGCAGCGAAAGCAGTTGCTTTTGAGCATGCGGATATGATTATCAATGTCATTGATGCTTGTCATTTGGAGCGCCATTTATACTTAACGAGCCAACTATTGGAATTAGGCAAACCACTGATTATCGCGCTTAACATGACCGATCTTGCGTTGCAACGGGGAATTTGTATTGACGTTAACGCCTTATCACAGGCATTAAACTGCAAAGTGGTCACGTTACAAGCCCATAAAAGCATCGGGTTAACAGAGTTGCATCAAGCCATTGTGAGCAAATGTTCGCCCATCCAGCCGCTTGAGCTTTCTTTAGCAAAACCCATGGAACAGGCGCTCTTGAAGGTAGAAAAGGCCTTATTAATTCACGGGTTTTTACCAGAAGAAACGGCCTATTTATCCAAGCGATGCTTGGAGGGTGACACCTTGCTCTTTGCCCCCCAGGTATTGACGTCTGTTTTAAAAGATATTCCACCGGATATGGATATCGGCATGGCGGATGCACGTTATAAAGTCATCCATCAAATCGCATTAAAAGTACAAACAAAAAATTCTGATGCGAGCGAGTATCTGACGGCAAGAATCGATCGTGTGGTTTTGCATCGCTTTTGGGCACTACCGATTTTCTTTGCCATGATTTACTTGATGTTTCTATTTGCAGTAAACATTGGCGGTGGTTTGCAGACGTTTTTTGACAACAGTACGGATCTTATTTTTGTTCAGGGCACGGCTTGGGTGTTACAAGAATTGCATTTTCCCACCTGGCTTATTGGTCTTTTGGCAGAAGGCGTTGGCAGGGGATTAAATACAACACTCACGTTTATCCCCATTATTGCCTGCATGTTTTTTGCGTTGGCTTTATTGGAAACCTCGGGGTACATGGCGCGAGCGGCCTTTGTGGTCGATAAGGTGATGCGCATGCTTGGTTTACCGGGTAAATCTTTTGTGCCGATGATAGTGGGGTTTGGCTGCAATGTTCCCGCTATTTTAGCGGCGCGAACCTTGGATTCATCGCAGGACAGATTATTAACGGTGATGATGAGTCCTTTTATGTCCTGTAGCGCGAGGTTGACCATCTACGCACTCTTTGTCACTGCTTTTTTCCCTACCGGTGGGCAAAACATTGTTTTTTCACTGTATTTGATTGGCATTCTTATGGCAGTATTGACAGGGTTTTTATTAAGAAAAACCATGCTTCATGGCAAGGCATCGCCGTTGATATTGGAATTACCCGCCTACCACATCCCTTCGCCAGGTCTCCTGATTAAAGAGACCATGCTCCGGTTACGCCTTTTCATTTGGCGCGCAGGAAAATTTATTATTCCTGTTTGCATTCTCTTACGTCTTTTAACTCAAGTGACCATCGAAGGAGAATCCATTCTTTCATTTCTAGGTCAGTGTTTAACACCCTTATTTTCACCGATGGGTATTAGGCCGGAAAATTGGCCTGCTACGGTGGGTTTATTGTCAGGGATGCTATCAAAAGAAGTGGTGGTAGGTACTTTAAACACCTTGTATACAGAGGTTGGGCATGGCCAGGTCGCAACGGACGTTTTTGGTGTGATGTCACGCTATTTTGATGGGCCGGTAGGGGCTTATGCCTATTTGATATTTATTTTACTCTACATTCCTTGTGTCTCAACAATGGCGGCAATAAAACAAGAAGCAAGTAATAAATTGATGTGGTTTTCTATTGTGTGGTCTTGTATCGTGGCTTACGCGGCTGCCGTTTTATTTTACCAACTTGCAACCTTCCTTCGTCATCCGCAACAAACAATCTTTTGGGTTTTGGGAATGGTCGCTTTTATTTGCAGCACGGTGATGATTATCCGTTTGGCGATGAAGTCAGTGGGGAGGCGGCATGTTATTGCAAATTCGTGATTATATTGAGCGTGAAAAGGTTGTGAGTACGCAACAATTACAGAGAGAATTTCATTTAGATGAGCAGGCGTTACAACCCATGTTAGCGATTTGGGTTAATAAAAAAGTCATTTCGCCATGTGAAGCAAAATCTGCCTGCATGAGCCGCTGTTTTGGTTGTGATTCAAATAGACCTCAATTTTACCAATTCCTTCGTGCTTGATTCATAAATTTCGGCTAAGATGATGTGATATAGACACCATGAGAACAAGTGATATGCAAGAAGCAGATGAAAACCGCGAACAATACAACTCAGAATTAATTAAAGAACAGCGCTTGATGATGTTGAATGACGATCCACTATCCTTGGTAAAAAGTATCTATGAGCTATGGTGGCGTTGGGCTGATTTTCAACTGTATATTCTTTCTCCCTCTATCGTTCCCATCCATCCGCCGCTGCACATATTACCTGAAAAATTGCCCGATAGTGATGAGTATGAGTTTGTGTATCCCATTTATGATCATGGTTACAAGCTTACCACGTCCAAAGGTGAAGAGATGTTCACTGTCGGTAAGTCTATGTATAAGTTATTTTTAACGATTGAAAAAATGATATTTTTATTGATTGAACGCTTAAAAAGTGGAGGCATTGATTCTGAAACGGAAGTGCAAGTTGCTTTTGGTGGACATGAATTGAGTCAGCGCAAAGCGTTTGAGGTCATCATTAATCTTAATTACAACGTCATTGTTACGAACTTTGAACCAGGACCATGGGGAGAGATGTATCTCGCAACCGTCAAACGACTTGCGCAAAAAGGTTATGGTTACCCGCCAGAAGCACCAAGAGACAGCTTTCGTAAAGGACGTTCCTCTTCTAAAACGATGAAAAAAAATTCATAACCCACTCAACCTAGAAAAGGCAGTTGAAGCCTACTACGAAGGTCTTCAATTGGTTTTTCTAGGTTCAATATTGCGAGATGTTCAAAAAGGATTTACTATATTAGTGGTATAGCGCATACGCGATCGGTGTGTGAGCTCTCTGTGATCATAAATAAAGAGACGCTCTTAACCAAGCCTTCGAATGTTAGACCTAAATAGGAAGCAATCAATAGTGAATCAAAAAAGACCGATAAATCTTGATCTCGCGAGTATGAAATATCCCCCCATGGCGATCGCTTCGATTTTGCATCGAATTTCAGGGATACTGTTATTTTTATTATTTCCTTTCATACTTTATTATCTCAGCCTTTCTCTTCAAGGAGCATCATCATTTGAGGAACTAAAACTGATGTTGTCGACTCCTATGCACAAAGCCTTGTTGTGGGCTTTTTCTGCTGCTGCGGCTTATCACATGTTGGCAGGGTTTCGCCATTTACTGATGGATGTCGGCTTTGGCGAGCAATTGGCTCAGGGCAGACGAAGCGCCATCGTCGTGATTACGCTAGGTATAATTTTGACAATTTTTATAGGAATTTGGCTATGGTAACCAATGTCACTAGTTTGACGGGTAATGGTTTAAAAGATTGGCTTATTCAACGGGTTACTGCCGTTTATTTCGCAGTCTATGTTTTATTTTTGCTTGGTTTTTTCGTTTCACATCCGCAATTAACTTACGAACAATGGCATGAGCTCTTTCAAGCGAAGTGCTTTGTGCTTGCTAGTGTTTTAGCCTTGATATCGATGAATTTGCATGCTTGGATTGGCATTTGGACAGTAACGACCGATTACATCAAATGCACGGTTGTCCGGTTATCGCTGCAACTAGGCGTGGTGCTTTGGCTGCTCGTTCAGTTCTTTTACGGCATAATGATTATTTGGGGACAATAATGGCTTTTTTGCGTTACGAATATGATGCAGTAGTTATTGGTGCTGGCGGCGCGGGGATGCGGGCGTCTTTGGAATTAGCGAAAAGTGGTCTGAAGGTGGCTTTGTTGTCAAAAGTTTTCCCTACAAGGTCTCATACGGTTTCCGCACAAGGCGGGATTACAACAGCCCTTGGTAATGCGGATGAAGACGATTGGCGTTGGCATATGTACGATACGGTCAAAGGAGCTGATTATATTGGCGACCAGGATTGTATTGAATATTTATGCAGAACAGGTCCTGAAGTGGTTTATGAGCTTGAACATTGGGGCTTGCCTTTTTCCCGTATGGCCAACGGTAAAATATACCAAAGACAATTTGGTGGGCAGTCTAAAAATTTCGGAGGAGAGCAAGCGGCAAGAACTTGTGCAGCAGCAGACAGAACGGGACATGCCTTACTCCATACGCTTTATCAACAAAATTTAAAAGCCAAAACAGAAATCTTTAGTGAATGGTTGGCATTAGACATCGTAAAGAATGCACAAGGTCGCATTGCAGGTGTGACCGCCATGAAGATTGAAACCGGCGAATTGGTTTTTTTCCAAACTAGAATTTTAATTCTAGCAACCGGTGGCGCAGGTCGAATTTTCCAATCGACCACGAATGCCCACATTAATACTGGTGATGGTTTTGGAATGGCCTTGCGTGCCGGACTTCCCTTGCAAGACATGGAAATGTGGCAATTCCATCCCACCGGCATTGCTGGGGCCGGCACTTTGGTTACAGAAGGTTGTCGTGGTGAGGGTGGCTACCTAATCAATAAAGATGGTGAGCGTTTTATGGAACGTTATGCTCCTCATGTGAAAGATTTGGCTTCACGAGATGTTGTTTCACGAGCAATTGCTTTGGAATTACGTGCCGGTAAGGGTTTCAATATTGATGGGGTTGATTGCGTCAAGTTGAAAATTGATCACCTAGGTGCCGACTTAATTAATGAACGTTTACCAGGTATTCGTGAGCTGTCCATAAAATTTGCAGCCGTTGATCCTATCCATGAGGCAATTCCAGTCGTACCCACTTGTCATTACAGTATGGGGGGGATTCCTACCAATATTCACAGCCAGGTATTAACCAGGCACCGTGGTAAAGATGAGGTGGTTGAAGGACTTTATGCGGTAGGTGAGTGTGCTTGCGTTTCAGTGCATGGAGCCAATCGATTGGGCGGAAATTCTTTGCTCGATCTCGTTGTGTTTGGAAGAGCAGCGGGTTTGCATGTGGATCAATTGTTCCAATCCAACCAGCTTCCAGACATGCCTTATGTTACAGAAGAAGATATTCTTGCAGCAACGGCCAGATTTGATCGTTGGCAAACATCTGAAGGGGGTGAACACCCTTCAATCATTCGTGATGAGATGCAACGAGTCATGCAAGAAGATTTTGGTGTGTTCCGAACCGGTGATGTCATGGAAAAAGGTCTGCTTCGTTTGCAAGCCCTTCGTGATCGTTTAAATCAAGCGACCTTGAGTGATAAAAGTTCTGTGTTTAATACGGACAGGGTATCTGCCTTAGAGTTGGATAACCTCATGGCTAGTGCGTATGCTACGGCTGTGTCTGCCATCACTCGCACAGAAAGCAGGGGCGCTCATAGCCGCGAAGATTATCCCGATCGAAATGATAAAAAATGGATCAAGCATGTATTATACTATGAAGAGGGAGCAAAGACCGATGAACGTCCGGTTAATGTATCCCCTAAATACGTCAAACCATTTGAACCGAAAGAACGCGTGTATTAATGAGGATCTGCCATGTCTGATATTAGAAAAATCGGTTTTTCAATTTACCGTTTTAATCCTGAGGTCGATAAGAAACCTTACATGAAGGATTATGAAATAACGATACCGACCGACAGTGATCCAATGGTATTAACATTGATCGAGCGTTTGAAGTCTGAGCAAGATGCAACCCTCACTTTTCGACGTTCTTGTCGAGAAGGGGTCTGTGGTTCTGATGGCATGAACATCAATGGAACAAATGGCCTGGCCTGCGTGACGCACTTGTCTCAATTAAAATCCGATAAAATCGTCATTAGACCGTTGCCTGGGTTTCCAGTGGTGCGAGATTTGGTCGTTGATATGTCGCAATTTTATAAGCAATATGAGCGTATAGAACCTTATTTGCAAAATGATAACCTGCCGCCACCCACTGAGCGGTTGCAAACACCTGAGCAACGTTCACAATTGGATGGTTTGTACGAATGTATTTTATGCGCCTGTTGTACCAGCTCCTGCCCCTCGTTTTGGTGGAACCCTGATAAATTTGTAGGGCCTGCTGGGCTGTTACAAGCTAGGCGCTTTTTAGCAGACAGCCGTGATACTGCCACGCAACATCGGCTAGAAAATCTCCAAGATCCATTCAGTGTCTTTCGTTGCCGGAGCATCATGAATTGCGTGACTGTTTGTCCTAAAGGCCTCAATCCAACGAAGGCGATTAGCGAGATTAGGCATCAAATGTTGTCTAATGAGACTTAATTAGGCTCAAGGCCACTGCCATGAAGTTAAGAGACCTTGTCATTCCGGTGCAGGCGGGATTCCATCCCCGACTCTGGCTAGGTGCCATAGGGGAAATGGATCCCTGCCTGCGCGGGGATGACCGTTTTGTTTTACGTCATAGCAGTGGGGCTCAGGGTGAGCCGGTGACTGTTTAATGTAGTACCCGATGAACGTTGTATGGATAAAAATTAAGAGATAACGAAAAACTCAAGAATTATTTTTCGTTGTTATTTGGTAATAATGGATCTCAGTCTAAGGAAAGTACTCATGAAAAATTTACAAAAAAGAAACTTTACTATTAAATACCTAATCCATCAAGCGCCTATCGCTTTGATATTCGGTAGTTTATTGTCAACCTCTGTATTTGCTGGGCAAGTCAGTGCGACAGTGGATGTTTCTGATGTAAAAGCAGTTGACCCGACGTTTACTCTGCAACAATGTGAGGCCATTTATAAATCACATACTCTCACTGTCAATAAGGAAATAGATGATGTCCCTATTTCTGATTCCTTTAGGATTGCCCATTCTAAAGAAATACAATCAATCGATTTAAACCATGGTCGATCCTTGCGCCTAATCCAAGGTGTTGGAACTTTATTAGTAAATGGCAAGTCAGAATCTTTTCCGGTGTATATGGTTGTGACGGGAAAAAAAATCTCATCTAAAAATAAAAATGATTTAAAAGGACTGAGTGAAACCGGCTTTATGATGGGGAATCATTGTTCGGCCAAAGTTCATGTTGTTTATAAATAGCGAACATAGACCTTGGATTGCCAAAATGTATGGGAGCGAAAATCTCTGGTTCGCTCCCAAAGCAGAAGATTGATTGGAGAGGTTGAAGGCGATTATTTTCCTCCCAAGCTGCAGTGGCTTTGTCAAGATTCCTACATTGGATCCCTTGGAAAAGAGGCCATCAATTTTATCTTGGTGCAAACCCTTTACAAGTTTTTAAGCGACATTGCTTTTTTGGAAAATGAGGTCGTTGCTTCTACCGTATTAAAAGTTGTTTTTAATAATATTCCTATTAAAGTTGATTGGGATACCCGCTTAACTCTAATGACGGTTGTTGTCGATGAGACGTACCACAGTTATGCTTCATTAGATTACATGAAACAGATACAAGAAAAAACTCGAATAATGCCGCTGCCATTTTCTAACAGAACGGCGATCTCTCGGGCGATACAATTCACTAAATTGAAATTAGCAGAGCAATACCATTCCCTTTTTGAGTTGATTGCAGTATGCCTGGCTGAAAATTCGATAACCAAAGAGGTTTTTTATTTGGCAAGTGAAAACGGCACCAACCAATTTTTTAAAGATATAATGAATGATCATTTCTCTGATGAAGCGCGTCATTCAGTTATATTTCAACACCTATTAAAAAAAATCTGGTCTGAAATCGAAGAGGAATCTAAAGAGGTTCTCGGTAATATCTTGCCTATATTCATTAAACAGTTTTTATCTGTAGAACCAGTAAACGAGTTTAATGAACAAATACTCGAAGCGTTGAAAATCGATAAGACAAAAACAAAAGAAATATTAGAGGCGACAACTGCGAAATATCCCGTTACCAAGGATCGTTTGATGGTTAAAAACATCATTCAATGCATTCAGAAAGCACATATTTTAGATCATCCGTCTATTAAAAAAATATTTTTAGCAGAGGGCTTATTGCCCGGATGAGACATCACTTACAATGGGTATAGAGCTCCTTGCTATCGTTCTATTTATCAATGTGAAATATTTTTTCTTCAATTGGAATGGCTATCGATGAGAAATGAAAATGAATTTTGGCTTCAGGCATGGAAAGATCAGGCTATTTTTTTTAATCAATCGAAAGTCAATGAGCAGTTGATTCAGTATCATTCCACATTGAATTTAAATCCAAACGACCTTGTTTTTGTCCCATTATGTGGCAAAAGTATTGATATGTTGTGGTTGGCACAAAGTTACAGGGTTTTGGGCGTGGAATTAAGTCCGATTGCTTGTGAGGCTTTTTTTGAAGAGAATCATTTACAGGTTAATGTATCAAAAATAGATGGGTTTCAGGTTTACCAAGGCGAGAGAATTACAATATTATCCGGGGATTTCTTTGATCTAGATAAAAACAGATTAAAACATGTGCGCGCAGTGTATGACAGGGCAGCATTGGTCGCTTTACCTGGGCTATTAAGAGCTAAATACGTTCAAAAGTTGCATGAGGTACTAACCACCACGGTTGATCTATTGCTTATCACGGTCTCCTATAATCAAAGCGAAATGGATGGGCCTCCTTATTCCGTGAATGAGAAGGAAGTCCATGATTTGTTTCATCAGTATTTCAAAATTCATCAATTATCGACTATTGATTCTCGTAAAATACCTGACCGATTTACGGGCAAGGGTTTAAAAAAAATGAGCACAGAAATTTATCATTTGAACCGATCTGGTGATCTTTAATTGAATCTGCAGAATAGACTTCTTGCATACCCCTTGTCTTTTTCATTAATGCGGCGTTACCAACGTTTCTCCGGTGCTCATTTACCTGATGTAAACTCCGCTCCTCGAAACATTGGCGCCTTGCCTTAAAGAAAAATACAGGGGTTATGCAAGAGGTCTAATGTAGGAGTCTGTTAAACTCGGCAGTGGTTTTTTTCATTAAGTCGAATTAAAGATATTCACCAAATTCTTTAAAATATAGTTCCTGCGTGATTTGATCGAATAATTGGTTGTAAAACGCGATGGATTTTTTAGTTTTTTCACCCGGGGTATGATGGTGAAAATGTCCGAAAATTTGCCAGCAAGCGTCATGGTATTTTTTGGTATTTAAAATATGTTGGTGCCAGACCTCATCAATGTGTTTCGATGGAGGAATAATAGGGTATTTATCATTGTATTTTTTGATGAGATACAGGTAGTTTTTATATTGTTGAATTCCTATAATGGCATCTTTTCGACTCCACTTATCTATGTCGCGCTGTGTCAATTGGGTTTGAAGAAAGGTTAAGTCTAAATTGTTTATGTATAATTGCGCGGCTTTAAGTTCCTCTTTTTCAAGCATAACGGCCCCCTTGAATATCCTGAAATGGTATCAGCACAAAGGTCCTCCCCATGGTAAGCGCCACTGTCATGACGTGAAGGTCATATTGTCGTCCCTGCGCAGGCAGGGGTTCATTTCCCCTCTGGCACCTAGGCTGAATCGAGGATGAATTCCCCGCCTGAGCGGAATGACAAGGTCTCTTCACTGCAAGGGTGGTGTTTTAAAAAAGGCTGCCGTCTATTTAGCCACAGGTTGAGCCACCACATATCCCTGCTTGGCCCTTCGTTTTTTGATCTCGGTTTTTCTTAGGAAATCTAGAGACTACCTTTGTTTTCTTTTGATTGATTTTCATGATTATCCTCTCAATGTGCGACATGATCTACCGTATTATTGATGAAATAATGCCCATGAAACAATAATGACGGGCTGAACATCTCGGGTATTCATCCCTTAACTCATAGTATAGCACTTTTTTTGCTCTTAAATTTTGAGGTTCGATATCCCGAGAGCAGAGATCACGGGAGATTTGATTCAGATTTGATTCTAACTGTATTTTTTATCATTATATTATATAATCGCCGGAAACACGTTGGAGAGAATGATAAATGAGTGGTAGCGAGTATCAAGAAATGCAAGCTTCGTCCCACCTTTCTGGTGGAAGTATGGGGTTTATAGACGCTTTGTATGAGGAGTATTTAAAAAATCCCACCGCTGTTTCAGAGGATTGGCAAGCCTATTTTAAAGGACTGCCTACGGTCAATGGCACCGTTAATGAGGTGTCCCATTCTGCCATACGAGAGTATTTTCTTGATCATGGAAATAGACAAGTGGCAAGCCAACCAGACGCTGCGGTTTTAAAGCAAGCGGAGGTTTCTAACTTAATTAATGCCTACCGAACCTTTGGTCATAAGGCCGCTAAGCTTGATCCTTTAGGCATGATGGCGTCTATGCCAGAACCAATGCTCGATTTGTCTTATCATCATTTATCTACCAGTGATTTAGATACGACATTTTATGTGGGTAAGTCCTTTGCTAAAGAACGCATGACCTTGCGTGAATTGTACCAAGTGCTTCGTGATACCTATTCTAAACATATTGGTATCGAGTACATGTATATTGGGGATAGTGAAGAAATTCAGTGGTTACAGCAAAAAATGGAATCACGAGCAGGGAGCTCCTCGTTTGATGCGGACACAAAACGTCAAATTCTTGAGGCGCTGATTGCAGCCGATGGGCTTGAGCGTTATTTAGGAACACGCTATGTTGGTCAAAAGCGATTTGGACTTGAAGGGGGGGATGCACTGGTTCCCTTGATGAAGGAAATTATTAATTTAGGTGCTTCAAAAAGTGTCAAAGAGATAGTGATTGGCATGGCACACCGTGGTCGGTTGAATGTCTTGGTCAATGTACTTGGAAAGGGACCTGAGCAATTATTCAAAGAATTCGAAGGCAAAGTGAATACGGAAAGAACCGGGGATGTAAAATACCATATGGGATTTTCATCCGATGTTCGCACCAAATCGGGTGCGATTGTCCATGTTGCCTTGGCTTTTAACCCCTCTCACTTAGAGATCATTGGTCCAGTGGTCGAGGGCTCAGCGCGCTCCCGTTTGCGCCGCCGTAATGATCTTGTTGAAAAAAATAAAGTATTGCCAGTGGTGCTCCATGGGGATGCTGCTTTTGCAGGCCAAGGTGTGGTGATGGAAACCTTTAATTTTTCTCAAGCCCGGGGGTATTGTACTGGCGGCACAGTGCATATTGTTATCAATAACCAAATTGGGTTTACTACCAGCAATCAATCGGATGCTCGTTCCACCTTTTATTGCACTGACGTGGCTAAAATGGTGCAAGCACCTATTTTGCACGTCAATGGAGACAGTCCAGAGGATGTTATTTTTGCAGCGCAAATAGCCTTTGAATATCGCATGACATTTAAACGAGACGTCGTCATAGATTTGGTCTGCTACCGCCGTCATGGCCATAATGAGGCGGATGAACCTGCCGTAACTCAGCCAGTTATGTATCAAAAAATTAAAACAATGAAACCATTGCGTGAGATCTATGCGGCTCAATTAATCAAAGAAGGGGTGATCACTGAGCCAGAAGTGGAAGCAATGATTGAAGGATATCGAGACAAATTAGACAAGGCGCAAGCCGTTGTTGAGACCGTTCCGGGCAATTTCGATGGAAAATTGGCTACCGACTGGACCCCGTATATGAATAGTAAATGGGATGAGCCCGTAGAAACCGCTGTTTCTAAAGATACTTTGGATAAATTATCAGCAAAACTAACCAAATTACCCGAGGGCTTTGAGTTACACCCCGTGGTTAAAAAGATGTTAGCGGAACGTGAAAAAATGACGGCCGGTGAGATTCCTATGAATTGGGGTTATGCCGAAATCATGGCCTATGCCACTATTTTAGATGACGGATATGGTGTGCGTTTATCTGGGCAAGACTCGGGTCGTGGGACGTTTGCACACCGCCATGCCGAATTGCATGATGTGCAAAATGGCGATGTTTATGTTCCTTTAGAAAAATTAGCCAAAAATCCCATGTTTCCTTTTGCTGTGATTAATTCTGTTTTATCAGAAGAGGCTGTTCTGGCCTTTGAATATGGTTACGCTGCGTCTGAGCCTACCTCGTTGGTGTTGTGGGAAGCACAGTTTGGCGACTTTGCCAATGGTGCACAGGTTGTGATTGATCAATTCATCAGCTCTGGTGAGCAAAAATGGGGGCGTTTATGCGGACTGGTGATGTTATTGCCCCATGGTTATGAAGGCCAAGGCCCTGAGCATTCTTCCGCAAGATTAGAACGCTACATGCAGCTATGTGCTCAGCAAAATATCCAAGTGTGTACGCCAACGACACCGGCACAAATGTTTCACTTGTTACGCCGTCAAATGGTTCGTCCTTATAGAAAGCCGCTGATCGTGATGACACCCAAAAGCTTGCTGCGCCACAAATTGGCAGTATCATCCGTCGATGATTTAACCCATGGAAAATTTCAAGTTGTTATTCCAGAGATTGATGCGTTCAATGCAGAAAAAATTACAAAAGTGGTGTTATGTTGTGGAAAAGTTTACTATGATCTATTGCAAAAGCGTCGAGAAGCATTGATGCAAAATGTAGCCATTGTTCGAATTGAGCAATTATATCCTTTTCCAAAGAAAGCGTTGAGAAAAGAACTTGCAAAATATACACGAGCAAAGCAGGTCGTTTGGTGTCAGGAAGAGCCGCAGAATCAAGGCGTATGGTTTTCATCGCAACACAACATGAAAGATTGTTTGGGTGAAAATCAGACATTAGAATATGCTGGCCGTGGTTTTGCAGCCTCTCCTGCGGCGGGCAATCATCAACTTGATTCGATCCAACAACAAGATTTGGTGAAAAAGGCTTTGGAGTAATGCTTTTATAGAACCAGTTCCTCATGCTGATGTTATTAAAATAGAAGGTAATATTATGTTAATAGAAGTCAAAGTACCTGCCTTGCCGGAATCAGTGGCTGATGCCACGATTGCAACGTGGCATAAAAAAGTCGGTGATGGCGTCACCCGTGATGAAAACATATTAGACTTGGAAACCGATAAAGTAGTCCTTGAAGTTCCGGCTCCGACAGATGGAGTCATCAAGGAGCTGCTCTTTAAAGAAGGGGATGTTGTTCAATCTGGCCAACTGTTGGCTCGAATAGAGGCCGGTGCTGCAGCCAAGCCATCTGAGACAAAGCAACAGGATCACAATACGCCAGATGAGGTAAGCACCTTTGAAGACAAATCAACCAGTCCTGTGGTGAGGCGTATGCTTGCTGAAAATGATTTGGAACCCAATCAAATTAAGGGTTCTGGAAAAGATGGTCGCATCACAAAAGAAGATGTCGTGGCTTTTATTGAATCAGGTCGAAGCAATGATGCACCGATTGAACGGCCCAAAAAATCCAATGATTCCCTACCGTTAACCAGCTCGATGGGTGTTCGTGAAGAGCGCCGTGTGCCGATGTCGAGATTGCGTGCTAAAGTTGCTGAACGTTTGTTAGAAGCTCAACATAATGCCGCGATGTTAACCACCTTCAATGAGGTGAATCTTCAGGCTATTATGGACATGCGTGCTGACTACAAAGATGTTTTTGAGAAAAAGCATGGTGTTAAATTGGGTTTTATGTCCTTTTTTACCAAAGCAGTCGTCGAGTCGCTCAAATTATTCCCCGCAGTGAATGCGTCCATTGACCAACAAGATATTGTATATCATGGCTATTATGACGTGGGTATTGCTGTATCGACTGAGCGAGGATTGGTGGTTCCCGTTTTAAGGGATGTTGACCAAATGAGCATGGCCGATATTGAAAAGGCCATCTCTGATAAGGCTACACGGGCAAGATTAGGCAAGTTATCCATAGAGGAAATGCAAGGTGGGACGTTTACAATTACCAATGGCGGCGTTTTTGGTTCATTGTTGGCGACCCCAATTATCAATCCGCCACAAACCGGAATTTTAGGCATGCATAAAATTCAGGAGCGAGCGGTGGTGGAAAATAGTCAAATTGTGATTCGACCGATGATGTATATTGCATTATCTTACGATCACCGTCTGATTGATGGGAAGGATTCGGTGCTATTCCTGGTGAAAGTGAAGGAAATGCTAGAGGATCCATCACGTATATTACTGAACGTCTAACCTCCTGAGCAATCAAAAGGCTTGATTCAAGCATGGAGCCTTTTGATGTATGACACCCGGGACGTTGTTATCTGGTTATTTTTAAAAGGTAGAATAATGAACTTACATGAATTCCAAGCGAAGCAGTTATTTGCTAGCTACGGTTTACCGGTTCCTCGAGGACAGGTGGCATATGATGTTGATGGCGCGCTGAATGCTGCAAAGCAACTCACTACCCCTCGTTGGGTAGTCAAGGCACAAGTCCATGCTGGTGGTCGTGGAAAAGCAGGTGGAGTGAAGCTGGTCTCTACCAAAGAGGACTTATCCGCCTTTGTTCAAAGCCTGATTGGCACAAGATTAGTCACCTACCAAACAGACGCACAAGGCCAGCTGGTCAATTCTGTTTTAGTAGAAGAAACGAGCGACATTGCCAGAGAATTGTATTTAGGCGCTGTGGTTGATAGAGCTAGTCGTCGCATTGTTATTATGGCTTCTACGGAGGGTGGTGTCGATATTGAAACTGTTGCCTCAGAGACACCAGAAAAGATTTTTAAATTCGAAGTGGAACCATTGGTTGGTGTCATGCCTTACCAATGCCGTGAGTTGGCCTTTAAATTGGGTTTGAATATGACTCAAATGCACCAATTCACTGAGCTCCTAACCGGCTTAGGCAAGATGTTTGTTGGCTGCGATCTGAGCCTTTTAGAAATCAACCCATTGGTTGTGACAACCGCTGGGGATTTGGTTTGTCTTGATGGCAAGGTAACGCTTGATGATAATGCGCTGTACCGACATCCTGAATTGAAAGCGCTTCGAGACACCACTCAAGAAGATGATCGAGTAAACTTAGCCCAAGAATGGGAGTTGAATTATATCCCGCTCGAGGGACAAATTGGATGCATGGTTAACGGAGCAGGTCTTGCCATGGCCACCATGGATGTGATCAAGTTGTATGGTGGCGAACCTGCGAACTTTTTAGACGTTGGTGGTGGTGCGACCAAAGAGCGAGTGAAAGAAGCCTTTAAGATCATTCTTTCTGATGAAAATGTCAAAGGCATATTGGTGAATATTTTTGGCGGAATTGTGCGGTGTGATCTCATTGCAGAGGGGATTTTGGCTGCAGTGCAAGAAGTGAATGTCAATGTTCCTGTGGTTGTCCGATTGGAAGGCAATAATGCCACCTTAGGCGCTGACATCTTAAATAAAAGTGATCTCAACGTGATTGCTGCAAACAGTTTGACCGATGCTGCTAAAAAAATCGTTGCAAGCATCGCAACATCTAATTCTTGAGGTCATAAATGAGTATATTAGTTAATAAAAATACCAAGGTTATCTGTCAAGGGTTTACTGGAAAGCAGGGGACCTTCCATACGGAGCAAGCCATAGAATATGGTACAGATATGGTTGGTGGAGTAACACCAGGCAAAGGCGGACAAGAACATCTTCATTTACCGGTATTTAATACAGTCCGGGAAGCCGTTGATGAAACGGGTGCTGATGTGAGCGTGATTTATGTTCCAGCGCCTTTTTGCAAAGACTCTATTTTGGAAGCAGCGGATGCCGGGATCAAGCTGATCGTGTGTATTACTGAAGGGATTCCCGTGCTTGATATGCTGCAAGTAAAAGCTTACCTCGATAGCAATAAAGATTGCCGTTTGATAGGCCCCAATTGTCCCGGAATTATTACTCCCGGTGAGTGTAAAATTGGAATTATGCCCGGGTTTATTCACTTGCCCGGTAAAGTGGGTATTGTGTCACGTTCTGGAACATTGACTTATGAAGCTGTGAAACAAATGACCGATAAAGGCTTTGGACAAAGCACCTGTGTTGGCATTGGTGGGGATCCTATTCCTGGGATGAATTTCATTGATGTTCTCGAATTATTTGAACAAGATCCACAAACAGAAGCCATTATTCTTGTGGGTGAAATCGGTGGATCAGCTGAAGAAGAAGCCGCTGAATACATCAAGTCTCATGTAAAAAAACCTGTTGTGTCTTATATCGCGGGTGTAACAGCACCTGCTGGAAAAAGGATGGGGCATGCTGGTGCCATTATTTCGGGCGGTAAAGGAACGGCGGCGGATAAATTTAAAGCCCTTGAGGCTGCTGGTGTTAAAACAGTTCGATCGCCTGCAGAATTGGGCGATGGTATTGCGGAAGTCACTGGTTGGAAATAGAGCACAAGGAGCGTTATGGTTCATTGGAAATCAATATCTGATATTCGCAGAGACTATGGCCAATTGAGTTTGAATGAAGACGACATAGACCCTTGTCCGATAGTGCAATTTGAGCGTTGGTTTGCAGAGGTGGTTGAGTCAGAAAAAAATGACCCAACCACCATGCTTTTATCCACTGTCGATGAGAAGGGTCATCCTGATTCACGCTGCGTCTTATTAAAAGAGATTTTTGATGGACAATTTGTTTTTTATACCAATTATCAAAGTGTGAAAGCGAAGCAAATGGAGGCCAACCCTTCTGTTGCTTTGAATTTTTATTGGCCAAACATGGCGAGGCAGGTTCGAATTCGTGGTCAAGTAAAAAAAACCAGCCAAGAGAAATCAGATGCCTATTTTTTATCAAGACCGCTAGCTAATCAACTGGGTTCTATCGCCTCTCCACAGAGCACAGAAATCAGTGGACGAATTGAGCTTGAAAAAAAATTCAATGAACTGGTGATCAAACATCAAAAGGAACCAGTTGTAAGACCCGTTCACTGGGGTGGTTTTGCAGTGACCCCTGAACAAATAGAATTTTGGCAGGGCCGAGATAGTCGCTTAAGCGACCGGATTCAATACCAACTTCAACATGGAAAATGGCATCATCGCCGCCTAGCTCCCTAATATTCAATTGTAAATCTATCGTCAAAATTGTGTAAAATCTCATCTTATGCCTTACTAGCGGGCGTCAGAAGTCGTAGAATGGAATTAAGTCGAATGAAACCCGATGGTTATTAAAAAAGGTCTGTTGGTTCTTTTTAATAAAGCATTTGAGAATAATCTCGTTTTTTTCTAGGCAACATTAAAGAGAAAAGGAGTCTTGTCATGAATGATATGACCGAATTACTTCCCCATGTGAAGTTACGTTTTAATATTGAACACCCAAGCATCGAAGAATGTTACGTCTATGGATATGAATGCGGCAAAGCAGAAATAAGCGAAGAAGAAAATCCTTATCGCGCAGGCTCCATCGAAAATGAACATTGGTTAGAAGGTTGGTGGGCTGGGTTTTATAATGATGAGCCTTTGTTTAAGCTCGATGATGTGGAAAAAATTGAAAACGATTTGGCTGCAAACGATCAATTATTTTCTGACTCAATGAAAGGGTTCATTATTAAAGTCATTGAAATCACCTGCGTCATTGCAGTGTCGGCAGCCGTTGGTTATCAAATGATGGAATTAGTCGCTTAAGTCAGAACGCTATCGTTATCTCTTCAGGGGTGGGGCCATTCGCCACGACCATTAAGTTAAGAGACCCTGTCATTCTCGCGCAGGCGGAAATCTATCCCCGACTCGGGCTATGTGCCATAGGGGAAATGGATCCCCGCCTGCGCGGGGATGACAGTCTTTTTTAACTTAATGGCAGTGGGGCCATTCGCTCAGGGGAATGGCCTCTCGTTTGCAAGCGGGAGTATCGAAATTATTTAAACAACTTCAAAACCATGCTTTTCATTCGCGCCAATTCAGCGGGATTAAATTCCTTATAATGCAACGACCCAATATTCAAACAAACGGTAACCATTTCCCCAATCCCTTTCAACAGATCAACCCCAGACAAGCTCAGGACTTGAATCTTGTCTTTAATCTCAATGGCCCATTGATCAAAATAAGTTCTATTGCTAAAAACAGGCAATAAAATTTGCCCACCTTCTTCTAAAAACAACACTTCCTGGTTATCTGCGGCATTAGCGTTACGCTCTACTGGGATGATAAAATTCGCTTTGATAAATTCCAAATAGGCCTTATTAGATTCTTTGAGCTCCCCTTGCACAGAGAGGGCTTGTTCAATGGCAATTTCCAGTTGATTCATGAAGAGTTGTTCCAAATTAAACCATTAATTATACTCTTTAATGGTCATTATTAGCTAGTACCTGTACATGACCTGTCAGGGGGTGACTTTGGTTTTCCCTGCTTGCCAATAAGTTAAGGAAAGACTGTCATCCCCGCGCAGGCGGGGATCTATTTCCCTTATGGCACCTAGCTCGAGTCGGGGATGAATTCCCGCCTGCGCGGGAATGACAAGGTCTCTTAACTTAATGGCAGTGTGCTTCCCCCTGGAAGAAGGGGGGCGAGATCCTGAGTTAAGATATCGGTCCATTTGTTGTTGAAAAGAGGTCTTCTTCTCTTGGCTCATGCGTTTCTTGAGGAAGGGAAAATAAGGAAAAATAGTTTTTAAATTTTGTATTATTGAAGCTTTTACTAGCACGAATAGCCGAATATCGAAGATGCTCTTCTACTTCTAACTTTGTACGCTGTCCATGTTGCGTAGATTTAGAAAATTTTCGATGTATATCATTGCATAGAGCGCGTAATTGATAGTTCAATCGATCTTCTAAAACATCAGGATCTCCGTTATTTAACTGCTGCTGTCCTTCTTGTACCAAGTGTTGAATTCCTGTATTTTCTTCAATTTTCTTAAATCCACCGTGGACTAGAGTTGCTATGATACGAGTTAATGGTTTTAAAACCCACGCCAAAGGCGTTGTAACGAGCTCAATAATTCCTCTAAGCATATGAAAAAGCCCATCAGCGAACCGATGCCCTTTCAACCTAAAAATGCCTGAAATGGTTTTCGCAACTCCTATGGAAAAGTTGCCAATTCCAACCAGTGGTTGTTTAAAATCTTGCAGTATTTTTGAATAACTTTTGTAGGGCTTAAAAAAGTCAGTAAAAATTTTGGCAATTTTTTTTGCGGTGTGTCTGAATGGTACATCAGCAAATTGACCAAATCTGACTAGATCATAGGGACGGTGAGGAAATAGTCGTGAAGATTCTTTGTTACCCACTGGTAAATCATTTGTAATTTCTAAATTCAAATAGTCTTCAATTCCTGGCCCTAAATCTTCCTCAAAATCTTGTACGGATCCAGTTTTTATAGAGCGAACGGCACGAATGGCTTGCATGGCACTTCTTATATTCCAGAAGCTGTATTGACCTACTTCTTTAACCTTTTTTGGTGAAAAAATCGTTAAAAACCAAGTTTGATAATTTTTTAACTGTTGATCCATTTCTTTTAAATTTGTTAATCCATCTTGAAGAACGGGTTTCATTTTTGATAAAAATATAGCCGTTGCTTCAAGACCTGCATTTAATCCAATAAAATAAGATAATCCTAAGGCCGCATCTCCCATCAGAATCACCCTTGCTTGGTTGTGAATATGAACAACCTGTTTCGTATACGTTGCTGGTGCTTCATTGACGCTTAGGGTTAGTTCTTCTCTTTCAATTCTTTCAGAGTCGCCGGCCTGTTTAATTCTGTTGCCCAAATAGTTCGTAATAAAGGTTTGAAGGTGAGGAGGTAATGAAATGTTTTGATTTGCTTGAGAATCTTTGGCAAATGGCTTCAAAGGGTGTTTAAAAGTAGCCTCTTTTAGTATTTTAAAGTCATCTTCTGAAATCATCATTTGCACAGTTACAGGCGTCCTCCCATCAACCATACGGCCTACATCTTCACTAGCAATGAGCCCTTTTCTAGCCATTTCTTGGTATAACGCGCTTTTTTCAATATTTGTCGGTTGTTCTTTGCTTTTTATCTCAAAACGAAGTTGCAAGACATAGTCATAAGGTTGTTTCACTTGATTGCCAGCAGGGTATAGTGCCTGGCTTACCACAGAGTGTGTTCCTCCTGCACCAATAATTAAACGTACATTTGGATACTCTGTTGCTAATGTAGTTTTGACAGTCTTATCTATAAGTGGTTGATTATATTTTATTTCCTTTTTAATTTTCACTTCATCACACAATTGGGTAAATATGTCTTGTAATTTATTGGTCCGAATACGAGGATCGATTTTTAGATCGGCCAATAACTGAACCAATATTGGATTTTTTTCACTGTCTGTGGCCTTCATGATGGCCGCTAGATGCTCGTGCTTCATCCTCAGGGTGTGTTTTCTCTTGTAACTGCCATGTTTTTCAAGTACGACTACGTTCAAATTAGGATTAAGTTGCTTTATTGCCCAGGCATTCACAAGCCCTATGGGACCCGCACCCTCAACTAATACGTCCGTATTTTCCGCCATCTGAGCCCCAATCTATTTTGTTAAATTTTAGCCATTATACGTATTTTTTAGACATTATGCAAGCGAGCGTGTGAATTACCAACTGCTCCCACTTAAGAATTTTTAAAAAAAAGAGCATTGGCTTCGTTTTTAATGAGCAACAATAAGCGCTGAAATAAGATTCAGCCTAAAAAGCAATCAATTTACAAGACCCAGGCACAAGGCCTACCTCACCAAGAACAAGAGACCATGAATACAACTCACGCATTCAATAAAATGACATCACTCACGAAGACTCAGATCTATTGAATCACTTAGGCTTTGGGAAA
>Ga0214923_10001680_pt1 | contig 30941 bp, 25 predicted proteins | sample LL1510_MetaG_FD_177993 | JGI IMG/M metagenome (GOLD analysis project Ga0214923, IMG submission 177993) | Freshwater microbial communities from Lake Lanier, Atlanta, Georgia, United States - LL-1510 | ecosystem: Environmental > Aquatic > Freshwater > Lake | place: USA: Georgia | collected...
AACTTTCTTCTGCTAACTGCAGTTGTATTTTTTTTCATGTGACAAGCGTTATTCAGATAAGGATAAGAATATCTAAGATAAAGAAATACTTGGTTTAACCAACCAACCCTTTGTAAATTATCTTTTTTTGAAAATAGAGCCTTTTGATGGGAAAAATTCAGATGAAATGATAGCTGATTTGAAAAACCAACTAAAATGATAATAGAAGCTGGAATTTTACTTCCATCGGGCATTATTGTTTTCTAAAATAACGGTTTGCGTGTAGGCGATGTTGCCTTGTGTTGCGCCTTCGGGAAGGCAATATCGCTTACACGCTGTTATGCCTTGGTTGTTTTGTCATTCGATTCAAATTCCTTAAGTGTCTTAGCGTCTTTATTTTTCCATTCTGTCAATCCATTTGCATTTCGTCCCATTACCATTGCTGCCGCTGTCGAGGGACTGCTAAAAATATAATCGTCCAAAAATTCTAAGTATTCTCCTTTGTCAATAAGCACTCCTTCGTCGATTAGTTTTTGTCTATAATTTATGAAGTTTGGCGTCATTGAATTTGCAATAGTCGCTGCGGCTTTAGAATTTTTGAAAACTACAAATCCGTCAGATGTCGGCTCACCTTGTCCGTCTGCACCGCGAGCTGCTTTTATAAAAAATGATTCTTGCTTTTGTTTCGGCTTAAATTCTCTTTTTTCGTCAAACACTTTGTGTCCGAGAGTATTTACAAGCATTTTAATATATTCAATAAATTCTTCCATTTCTGCTCTGTCGGATTCAGAAATTGAAGATTGGGTAGGAACTATTGAATTGTCAACTGTGTAACGATTTACAGATTTTGCAATTTCGTGAAGACGATTTTCTAAATATTTAATGTGAGCCTTGTTTAAGTTCTCGTCTTTACTGATAAAAACAATTGCTTCGTTCCAGAAATCCTTTTGAGTCAACTGTTGATTTAATCGCTTTAAAATCGATTCGGCTTCACCAATATAAACTTGATCTTTCCCTGTGTCGTCTTTCCCAAAGAGCAAATAGACTCCTGTGTTTGTAAGGTCGTCACGGTCTGAACAGTCCTTAATTTTAATACGTGGAATTTTATATGCCTTTCCAGACCAGTTAGAAAGTTCGCAACTCATGCGACCGTTTGGTTCAGCGTCAATGAGGAATATTTTAATTGTCTTTCCGAATTTCATGTTTAGTTGTCTGTCTTTTTACAATGAGGCATAACTATTTAGCATTTTATTTGCTGTTTTTTCATGATGATTAAAATTAATATAAAAATGGCAAATAAAATGTAGTTGAACGAAGCTGGTTTATGGGGATTTTAAAATGGAACAGTACTTTGTAAGGCAGCAAACCGGCAGGGGAGGTCGACATTTTGATGTAAAAATTTCTTATAATCGGGCCATTTTGTATTTTGGCAAGGGTTGTTAATTCATGAAAATACATACCTTTTCCAATACGATTACTCTTTTATTTATTGGTATGGTATTCAAAGAGCTTTTTGATGATATTTTAGTCGGGATCTCTCCAGAACCTTTGCTAGTAAATGTTCTGACGATATCATGCCCGATCTGTGAAACCTCCTATAACAATAAGGACCGCCGGAAAATTACTTCCAACGACCATTATTATTTTTTAAAATAGGAGTGACAAGAAATGAAATTTCTTAAATTAGGCAATGAAATGGGAATATTCTACATTTGAAAATGAATCGTTTCAAACTCGACAGATCTGTTAGTAAAGCCCAAACCTTACAGGAAGCTGCAGACCATGCTACTGAGTACAAAAAGCTATCCTGGCAAGAGCGTTTAGAGATTGCTGCCTACTTGAACAGTGTTGCCTATAATTTTGATGTGAACAACCCCCCAAGCATGGATAGGACTAAATTTATTGCTAAATCGAGTACTTTTCGTGGGTAATATTTTCAATACCGACTTTCGTGATTTTATTGCTGCCCTTAACAGAAATCAAGTAAGATATATGCTAGTTGGTGGATATTCTGTTATTCTTCATGGATATTCAAGAACAACCGGTGATATGGATATATGGGTTGAAAGGTCTAAAGAAAATTACTTGAAGTTAAAAGAAGCATTTGATGATTTTCAAATGCCGGTTTTTGATATGACAGAAGAAAATTTCTTGCATCATCCAATATGGGACGTTTTTACCTTTGGGATTCCGCCTGTTGCAATTGATCTAATGATTGGCATGGCAGGATTTAACTTCCCTGAAATTTATGAAAGATCTATACTATTTAAAGACGATGATTTAGAAATCAGGGTTATCCATAAGAATGATTTAATTACCGCTAAACAGAAAGCCGGCAGATCTAAAGACTTAGACGATCTTGAAAATTTAAGGAAATCAGATACATAATAATCGCCGCTGGAATAATACTCCCAACGACCATTATTAATTTCAACTATAACAGAGCGCAACCAGTAAGCGCTACCAGCGATGAATTTTATAGATATACCTGTTTACTTATCCAAATGGCTGCTCAATAGAAATACTTTGTGGGGTAAAAAATTTAGGTCCGTTTTCTGTTATATATAAACAATCTTCCAGTCGGATTCCGAATTCACCGGGTATTGAGATAGTAGGCTCATCACTAAAACACATTCCTACCCCAATGGGTGTTTTATTGCCCTTAACTAAATTGGTCCACTCATGCCCTTCCATTCCAATGCCATGCCCGGTTCTGTGTGGGAGACCTGGGAGTTTATAATTTTTAGAGAATCCACCGTTTTCAATTACCACGCGGGCAGCTGCATCTACAATTTCACAAGGGGCTCCAATTTTAATGGCTGCAAATGCTGCATCCTGTGCTTTTTTTTCCAGGTTCCAAACTGCAATTTGTTTGTCGGAAGGTTTTCCCACAACAATCGTTCTGGTAATATCAGAGGCATAGCCCTGACAAGAAGTTCCTCCATCTACCATAACTACATCTCCTTCCATAATTTTTTGCGGTACTATACTACCATGTGGTAAAGCCGAGTATTTACCTACCTGAACGGAGGCTCCGCCTGAGAAGCCTAATTTTTCAAAAGCCGCTGAAATGTTTCGGCTGAGTTGAGCCTGCGTCATACCGGGCTGGATACTGGCAAAAGCTGCTTTATATGCCTCAATGGTAACATCATTCGCTTTCTGCATCAGCGCGATTTCGGCTGCGGTCTTATACATTCTGCACCCTGCAGTTACAGGGGTTGCATCTACTATCTCAATACCGGCAGCTAGTTTTTTTACTCCATCTGCAATAAAAAATCTCACACGCTCTTCCATACCAATACGTCGAAAACGAATTCCACGATCTTTTGCAATGCTTAGAATAAGAGCGTACGGACTCTCATGCTCTTCCCAGCAACGAACTTCATCTCCAAAAATGGGGTTAATTAGTTCCCTGGCGCGGTCTTCTTCAAATTGCGGACAAACATAGGCGATGGGTCCTTTGGAAGGAATCACCACTCCAAAAGTTCTTTCGCTTTGTCCCCATCGCATGCCGGTGAAATAGGTGCAGGAGGTTGTTCCTTCGAGGAATATGGCATCGATTTTATTTTGCTGCATCAGTTCCTGCGCTTTGGCTATGCGTTGCTTTCTTTCTTCAACGGATATCGGAACAATTCCATCAGTTGCTGGTTGAAGTGCGGCTATTTCTTTCGGCAAGATTTCGTTCAAGGATGTTGGTGTATTTGTTGCACCCAATATAGCAGAGGAAAAACCAAGGCTTCCGGCAACGAGGCCGCTTTTTTGTAAAAAGGAACGTCTGTTTTGTTTCATATACTTTATTTAAAGTTTCTAAAGATATTTAAATTAATGAGAATGAAAATACGCTGGGGTATTTTACTTATAGTCGAATAAGCGGAGGCCGAATTGAAGAATCCGGAGTGAGTAAGTTTGGCTTGCAATCAGGGGCTTAAATTGATAAAAAAACAGTATATTTAATATTGTAGTTGGGGGTTCAATTATTTTTCAAATCTTAGTAAGTGAAAAAATATAAGCCATGCATTTAAATCAGCAAGATCCTCGGCTGATTTCATTTAATTCACTCAGAAAATCGATTGGGTGGCTCAGTATCTTACTTCCTCCCGCTATGTTAACCGGCAACTATTGGCTGGCAGATTGTAGTTTTATTCAGGAATCTTTGAGTGATTATTATTACACAGTAACAGGAAACCTGTTAGTGGGTATGTTATGTTCAATGGCACTTTTTCTCATATCCTATAAAGGATATCCCGGCGACTGGCTCGATGCATGGTTAACAACAATAGCCGGAATATTGGCATTAGGCTCAGCATTTATACCTACAAATGAACCTTTAACCAATAGTTGTGCAATTATTCATTTACCCTGGAATACCACTCGAAGTGAAACACATAATTTGTTAGCTTCTATTTTATTTATTGATTTGGCACTGATTTCCTTATTCTTGTTTACAAAGGGTAAGGGGGAGCCTACTCCCCAGAAGAAGAAGCGCAATAAAATTTATAAAATTTGTGGCTATGTTATTTTGTTTGTAATTGTGATGGTACCTTTTTATAATCGAATGGTGAAAAGTAATCCTGAATTGGCATCCTATAAAATGGTTTTTTGGTTAGAATGGGTGGCTATGACTGCTTTTGGTTGTTCATGGCTTGTAAAAGGAGGTTTAGTATTGCGCGATCGAAAATGAGTTTAATTGATTGTAAATAAATCGATTATACAAAAGCTATTCATTTGGCTATTTCCTTGTTTTTTTGTAAATTCCCAATCATATTTAATCCCAATAATATTTACAATGAAGAAAATAAGTTTTTTACTATTGGTAATTTGTTTTCCAATGATGCTAATGGCCCAGGTAAAAAAAGACGCTGTCTGGGTAGAGTCGTTGAAAAAAAATGCACTTGATCAGGTTCAAGCAAAGGCAAAGAATATTCAGGAAATGGTTGATATGGTTTTTAGTTTCGGGGAGTTAGGTTTTCAGGAAGTTGAAACCTCCCGATACTTAACCGATGTGTTAACTAAAAATGGATTCACCGTTAATAAAGAAACATCCGGCATTCCCACTGCCTGGATGGCAAGCTGGGGATCGGGTAGTCCTGTTATTGCATTGGGTAGCGATATTGATTGTATCCCTAAAGCCTCCCAAAAACCCGGGGTAGCTTATCGCTCACCCATAGTTGAAGGTGCGCCCGGACATGGGGAGGGGCATAATTCCGGACAAGCCGTTATTATTTATGCTGCCATTGCTGTGAAAAAAATAATGGAAGAAAATAAAATTCCAGGAACATTAGTTATCTGGCCGGGGGTTGCTGAAGAGTTGGTTGCCAGTAAGGCATGGTATATTCGGGATGGATATTTTAAAAATGTAGATGCCTGTATTTTTACGCATGTAAGTAGCGATTTTTCTGCTGATTACGGTGATAATGGTATGAATGGAGTAGTGAGTATGCAATTTGAATTTGAAGGAGATGCAGCACATGCAGCCGGCGCTCCCTGGAGAGGTAAAAGTGCATTGGATGCTGTTGAACTGATGAATGTGGGCTGGAATTATAAACGGGAACACCTGAAGCCAACACAGCGTTCGCATTATGTAATTAAGGATGGAGGCGATCAGCCCAATGTAGTTCCGTCACAAGCGAGTGTTTGGTACTATTTTCGAGAAAGAACTTATGAGGATATTTATAAAAATATGCAGGCAGGCATTAAGATTGCACAGGGAGCTGCCATGATGACCGACACAAAAATGTCGTACAAAATTTTAGGAACTGCCTGGCCCGGACATTTCAATAAGCCTATTGCCGAAGCCATGTATAAAAATATTCAGCGGGTTGGTATGCCCGTATGGTCGGAGCAAGATGAGCAACTCGCGATTGCCGTTCAAAAATTATTGGAAGCTCCGGAAAAAGATAATCAAGGTCGCCCTATAAAAGGTATGCGAAAAGTGATTGATTCAATCAAAGGGTCTGTTCCTTTTTCTTGGGGTGGTGGGTCGGATGATATTGCAGATATTTCCTGGAATGTTCCAACAATAGTGTTGCGTTATCCTGCCAACATTCAGGGAACCAAGGGGCATCACTGGGGAGATGCGATTGCCATGGCAACACCCATTGCCCATAAAGGTTCGTTGGCTGGCGCAAAGGCAACTGCACTTACATTAATAGATTTATTTACCAATCCTACTATTTTGGCACAGGCAAAAGATTATTTTACCAACGTGCAAACCAAGCAACAGCAATATATTCCGTTTATATCGGCCAAAGATCCTCCACCGGTTTATCTGAATAAGGAGATTATGGATAAGTATCGCGAAAAGATGAAGCCCTACTATTACGATCCAAGTAAATACGGAACGTATCTGGAGCAGTTGGGTATACAGTATCCTACTTTGCCTAAGTAAATTTGTAATTCTATAAACTTATACCCCTGATGAGAAAAAAAAGAGCTTCAGGGGTATTTTATTTTTGCTTAATTAAAACAGCACTTACTACTGGTCTTTCCACTCCATCACCCGGTCGAACGAGTAATTGATTGCCAACTACGAGGCTGGTAGAGCCTCCTCCATCGAGGTTGATTGCATTCGCACAAGTTAGTTCCTGCAACATGCCAGCCAATTCTGCCAAATTTAATCCAGCATATCCCGCTGCAGTATTATCTCCCTCTACAGCTAAAAGTATAATTATGCCGGTTGCTGAAGCACCTATTGCCGATCGGGGTCGGCTAGTAGTATTATTTATATTGATTAATTCCGCTACGTCGCTTATTTGGATAGTTCCATTTTTTATTAGCATTGGAGATCCACCAATAGCAGCAGTTGTATTCCATTTGATTCCACCCACGGGAAATTGAGCACTAGGCTCAGCCTGAGGAGCAGTGCCTTCTGCATTGGGAGACGGACTTGGGTAACTATAAATATCATTGATGCCTGCACCAATATGATATATCCATGCAACAACCGGCTCTCCGGATGTATTTAAACCAAATGCGGCTCTGGTAGGATAGTAGGCTGTATTTACTCCATTTAAACTTCTGCTAACTGATTTGATATTCGCTGCTAATACGGTATTGTTATATTGAACCAAACTATAGGCCTGATTGCCACCAAAAAATCCTCCATTGATGGCAGCATACACTACCCCCGGCTCATCTTTATAAAAATCGCTTGGTTTTTTTGCTGTTGCAGATAAAACCGGTTTGAATTCCAGTGTTGTTTTTTTACTGTCGTAGGCAATACAATACGCTTTCGTTTTTTTACCTTGAAATAAGGTATCAAAATAATACAATTGAATTCCGGAAGGGAATGATGTAGTAAGCAGCGTTGATAGTTTCCATCCAGCAGGAAGTGTAATTAAAGTTGTGGGTGTAGGGTTAGGATTGCTTGGTTGTGCAGGTGAAACAGTTGAGTTATTACTCTTCGTGCAAGCTGAGAAAAGAATTCCAAAGATGAACAGATAACGTATGGGTCGATTCATCATACTCAGTAATTTTTAAAAGAGTAAATAATTGTATTGATTATGGTTGATAAATTTTTTTGCTTGCCTCTCGAATCGTTTCATAATAAAAGAATACTTCGCCACGGTAGCCGTATTTTCTATTTATATCAATCATATTTTGTATCAAAGTGTTTCCTGCTCGATACCCATCTGCAAGTGAAGAAAGCATACCTGGAAAAATTTTTAGCTTTAGACTAGCCGGTACTTGTTTGTCAATAGCTTTTAAGGTTTGTTCATATGCTTCTAACTGGTACCGATAAACCTGAGGTATAATGTAATCTGCATATCCGTCCATTAGCCATGTTGGCCAGTCTTGTAAATATTGTTCTTTACTCCAGGGAAAAATGCTGGGAGCCCAGGTTACCCAGCAAGTTGGTTTTTCTTTTTTTACTAATTCATACAGTGATTTACCAAAATCACTTACCCTTTTTGTTTTCCAGTTTAGCCAAGTCGTCTCGCGAGGATTATCGGGCGGCATTGTACCATCATGTTCTGTTGCATATATTGTTTTTGTGTATGCATCATATCCCCCCTCTGCAGGCATAGCCGGTAGGCGATCATCTCCTTGTATTCCATCAACCTTATAATTAGTTACTACTTCATTCACTAATTGTTTCATAAATGTTTGAACTTCCGGATGTATGGCATTCCACCAAAAGAATCCATTTTTTTTGAGCAGGTTACCTTTGTTATCTCTTCCTACCCAATGAGGATATTTTGTAAGCCAATGATTAACACTACTGTCTTTATATGCATACGAAAATCCAAATTCAAACCAGGCATGAACCCGAATACCCTGTGCATGCCCCTCCTTTATAAAGAGCTTAAGTGGATCAAATCCTTTATAGGTACTATCTTGTTTTATTCCGATATACCTGGAAACGACTTTGCTGGGATACATCGTAATTCCCCGGTTCCATACAACAACGAAAATATCTGTGATTCCGTTTTTACTGCATGTAGTTACCGTTTCCCGAATTTTTTCTGGCGACCGCATTGCTTCACTGCCAACATTGGTTACCCAGGTTCCTCGTATAACAATATCTTGCGCAAATGCTGCATACTGAATTATGGAATTTGATAGTAATAGAAAAAAGAGCCAATTCAATTTTTTCATAACTGTAAGTATTCCCTATAACGGTTATATAAATGATGTGCCTGTAGGTATGCCGACTGGGGGCTCATAAAGTGTGAAAATTCGAAAGTGATGGCTTTGTCGTACCCGGCTTTTCCCGCGGCTTCCAGTTTATATTTTAGTTTTTCGAATTTGATTGGGAAAAATTTGATGGGCATATCCCTATCAAATGATTCGGCGTTTGTCCAGCACTTTAAATGGTATCGGTCTGCCAGTTGTTTATTCACTCGGAAAAAATCTTCCAGTTCGTGAAAGTCGATATGACCGTCCTGAAAGGCAACTGCATCAATTGCATGATGTATGCCGTCAAAAATTTCATTCCATTCTGTTTCATGTTCCTTCAAGGAAACCGCGTCTTCCTTAGTAAGTGCCCCCGATGCTGCCATTACAGCTTTTTTACCGTCTATCCAAGGAGAAATAAATACAGGTAATTGCTGACTGATTTGTTTACAGGCATTACCTAAACTACTAAAAATTTCTATGGCATCTTTGGTTTTTCTACTGATTTCCGTACTAATGTACCAGCCCTTAAATGCTTTTCTGTTACCGTACATTTTCCATATTTCATCAATTACATATCGGTTCACGTCTAACTCGTGTTGCATATTTCCAGTATCCCAATAAACCCCACTATCGTATAGTCCAAAGTAGAATTGCATATCATACTTTTCAGCGAGCGTTAGAAATAAATCAATTAAATCTATTGGCGGACTATAACAGCCTTGTTGTATTAAATAAGGGGAGGGATAGGTAATAAATCTTCTGTAACCACATCTGATAACTATAACTGTATCAATTCCAATTGCTTTCATATACTGAAAGTCTTTTTCCCATTCAATAGGTCCCCAGTTCTGGTGAGGTATGTCGTGACTGATTTCGTCTATGAATGTTCCTGTAATTTGCATAGCAGTGATAATCTGTGTTTCGTTAATTTGAATCTTCTTTTTTTAGTGGCACTAACCAGCTTACTATAAAAGCAGGTATTGTAGAAATTAATACCCAAATAAAAAATTTCGAATATCCCAGATAGTCGCTGATTGTGCCGCTCATCATAGATGCAAGTGTATAGCCAAAATAGGTAATGGCACTTCCAAAAGCGTAATGGGCCATTTGGTAGCGGCCGGGAGCTATTTGCTGCATAATGAATAATATAATCCCAATAAAACCAAAACCATATCCAAAATGTTCGATTGCGATGGCGGATCCAATTACCCAAACAGAACTGGCTTGTGTTATGGCAAGATATGCATAGGCTGCAAAAGGAAGATTAAAAAATGCACATAGCATCATAAGTGTTTGTCGGTTCAATCCCTTATTTGAAACAAAATATCCAGCAGCCAGTGAGCCTACAACAAAGGCAGCAGTTCCATAAATGCCGGTTAGTATTCCAACGGTAGTTTCAGATAACCCTAATCCACCTGTTTCACGTGCAGCTTTTAGAAATAGGGGCATAATTTTGATGCCTTGTCCTTCTGCAAATCGGTAGAGAACAATAAACAGTATTCCCGCGCCAATATACTTTTTTCTAAAAAAGCTGCTAATAACTTCTTGTAATGATTTCCACACTTCGCGCGAGTTGGTAATTGGGTTGGAAGACTTGCTTTCAGGTAAAACGCTGCTATTATACATTCCTAAAATCAGCATAATGATGGCATATACTACTAATACTATTGCCCAGGCATGTTGATTGCCCAGCACTGGTATAAGCATTCCAGCTAAAAAAACCATTCCACCATTGGAAAATATTTTTGCGACATTGTAAAATGTTCCCTGCCAGCCCACATATTTGGCTTGTTCGGATGCAGATAGTTCACTTAGATAGATGCCATCTGCAGCCATATCCTGTGTAGAACCAAAAAAGGCAATTAGAAAAAATAGCGTAACCGAAAGTGGGAAGAAAGCAGTGGAATATAAACTGAGTGCCGATAACGCAAACAAAATTCCACAGGCAATTTGGGATAATTGAATGTAGAATTTTTTTGTTCTATAGAGTTCCATGAACGGACCCCATAAAGGCTTAAAACTCCAAGGCAACACTATGATGCCAGTCCAAAAAGCAATTTGTCCATCCGAATATCCCAAGCTTTTATATAAAAGGGAAGCTACTGTGCCACCTAAAACAAGATTGGGTATTCCCATGGCAAACCAGGTAGTTGGTATCCAAGAAAATGGATGCTTACGGGATGTACTATTGGATCCAGACATGCAGTAAAAATAATTTCTTAATTAAAAATTTTAAAAACTATACGTGAATTTATAATTTTTTTAATTTAGTAGCTTATTATTGTTAGTTCCATGCAAAATTTTTTTTTAGTAACTGGTTACCGCTTCACAAAAGCAGCTTGTATGTTGCTTTTGTTGTGGTTTTGTATTGCGTGTTCCAAATCGAGCCCTGGAACCGGCGGAGGTACTACACCCACTCCTACGCCAACCCCCACACCCGCCTGGGATCCCAATGGAATGCGAGGTATTTGGGTAACAACTACCGCAAGTACCGCACTCGACAGCAGGGAGAACATTAAAACTATGATAACCAATTGTAAGGCTGCAGGCATTAATCATATTTTTATTGTTGTATATAACAATGCGCGTACGATTTATCCCAGTACTATCATGCAAAATTTAATTGGGAAACCTCAGCTCGAACGATATGTAGGTAGAGATCCCCTGCAGGAATGTATTGAGGAAGCGAAAGCACAATCCCTAAAAGTACATGCATGGTTTGAATATGGGTTTTCTTCTTCTTACTCTGCCAATGGCGGACCAATTGTTGCTGCTAAACCCACTTGGGCAGCCAAAGATCAATCGGGAAATTTATTGGTAAAAAATGGCTTCGACTGGTTAAATGGAATTCATCCGGAAGTGCAGCAATTTTTGATTGACCTGTTCAAGGAAGTAGTTACAAAATACGATGTAGATGGCGTTCAAGGGGATGATCGTTTACCGGCTATGCCGAGTACGGGAGGATATGATTCTTACACAACGTCTCTATATCAAACAGAAAATCCAGGTGTAACACCACCGTTAAATCCAGCTGAAACAAATTGGGTTAATTGGCGGGTGAACAAATTGAACCAATTTGTTAAACGGCTGCGTACTGAAATACGAAAAATAAAACCAGCTATTCAATTGTCTATGTCGCCCAGCCCTTTTCCATGGAGTAAGGATGAATATTTACAGGATTGGCCAACATGGGTTGATAGTGGTTGGGTTGATGCAGTAATTCCTCAATGTTACCGCTATGATATCAGTGCATTCAATTCTGTGTTGCTGCAACAGAAGTCATACCATCGTAGCACTACTATTCCTTTATATGCAGGGGTCCTATTGCGTTCCGGAACTTATACTGCAACTGATGCGTTCCTATCCCAAATGATTCAGAGTAATAGGAATAACGGAATAAAAGGAGAGGCTTTCTTTTTTTATGAGGGGATAAAGGACAGGGCATCATGGTTTCAAGGTCAGTACCCATTTATAAAATAAATATGCTAATCAGAATCTTATTTTTAACGCTGATCCTGAGTACAGTATCAGTAGCAACTGCACAATCTTTTACCAAGTGGGTAGATCCTTTTTTGGGTACAGGAGGCCATGGTCATACCTACCCCGGTGCTGCCCGACCTTTTGGAATGGTTCAACTAAGTCCGGATAATGGAATAGAAGGTTGGGATTGGAGTAGTGGCTATCATTATAGCAGTGATAGTATCGCTGGGTTTAGTCATACGCATTTAAACGGAACCGGAATTGGTGATTGGTGTGATATCTCATTTCAGCCACTTGCAGACACCCTAAATAATTCTCAACGATTTATCAAACATGCTTTCAGACATGCCAACGAAAAAGCATCCCCCGGATATTATCGGGTTAAGTTGAATAATGGGATTGTATGTGAACTCACTGCTACCAAGCGATGTGGGTTTCATCGCTATGAATATACAAATTCAGAGAAGTGGATGCGGATTGATTTAGATTTTCACATCAACTGGGATAAAACTACCGATGCATTTATTCAAATACTGGATGATTCTACTGTTGTTGGATATCGTTTTTCTACAGGCTGGGCAAAAAATCAGCGGGTTTATTTTGCTGCCCGATTTAATCAACCAATAGTGCAACATACAATAATAGGTACTACCAAATCCTCAGATCGCTCAGCAAAAGGTACATCATTAAAATTATTGGTGAAATTTGGTGGCGCAGCTACCACTCTCTCTGTACAAACTGGAATCAGTAGTGTAAGTTATGAAAAGGCACTGCTGGCATTGAATGAAATAGGTAATCGGAATTTTAGTGATATAGTTCATGAAGCAGAAAGTGATTGGGAGAAAGAGTTGAGTAAAATCAAAATTGATACAAGAGACGCAGCTATGGCAACCCGTTTTTATACTGCATTATACCGCACTTGCCTTTCTCCTAATTTATACTCTGATGCAGATAGCTATTATAGAAATCAAGATAATAGGGTACTGAAAATGCCAGGGAGTTATCCCCGCTATACTATTTTTTCTCTTTGGGATACCTTTCGGGCACTGAATCCATTGTATACAATTATACAGCCCGAAAAGGTAACCGAATTTGCCAATAGTCTCATGCAGTTTTATTACGATAACGGATTACTACCGGTTTGGGACATTAGTACTTGGGAGGCAAATACAATGACTGGCTATCATGCTATACCGGTGATGGCCGATGCCATATTGAAGGGTATTTCCGGAATCGATGCCGAACAAGCTTATGTGGCGATGAAAAAAAGTGCTTTTCAGCAGCAAAGAGGTACGCCCGATTATATAAAATATGGATATCTACCTCAGGATAAGCATGGCTGGAGTGTTACCATTACACTGGAATATGCATTTGATGACTGGTGTATTGCTCAGGTTGCCCGCAAGTTGGGTAAGATGGATGATTATAACACTTTCATGAAGCGTTCGAAAAGTTATCAGCAGCTATTTGATTCGGGAACCGGCTTTATGCGGGCAAAAAATAGCAAAGGGTTATTTACAGAGCCCTTTGATCCTTTACTTTCCGAGCATGGATTTGAAGGACAGTATATTGAAGGAACTGCCTGGCAGCATAGTTTTTTTGTTCCTCATGATATTGAGGGCTTTGCCGTTTTATTGGGCGGAAAGGATAATCTTGTTAAAAAATTAAATTCACTTTTCTCAGCCTCTTCCGAATTACACGGTGAAAATACTTCAGCAGATGTTACCGGATTGATTGGTCAATATGCCCATGGAAATGAGCCAAGTCATCATATCATTTATATGTATAGTGCACTTGGAAGAAGAGATTTGGCAGCAAAGTGGATAAGTGTAGTTGCCGATAGCATGTATAAAAATGGACCGAATGGGTTAACAGGAAATGATGATTGCGGACAAATGAGTGCCTGGTATCTATTTAGCAGTTTAGGATTCTATCCTATGAATCCTGCTTCGGGCGAATATGTTATTGGATTTCCATTACTGGATACTGCTACCATTGAATTATCTCAGGGTAAAAAAATACATATACGTATAAAGGGTAAAAGAAAGCCGGGCTCTTTTGTAAAGAAAGTTTATTGGAACGGTCATGTAATTAATCAGTATTTTATAAAACATGCAGATTTGATGCAGGGCGGAGAGTTGGTGTATGAGTTATCTTAATATTCCTCTTTTCAAGCATATTTATTTAGGGTTTTTTATCCTAAGGGGATAATAAATGAAAAGCAGGCTATCATTTTCATGATGCCTGCTTTCATTGTAAACCAAAACTGGCTGCTATGCCTATTTTCTTACCAACCGGTATTTTGCGTTAATCCGGGGTTATTATCAATTTCAGATTGTGGTATGGGCCAAAGTTTATATTTGGCATTGCTGTTAGCACGGGTTTGTGCCCTGAAACGAATCCGCTGATTGATACTTGCTGAGTAATCAGGAATATTATTGGCATCGAAAGTTGGATTGGCTGCCGGTACCGCCGGGTCTAATGAAATACCAACAATAGGCTGACTATTAGCTTTTGCATAAATATCCCATCTTCTCAAATCGAATAAGCGTAATCCTTCACCTGCAAATTCAACAGCTCTTTCTCTGCGAACGAGTGTGCGTAAATCCGATTGAGAGGCAAGTGCTGTTGCAGGCTGCCCCGAACGGGCTCTGACTGCATTGATAGCTGCAGTTACTGTAGCATCAATTTCATTCAATTCAATTTTAGATTCGGCATACATTAACAGGATATCAGCATATCGCATCAACACATAACCCACCTTTGATTCAAATGTATATTGAGTAGAATCATTGTATTTATTCCAAACATATCCAACTCCTCCAATATTACCGGTTGCACTTACCTGCCATTGAATTCCGGCAGCCTGCGCCCCAATCCAGTCGTTATTTCCCCCGGTTATATTATCCCACACTCCTGTATTCCAATTGAATTTTCTGCGCACATTAGTATAAATATTAAAAATGGTTCTTTCTCTCAAATTATTGTAGGGTAATGCTGCTGTTTTAGATGCATAGTGTACCATGGTATCTCCGGGAAGATAAATACTCCAGGCAAGTCTTCTATCTCTGTTTAATCTCGGATTAGCAGGATCATATGTAGTTGAGGCATCAATCCGATTTCCACTCCTATCTTCAAATTGATCTACCAGTGCCTGAGAAGGGAAATGACTGGATTGTGAGTTGGTAACCTGACGGGGAACTCCGAGAATGGGGCCCCAGTTTTGGGGTTCGTTTACATCAGTAGGGTAGGTTTGACAAAAAAGAATTTCTCTACCAGCATTCGTGTTTTGTCCGGCAAGTGAAAATAGATTTTGATAAACAGGATTCAAACTGTACTGACCGCCGTCTATAACGGTTTTTGTTGCAGCAGCTGCAGTTTTATAATCTTTTATCAATAATGCCAATTTCGCCTTAACACCCAAAGCAAAACCTTTATTTACTTTACCCAAAGTTTGTACAGGCGCAGTTCCCGCAGCATCAAAAGCTGCAACAGCCTCATCAAGTTCTTTGTACAAATCGGCGACAATAGTTGCAACTGGAGTTCGCTTTGCACTTAATACTTCTTCCACTGCTGGAGGTACTTTATAATAGGGAACATCTCCAAACCACATCATTAAATGAAAATAACCCCACGCTCTTAATACCTGTGCTTCTGCCTTGATGCGATTATATGTAGCAGTTGTAACATTTTCCTTACCATTCTCCATACCAACAATTTGTTGATTAGCTCTTTGAACCAGTTTGTATGCCTGATTCCATGCGGGAATGATTACGGCATTGCTTACCAGAAATGGGCCACCATCACCCATCGCTATCAAATCGGCTGCATTGCCTCCTCTTTTCATCGCCATATCAGTACTGGCTTCTATTTCAAATAGCATAGGAGTATTGTTCGCTATCACCCACATAGATGAAGCATACACTCCCGTTAAACCTTGTTCCATTTCTGCCTGATTACTCAAAAAAGTAGTTGCAGAAGACGCATCCAATGGCTTCCTGTCGAGAAATTTCTGACAAGCACTTAAGCTCAGCGCAAGGATGGGAATCAGCAGTAATATTTGCTTTTTCATTTTATTCATTTTTACTGTTACAGTTAAAAGTTAACATTAATTCCTCCGGTAAATGTGCGCATCAGCGGATAAAACTCGGCATTTGCACTGTTGATTTCAGGATCAAATCCTTTCCATGCATCTGACAAAGTAAGTAAGTTGGCACAGCTGAAATAAATACGCATACTGTTGATTTTTGCTTTGTTCAATAAAGATTTAGGAAGTGTATATCCGATATTAATATTCTTAATCCGGAAATATGCCGCACTTCTTATCCATTGACTAGCCAGTAAGTAATTATTTCCACCTGAACCCGAAGGAAGTAATCTGGGGAATAATGCATTTTGATTATCAGGTCTCCAGTAATTTTTATGAATATCTAACAGTGAGGCAGCAAAATCGGATGAGTTAAACGGAACAGCTCCGGTACCGCTCAGGTAATTGTTTCGCTGTCCAACTCCCTGACCGAAAATACTTAGATCCCAGTTTCCATAGCTTAAGTTGATGTTAATTGAATATTCATATCTAGGAAAAGCGTTCCCTATGAATTTACGATCATTGGCATCAATTTTTCCATCCCCATTCAAATCAGCATACCTAACATCTCCCGGTTTAGGTCCGGTTGTAGGAGTGGGACTCCAAGGAATACCGAATTGAATAGGAGAAATTTTGATATCGTTTGAATCGCTAAAGTATCCATCACTAACGTATCCAAAATATGAGTTCAGTGCTTCACCAGGAGCTGTTCTAATTCCATCCCCTATAAACGGCGTTCCATCCACTAAACTTACCACGTTGTTTTTAACATCTGAAATCATACCGGTGATGTCTACACCCAGTTTGCCAAATCTATTTTTATAGTTTACTGTAAATTCCCAACCCTTATTTTCCATATTACCCGCATTTACAAATGGATTGGTTAATCCACCGGCAGATTGAGGCAATGTTCTTTGCAGCAGCATATTCTTTAAAGTCTTTACATAATAGTCTGCTGTAAAAGTGAAGTGATTCATTAAAGTAAGGTCTACTCCAATGTTGAATTGGCGGGAGGTTTCCCAGCTTAAATTTGGATTAGCAAATTGTAACAAGGCAAATCCAAGATTCGTTGTATTTCCAAAATATGCATTTGTACCATTGTTTGGATTGCTGTATCCAGACTGTGCATAGAAGGCATCGAAAGCATAGTTATTACCAATATTCTGGTTGCCGTTTCCACCCAATGATGCACGTAATTTTCCAAATAGAATGTCTTTACTCATCGACTCCATAAACTTTTCTTTAGAGAATACCCAAGCAGCAGAAACTGCTCCAAAATTTCCCCATTGTTTATCGAGTGTTTGAGAAAAACGAGATGTTCCATCTCTACGCCCATTCAGTTCCAAAAAGTATTTATCGTTATAGCTATAATTTAAACGGGCAAAGAAGCCGGCTAATGCTAACTCAGATGCTCCGGCATTGTTATCCCGAATTCCCGATCCTAAATTCAAATAAGGTTGATTAGGATTGGTGAAACCCTGACGGGAAGCTCCGAAAAAATAGTTAGTGAAAAGCTCTGACTGTCCGCCCACTAAAAATTTAAAACTATGCGCTCCAACTTTTTTGCTGTACGTTCCCTGTGCCAAATAGGTTGTATAAACATCATTTCTCCAGGATTCAGATAAACTGGTAGTTCCAGGCCAGGTACCAATCAACGAATAGGTAGAAGTAGCCAAATTGGGTTGATAAATATTGGCATTGGTAATCCAGGTTTTAGATACCGGATTAGATGTTTGACGACCCCAATAAGCTTCTAACTCTAATCCGGGTATTGGATGATAGTTGAAACCGGCACGGGTTAATAATATATTATTGTTTACGACAGAATTACCGGTTGCTTCAGCCATTGCAATCGGATTACGATTATTAGACTGTGCCGCAGTACCATACATACCGGGTCCGTATTTACCTCCACCAATTGCTGGTAAGCCAATTGCCTGGCGAATGATAAACTCTGCTGAACCGGTTGATGGGTTTGTGGTAATGCTATTCGTATAAGCCAATACCCCAATCAGTGATAATTTGCTGTTGAGTTTGAATTCGGGGTTCAAACGAAGATCATATTTTCTAAAAGCACTATTAGGTATCAAGCCCTGCTGATCTAGGTAAGTGAAAGAACCAAACAGGTTCATTTTTTCACTACCTGCATTCAATTGGATGTTATGATTTTGCATCAGACCCGAGTTGGTTAATACTTCTTTTAACCAATCTGTATCAATTACATCCAGATTATTGGCAGGGGTGGATTTGTATTTATCAATTTGTGTTTGAGAGAATACAAATGCTGCCGGATTTCCGGTTCTGTTTTGCTCAGCAATATTGCTTAGTACCATATGATCAATCGCACTTACCCTATCAGGTATTGCAGTTGCCTGTTGCTTCGTAACAAAACCATTATAGCTTAACCGCATCTGACCGGTGGTAGCTCTTTTCGTTTTTACCAAAATCACACCATTGCTTGCACGGTTTCCATAAATTGAGGTAGAAGCTGCATCTTTAAGTAAAGTAATACTTTCAATTGCGTTAGGATCAATAAGGTCTAAGGAACCGATGGCTAATCCATCAACAATTATCAATGGCGCACTGCTTCCGGAAATAGAACCCTGTCCACGAATTACTATACTTGCACCATCGGCACCGGGTCTGCCGGATTGTTGTTGAACAGTTACCCCGGGAGCCAAACCCTGTAAAGCCTGACTGGTACTGGAAACTTGTCGGCGGTTTAGTGCTGCATTATTTAACGTAATCAGTGATCCCGTTAAACTGGCTTTTTTCTGGGCACCATAACCTACTACCACTACTTCTCCCAGGTCTCCTGATGTGGGTTGCAGACTAACCTCTAATTGCCCGCCGGTAACTTTCATCTCTTTGGTTACAAATCCGATACCAGAAAATACCAACTCTGCGCTTTTTTCGGCCTGAATGATAAAATCACCGTTGGTTCCGGTGGTGGTACCGGTTTTTTTACCTTTCACAACTACAGAGATACCCTCTGCAGGATTCCCGCTTCCAGAACTGGTAACCCTGCCGGATATCCTGATTGTTTGTGCTATCGACTGCTGAAAGAGCAACAATAACAAACAAGCAAGGACACTTAGCTTTTTCATAATTGATTGTTTTGGTTAGAATATTTCGATTGAAATTGTCCTGAATGATTAACCTCCCATTTTTCAAAGGGGTTTACCAACGCATCCAGCATTTGCGCAAATTGAATGCGGGTAACGGGTTGGTCGGGGTTAAATAGTCCGAATCCCCACTGCTGCCAAAGCTTTGAGATAGAAGGGTTACTCTCCAAAGTTTTTGATGCAGTAGCTGATTTTTTATTGGTATTTGATTTTGATAGGGATTCGATTATTTGTAATGCTTCTTTCCCTGATAAATAGGTAGTGGGAGTTAACGTGATAGCATTGCTAATGGGTCGGATATCCTGTAGCAGTGTATCTTTATTTACCAATGAATCGGGATAAAACCAGGTTTGATTTGCCCATGCATTGGGTTTTCCGGTTCCTCTCAAAATTCCGGTTGCTCCTATTCTTTGAACTGCAGCAAATTGAGGATGATTGGTTGGAACATCTATGTAAGGCATGAGGAATGCGCCCTGTTGTAGTAAAGTAGATTGTACTTTACGAACGGGTACATTCGCCGCATTACTTTTTTTCATTTCAACTGTGAGCGCAGCTAATACACCGGCTGCTTGTCCGGTTAATAAAACACAGGGCTGAAGTCGGGTGGTTCCGTTAGCTAAATTGGAAACACTGATTGCTTTTTCTGCAACGATTAATCCGGAAATATTTTTTGGAATCAATGCACCCAGGGGAACATTGAAAGAAGGAACCGGATAAAAATCCAGGTGTTGTGGTGCTTTTGGGTTTTTTTTGTGATGATGATCTACAGGATAGTCGCCAACAGAAATCCCGGTTCTATACAGTGCTTCTTTTGTTGCATAAGGAGTAGCAATATGTTGAATTTTGAATCGAACCAATCCTTCAACACGTCTACCTTCTCTGTGATAGGGTATTAATGCAAGTTTATTTTCAGTAGGAAATTCATCATCAGCCAAACCCAGATTTTTAAAACCCAATTCCTGTTGGATAAAATATACAAAACGCAAAGTGGTTTGTCTGGCCTCCTCCAGTGCCAGATTTCGCATAGAATCGGAAAGCTGAATTACATTTAAATAAGTGTCATTCCCATAAATTGGCCAATTCAGCATATACTTATTATTGGGAAGTTTGCCGTAGTCCAGCATTTTTTTTGCATCTACTCCGGGTGCTTTCCTGCTGGAATTTTTATAGTAATTGGTGCAACTCGCATCAAATTCGGCAGGGTCATATCCGGCAGGTTTTGCAATTGTACAATCGGCTTTGGCTCCATAATTTTTCAGAATGGCTACATAAGTGAGGTCCTGAATAATATCATTGGTTTCAGCAACCGGTATATTTTCACCGGTTAGGGAATTGGCTTCCATACCAATGTTGTAGGGTACTTTAGCCATAGCAAGCAAATCGCCTAATTCAGTTGCATCAATTACTTGTTGAGCGAGTATATAGGTGGTTTTTCTGTTTTCTTTGTTGCGAATAACTACTCCGGTTACTTTGTTTTTGTGAACCAATGCAGCAATAGGAATTTGTTTGTAAAGAATGGTAAGATTAGGAAGTTGCTTTGCCCAACTTTTAAAAATACTATCTCCCACATGGGGTTCAAAAAGGGTATTACTTACCCATCCGGTAGACACTTTTTTTTCTCCACCATATTTTTTATAGAGGGCATTTCTAAATTCATTCCACATTCCCGAGGATAACTGATGATTACCGTCTGTAGCGCTAACACCTGCAGCAGTAAGCATTCCCCCCAGCCAGGTGGTTTCTTCGGTAATAATTACTTTTCTTCCCATACGGGCTGCCTGAATACCGGCAGCTGTTCCGCCGGTACCTCCCCCTACAACTAATACTTCTGTATGCAGGGTATCCTGTGCACTTACCTCACTAATGAGAGCAAGTGAGAGGAAAGGAATAATATGTAAAATTTTTTTTAGCAAGCAAATCGTTTATATCTGTATTAAGGAAAGCGTATTGGCAACCTGATACAATGCTCTTGGTATATGAAAACAGCCCTTCCATTTGCCACCTTTAAGAGGTAAAAGCACTTCCCCTTGTCTGTTCAAATAACCAAACCATTCTCCATATTCATTATCTCTAAAATGATTCCAGGTATAATCATGTAATTTTTTAAACCAGGGGATGCATCTTGCATCTCGGGTAAAAGCATATGCTTTCGCTAAGGCAACCAATGCTTCTACATGCACCCACCAAAGTTTCTGATCCCATTCCAATTGCTGCATGGGATATCCTTTCACATCCAGAAAATAAAATATTCCTCCATATTCCTTATCCCATCCGAGTTCCAGCATGTCGAAAAGGATGTTAACGGATCGTTGGATTAAGGCCTCATCCTGCATTCTCTTGCCTAGATCCATAATAAACCACATGGCTTCAATCGCATGTCCGGGATTTAATAATCTGCCTTCAAAGCTGTTTGAAAAAGATCCGTCTGGTTGAACATTTTCAAGTACAACTTTCCATTCCTGATTATAGAAAACCTCCATCACTTCGTGTATAATGGTAGGAACAAAGCTGTTCACTCTTTCTGCCCCCAACAAATGTTCCAACTCAAGCGATAGATTACATAAAATCATTGGTAAGCTGAAGTTTTTCAGCGGTCGGGTTCCGGGATATGCTTTGTTATATGATCCTTTTGTATTGTTTTTTCTGGCAATAATATTTTCAAAAGTGCTGAGGGCTATTGATTTATATTCATCTGAAGGCTGAATTTTATCCAGTGCAGCAAATGCCATCGTTGCGAAGCAGTCGCTGAAAATATTATAAGGTTGTACAAGGGGTTTGCCGCTTTCTGTAAGTGAGAAATACCAGTTTCCGGCTGCATCCCTTCCATGTTGCTGCATGAATCTGGCACCATGCAGGGCCATATCATGCCATTCGCTTTTTTGTGCAACATGATGATACATATAACTGAAGCACCAAACTTGTCTTCCCTGCAGCCACATAAATTTATCTGTATCGTAAACTTCACCCGTTCGGGTTAGACAGGTATAAAATCCACCATTTTTTTCGTCTTTGCTGTGTCGTAGCCAGAAGGGGAGAATATTATTTACCAATTCATCTGAGTATAATTTTGCATAGCCCTGTAGTGAGCTGGCAGGCGCTTCAGTTATTGCGTTGTTATGCATGTGTTGCGTCAATTATGTTTAAACAAATGATCGTTAGGACGGCAATATCTTAAAAATTTTACAAATTATGGCATACTTAATAAAAATATTTATTTAGTTGAAGATTTCTGATAATATTTTGTCGAAAAATCAAACTAAATTGTACCCGTTTTTAGAAAGTAAAAGATGCCTAACCGCCGCAAATTTTCTGATGTGTTTAATGAGGAAACCTCCTCCGGGGTTGCTTTAAAAAATAAGGCACTTAAAAAGCTGATTTTTAATTTGTTAGACAAGTCAGACAGCAGTTCCATCACTGAGTTGAGTAAAGAATTGAATATCAGTGTTCCCAAAACCACCAGTTTGATAAATGAATTGATTGAAGACCGACTGATAAGTGACTATGGAAAAATTGATTCAACGGGAGGAAGGAAAGCCAGTATGTATGGTTTGGTTGCAGAAGCCTGTTTTTTTCTGGGTGTAGATGTTAAAAAGTATTATGTGAATATTGGGTTAATGGATTTTAAGAAACATTTAATCTCTCAAAAACTTCGATTGCCTTTTCGCTTAGAAAATACACAGGCATCTCTCAACCAATTGATTAACCTGATTAATCAGTTTATAAAAGATGCTCCTGTTAAAAAAGATAAGATCCTTAGTATGGGTATCAATCTTTCGGGAAGAATCAATCAAACTAAGGGATATAGTTATAGTTTTTTTCATTTTCAGGAAGAACCTTTATCGGAAATTATTGAAAACAAAACCGGCATAAAAACTTATCTCGAAAATGATTCCCGAGCGATGGCTTACGGTGAGTTTATGTGCGGGGAAGTAAGTACCGAAAAGGATGTTTTGTTTGTGAATGTTGATTATGGTGTAGGGCTGGGGATATTGATAGATGGAAAAATATATTATGGAAAATCGGGATTTAGTGGTGAGTTTGGACATACCCCTATTTTTGAAAATGAAATCATTTGTCATTGTGGTAAAAAGGGTTGTTTGGAGTCGGAAGCATCCGGAACTGCTCTGATTCGTCGCTTTCGGGAACGAATTCAGGAAGGTTCATCTTCATCGGTGGTTAAAAAAATAAAAAATCTTCAGGAAGTTACTGTAACAGATTTAATTCAAGCAGCAAACGCGGAAGATATGTTATGTATTGAATTGCTGGCAGAAATCGGAGAGAAGCTGGGAAGGGGGATGGCTGCACTCATCAATGTTTTTAATCCGGAATTAATAATCCTCGGAGGTATTTTGTCGGAAACAGGAGAATATCTAAGACTACCTACCAAAAGTGCTATCAATAAGTATTCTTTGAGCCTGGTGAATACCGATACGCAACTTAAGTTATCAAAACTGGGAGAAAAAGCAGGTGTGTTGGGTGCTTGTTTGTTGGCTAGAAATAAAGTGCTTACTGTGTTTTAAAGCCTCAGCTAAACTTAACCTTCTTTAATAAATTCTCCTGGTTTGAAAAGGTAGAAACTACCTATTTTTGAAAATTACTGAGTTGATTTTTTAATCCGATTCTCCAATCAATTTCATTCAGTATTTTATAAATCCGCAATTATCTGCCTTTTCAAATTTTCCATCATGCGTACTTTTTTGTTTAGTATATTTTTCATTGCCTCCACTTTTTCAAATGCTCAAACTGATTCCGGTATAGCCAAAAATCCCATCATTTTTATTCACGGATTCCTAGCCTCCGGAGACACCTGGGCGAATGCCTTTGATTTTTTTCAATTGGAGGGATACAACACGAATCAGCTTTTTGTTTTCGACTGGAATAGTATTTCCGGAAATAATCAACAAACCGATACCCTTCTATCAAAATTTATTGATGAAGTACTAAAAAAAACCGGTGCCTCCCAGGTAGAGCTGGTGGCACATTCTGCTGGAGGTGGACTGGCAAGAAATCTGCTGAAAGATAGTATTCAGGCAAATAAGGTTGCTCATTATGCGCATATCGGTAGCCGAAAGTGGACAACCGCTTATCCCTGGTTTCCTAATGCAAAATGTATTAATATTTTTTCTACTGGCGATAAGGTGGCAGGGAATGCTGCCGGCAGAATTGAGGGAGCTACCAATCTTGCATTCGGTCTGCTAGACCATTATCAGGTTGCCACTTCACATGAATCATTACAAGCTATAAAAGATTTTTTTGCAGGACAATATATTCTGTGTTTCGAAAATTCGAACCCACCTGTAGAAATTGCAGGCAAGGCAGTTGAATTGGGAACCAATCAGCCCATGCGTGGCGCAACCCTAACTATTTATCCCCTGAATATAAAAAACGGGAAAAGGAAAAGAGCATTACTGGCAGACCGATTAGCCGTGGACGAAAATGGAAATTGGGGTCCGGTTACCATTGAGAGAGCAACTCCTTATGAAATCGAAGTAATTCCTGCTAATCGTCTGGGTAGGGTAATTTCTTATTATTTTCCTCCCTTTTCCCAATCGAATCCACTGGTATACCTGAGAGGATTTCCCAACGACAGTCGAATGAATTTTCTGCTCGGAAAAATTCCCGAAAATGAAACCAACACTACTTTAGTATTGTATGCGTCTACGAGTGCCATGGTAGGCGGCAGAGATTCAGTAACCGTGAATGGCATGCAAATTTGTTCTCCCCTACTTACCCCTGCATCTAAAACCGCCATTACCAGTTTTATATTTGATGATGGGGACGGAGTTAGTTCGGGAAAGGCTTTAAAACAGTTTTCATCTGTACCCTTTATCAGTGGCGTAGATATCGCGTTGGCAGCAGATAAAAAACCGATATATATTTATTGTAATGGACAACAGCTCACTATTCCTGCTTTACCCTCCGCACAACGGATACAATTAGCTGTATTTAGATAAAGGATTCAGCAATTTGTAGGAAATGTTAAAACCTAATCATCACTTGGATTCCCATTGGTTGGAATAACTTCTACCTTTTTAGTTTGACGCCATAGAAAAAGCATAGCATTCAGAAAATAATTTTCTTTTTCACTATTTAACCGATACCGATTATTGCTATAAGGTTTGAATGAAAATAGTTGGGAAGCTTTTATTGGTAAAAATAAAACGGGTCGTACGGTTTTCATACAGCAAGGCATTCAATCCCTTGCAATTATAAAGGATAACTGGAAGTATATAGAACCTAATAAGGGAGCAGCTGTTAGTTCAACTACACGGGTGGAATTGGGAAATAGTTTGGATGAGCAGTTGTATCATCTAACAACCGATTCATCAGAAAAAATCAATCTGGCCCGTCAGCATCCCGAAATAGTTACTGAACTAAAGAACCTGCTTACTAAAATGCGGAAATAAAATAATTGTTATACCCTAGAATTAAAAAATACTTGAAGGATTTTGATGTGAGATGCCATAAATGAGTAAACATATCATTCCAACTAATATCAGCAATAATATAATCGCACTAACATACCATCTCAGAAATTTTTTATTGGAAAATTGAGTTGATCGGAATATTAGCAACACTATACCTGTAAATAGCAGTAAGTTGATCAGTATAAACATATCAGGTATGTTTAGGTGAAGATATCCCTAACCAAAGTAGGGAAGCAATAATTGCCAGCACTGCAGACAATTGCAATGTATGTTCCCATCCGATATAGGTTGCCAACATCGGGGTTACTAACGGAGAAACCAATCCACAAATATTACAGCCCATATTCATCCACCCACCCGCTTTTCCGCTCTCATTTCCGGCAATATGATTCATCATCGACCAGAATGGACCTTCAACACAAAGAATACATGCAGTAGCAACTGCAAGGGTGATAGCAGCAATGATGGCATTGTTGGTGCCGGCACCTATGAAAATAAAAATTCCGGATAGTGCCAGTCCAAGCATAGGAATCATCCTTCTGCCCCACTTGATTCCCATTTTTCCTGCACTCAGTTTATCAGCAAGCCATCCGCCCAATGGGATAGAGCAGATGGATAAAATCCAGGGCAGACTGCTCATCCAGGCACCTGTTAATAAACCGAAATGCCTTTCCTGCACCAGGTATAAATAGAACCAGGATATAAAAATATATCCCACGTATCCTTGTAGCGAATAACTGATGCTTAGTAAAATAAATGACCTTGATTGTAAAGGGGTAGTTGAAGTTTGCTGTTGCTGAACCGCTTGCTCAATGGGGGAAGCAATCACTGGATGCAAATCTGCAGGCGGTTTTACTCGTAGCCAAATAATAGCAATGATGCCTGCCGGAAGGGTAGCGGCAATCAGGGCAAGTCGCCAACCTTGTGCAACCATAATGTTGGATACAATCAATGGGGCAATAGCAGCACCTACTCCAATAGACGAAAGAATCAATCCATTTGCAGTACTGCGCAATTTTGCAGGTACCCAATTGGAAACCCCTTTGGCTGCAGTGGGATAATTGGGCGCATGAACAACTCCTAACAAAAATCGGGCAACCAATAAACATATAAATGATGCCCCCAGTGAAATTGGCCAGGGTGCTTTTCCAATTAAGCAAAACATCAACGTGGCCACTATCCAAAGCCAGGCAATGATTCTGAATATATGGGTAACACCCTTTCGGTCGGCCCAAATTCCTGCGGGCACCTGAAAGATGGCATATCCCAGGTAAAATGCGCTAAAAATTTGGCCCATATCAATTTGCGATAAATTGAACTCTTTCATTACCAGAGGTGCAGCGGTAGAAAGACTCACCCTACAGATGTAGGCAGCCGTAACAGATGCACTCAATAAGGCAACCCAGGTAAATGCGTTTCGGGTATTTTTCAACTCAATTGTTTAAACATCAGCCATTCATCTTTTCCAGTAACAATATGGTCTTTCAGGATTGCGATTTTTTCATAACCCTGCTCTATGTAAAATGACTGCGCACGTACATTAAAATCGCTTACACATAAAAATAATTTTTTTGAAACCGGGGCAGATTGTGCTTCCGCATACTGAAGCAAAGCTGCTCCAATTCCTTTTCCTCTATACGCGTCAGCAACGGCTATTGATTTCAAATAGGCAGCACCTGCCAGTCCTTTGGGATGAATGATCATAGCACCCACCGGAATTTCATTTAGCTGGGCTATATAGCAAGATAGTTGTGAATCCTGCAGCATTTGCATGCATTGTGCTTTGCCGATTTGCAAATGAAGCCAGGGATCGGTTCCCGCTAATAATTCCGCAATCCATGAATGCCATGCTTCTCCAACCAAAGTAATTGTTAATCCGGCATTATTCATGTTGTAAATTAAATTAATTTTTTTCGATTGCGTCTTAGCTGCGTGGGTTTATCACTTCAGCCATCACTATCTGGTATTAGGTTTACTTCATCGAATAGTCTTGCGCCTAATGGCGGAGATGTCTAAACGGGAAAGGGAATTTTACTGAATAGCCTTGTATTTGTAAACAAGCTAATTAACTTCTATTTGCTCTAATTTTCTTTAAGAGTTTTCGTTTTCAGTACCTATACTTTTTAAATAAGCCTTTTTGATTCCTTCCTGAAATAATTGTTTATGGGTTTTTATGTATCGATAATCTTCTTTAACCATTGTAGGGTTCAGGTCTCTTACATGCTGATCGCTCCATAATGTTATTTCAGTAATAATTGGCAAAAGGCTAAGCCCTTTTTGCGTGAGGGTATACTTATTTGATTTTTGATTGCCAATCATCTTACTTTTTTTTACTATACCTGCCTCCTCCAATAATTTCAGGCGTGCAGATAGGATATTGGTTGCTATACTTTCAGCTGAGGAAGAGAAATCTGTGAATGTTTTTTTATGATCAAACAACATATCCCTAATGATTAGTAAGGTCCATTTATCCCCTATAATGTCTAATGCAGAGGAAATCGGGCACTGGCATCTAAAATCTATCGACATTTTTTGGCATTTTAAAAATTATTACTTGCAAAATAAAAGTAATTATATACATTTGCTTGCAAAACAAAAGTAATAATTAAATCTAAAATCATGGAACAAGAAACAATCAGCGAAAATGTAAAGGTAGCAAAACCTGCCTACATTATGGTTCAAATGAAGGTTGCCAGTCTGGAAGAACTCAATCAGCGATATGCGCAATTTGCTATTCCCATTTTGCACAAGCATGGGGGGCAAATGATTGCAGGTACACCAGCGCCAAATGTAAAAGAGGGCGATTGGGATGGAAATTGGGCTGCGGTGTTACAATTCCCAAGTATGGAAGCAGCAGAGGGCTGGTATAATTCAGCAGAATATCAACCCTATAAAGCAATTCGAATGACTGAACTACAATCTGAGCCAGGAAGGGTAGTAATAATACCGGGCATGTAGGTATTGATTTTCATCATTATTAACCCAACTCAGTTAGTTACTGGGTTTGGTTAATTTTTTAAAATTTTAATCCCAAAAAAAATGAAAAAAGTATTGGTTACAGGAATTTCAGGTTTTGTAGCGCAGCATTGTGCTGCTGAATTATTAAAAAAAGGCTATGCGGTTCGAGGCTCTGTAAGAAATCTTTCTAAAACCGATGAAGTAATAAAGGGGATTACTAAAGAAATAGATCCAAAAGGTAATCTGGAATTTTGTGAACTTGATTTAATGAAAGATGCAGGCTGGGATAAGGCAATGGAGGGATGTGAATATGTATTGCATGTCGCATCACCTTTTGTAGTGAAAGTTCCGAAAAACGAAAACGAATTAATTCAACCTGCTGTAGAGGGCACATTACGGGCAATGAAAGCAGCCCAAAAAGCGGGGGTTAAAAAAATCGTACTTACCTCTTCAACAGCCGCAATGCAAGGAGGACAATCCGGAATTATTAAAATCAATCCAACCAGTTGGACGGATGTAAATGCCAAAAATGTAACTGCATACTTTAAGAGTAAAACACTGGCTGAAAAAAGTGCCTGGGACTTTATCAAAAATCAAACGGGGGGTTCGAATATGGCATTAGTAGTTGTAAATCCCGGACCGATTTATGGACCTACACTTACGGGTAATTTAGATAATGAGGCAATGAGTTTTTTTAAAAAATTAATTGCCGGACAAGTACCCATGTTACCCCAAGCCCAGTCGGTAATGTCTGATGTAAGAGATGTGGCAGCTATTCATGTAGCCGCCTTAGAAAATGAAAAAGCAAACGGGAAACGTTTCATTGTAACAACTCAACAGCCTCATGCCATACAAGAAATTGCTATCATTTTAAAATCAAATGGATACAAAAAAGTTAGCACCCAACTGGCACCTACTTTTTTATTAAAATTCATGGCAAATTTTAATGATGAGGCAAAAGGGATGTTACCTTTTATTGGAAATACTATTGAGGCAGATATTAGCGATACAATGCGCACATTCAATTGGCTACCGATTTCTTTTGAAAAAACGATTTTAGATACTGCTAAGTCGGTACAAAATGCTATAAATGCTCAAGCATAATGTATCAATACTTTCTCTTATCCTAATCAGTGAGTTGTAAGTAATCAATTTTTAGCAAATTACCAGAAAACTATCCCTTTCAATGGCATGCAAAAATGTTCGCTACTGAACGGGATAGTTTATTATAACATTATTTCATCGCATACGCTCATTCAGCCAAGTCGGATCGCAAGACTATGCGGGAAAGGGAATGGTCAATCCAAAAAGGTTGAACATATTTTCACTTAATAGTCCCGACAAGAATCCCTGCCTGCCGGCAGGGAACTTGTATCAAAAGTTTATGGTAGTCCCGACAAGAATCCCTGCCTGCCTTCCGTCAGGGAACTTGTATCAAAAGTTTATGGTAGTCCCGACAAGAATCCCTGCCTGCCTTCCGGCAGGGAACTTGTATCAAAAGTTTATGGTAGTCCCGACAGGAATCGAACCTGTATCTAAAGTTTAGGAAACTTCTATTCTATCCATTGAACTACGGGACCAACGATTTCAGAAATTCTTTTCCGATTCCTGATTTCAAATATTTTTCTCTTACTCTTGCCTCTTTCCAGTCGGCAAAATACTCAATATGTATGATTTTCCAAGGTCTTAGTCCTTTTGTAAATCTATTTTTTCCACTGTTGTGCTCTTTTAATCTTATATCGGCACTTAGAGCCATTCCCACGTAAATTTCATTGTGTTGAATACTTACGATTGCATACACTTCAACCATAAAAATGTTAAGGTTTTAAAGAGCGGGCAAAAAAATAGTTATCAACGGTCAGAGCGGTAATTTCCGCCTGTCTGCTTCTGGCGGAGAAGATGTATCAAAAGTTTATGTGGTCCCGGCGGGAATCCCTGCCTGCCGGCAGGCAGGGAACCTGTATCAAAAGTTTAGGAAACTTCCCTGTCTTCCGGAGGGAGATATTCTATCCATTCCTGCCGGCCGGCAGGCAGGGAACTACGGGACCAACGATTTCAGAAATTCTTTTCCGATTCCTGATTTCAAATATTTTTCTCTTACTCTTGCCTCTTTCCAGTTTGCAAAGTACTCAATATGGATGATTTTCCAAGGTCTTAGTCCTTTTGTAAATCTATTTTTTCCACTGTTGTGCTCTTTTAATCTTATATCGGCACTTAGAGCCATTCCCACGTAAATTTCATTGTGTTGAATACTTACGATTGCAT
>Ga0214923_10001683_pt1 | contig 30927 bp, 38 predicted proteins | sample LL1510_MetaG_FD_177993 | JGI IMG/M metagenome (GOLD analysis project Ga0214923, IMG submission 177993) | Freshwater microbial communities from Lake Lanier, Atlanta, Georgia, United States - LL-1510 | ecosystem: Environmental > Aquatic > Freshwater > Lake | place: USA: Georgia | collected...
CCCCATTGTAATTTATCATATTGTATAAAATATCTGAGTTTTCGGGGGGTAAAATCCACAAAAGAAGTGTCATTATTCATCATTCTTAGATGTTGGTATATTAAAATTATAATGAGGGTAAATAATTCATTTTATTTTATTATATACAAAAAGCCATTTTATAATTATGAAATCTCAAACTATGATAATTTTACAGACAAATAAAAAATGATTTCAAAACGCAATATAATATTATTAATAATATCAATTTGATAATAATGTATAAATTAAAAGACTTTATACGCGAAGATAAAATTAATTGGGGTGTTTTATCGATAAATGAATTCGCTATTCATTTATTAGAAAAGAACCCAGATAAGATTAATTGGTATTCATTATCAGGAAATCCTAATGCGATTCATTTGTTAGAACGAAACTTGGATAAAATATGTTGGTTTCGTTTATCTGGAAACCCAAATGCAATTCATCTTTTAGAACAAAACCCAGATAAGATTAACTGGGGAGTATTATCGGGAAACCCAAATGCAATTCATTTGTTAGAACGAAATCCAGATAAAATATTTTGGGGAAGGTTGTCAGCAAATCCCGGTGCGATTCATCTTTTAGAACAGAACCCAGATAAGATTAACTGGATTATTTTATCAGCAAATCCAAATGCAATTCATTTGTTAGAACGAAACCCAGAAAAGATTGATTGGTTTTGGTTGTCTGAAAACCCAAATGCAATTCATTTGTTAGAACGAAACTTGGATAAGATTCATTGGGATGTTTTATCAGGAAACCCAAATGCAATTCATTTGTTGGAAAAATTTCAATCTAATATTGATTGGACTATTTTATCTGAAAACCCAAATGCAATTCATTTGTTAAAAAAATATCAATATAAAATTGATTGGGAATATATATTGTATAATCCATCCATATTTGATTTAGACTATAAAGCATTGAAGGACCGATGTTCAATATACAAGGAGGGGTTGATAAGAAAGGTATTCCATCCTTCAAGAATAGAAAGATATTTAGATATGGGGATAGAAATAGAAGATTTGGAAAATTATCTGTAATATTTTAACAAAATTATTTTATTAAACTCATAAGAATAATCAAATAATATTTTTTCTTGGATAGTTTGAAAATAAACTATCTAAGAAATCTTATAAGATTTGAAAGAACACAAATTAATGATTATATCTAACCATATATTATGAAAACTTTTCATAATCATCAACCTCCAACCGGTCCTCGACCCCCAACTACCCCTCGTCCTCCAACCGGTCCTCGACCCCCAACTATCCCCCGACCCCCAACCGGTCCTCGACCTGTAACGGATTTCGAAACATTGAACGATAATGTTTCATATAGTGATATTATGGCTCATAACGCTCTTGTAAATCAACGACTTCCTCCTCGTAAACCTCGTCCTCAAATACCTATTGATAATAAAAAAAGACCAATCGATTCAACATTTAGTAATATTAGTTATGCTCCAGGTAAAAGAGCTACTTGGTCTGTTAAGTTTTTTGAAGATAGAGAATATGAACAACCGTTTTACCACGAAGACAAAATATGTGGATCAGGAAATGATGGATTAGCTGGTACTATACAACAGTTAATAAATGAAGGCAATTTGGATGATGCGATACACCAATTAGAATTATGCATTAAAGCTAGAGGTGAAACTGCACTAGATACAACACATAAAAATATCATACCTATATATTCAGACTTTTTACAAGAGTTAAAACATTACAAAGAAGATGATGAATTATATCAAGATGTATTAAGAAATGGTGGATTTGTTGTAAAATTTCACAATTATACCAACCCTGGTTATTTTACTATTTCTCAATCCAGAAACTTGACATATATTGATAAAAATCTTGACGTTTTAAAAAAATATGCAGGTTCTAAAAAACACAAAAGAGTAAATAAAAAATATACAAAACGTATAAAACATACAAAAAATAAAAAGCACAGTGTTAGTGTAAAGCGGTATAGAAAACGTAAAATGTAAATGAATTATAAACGAATTTTAATTAAATATAGTCATATAACTCTGATATGTCTATTCCCATATTTAAATATCTTTCTATTCTTGATGGATGAAATGAGACCATCACCAATTCTTCTTTATAGATAGAACATCTTTCTTTCATTAAAGAATAATCATATTCGAATATAGAAGGATTTTTTGATAATGAATACCAATTAATCTTATAATCTGGCATTTTTTCTAAAATATAAATTGCATTTGGATTTGATGACAACCATTCCCCATAAATTTTGTCTAAGTTTTTTTCTAACAAATGAAGGGCATTTGGGTTTTTTGACATCCAAAACCATTGAATTTTATTTGGATGTTGTTCTAACAAATGAATCGCATTTGGATTGGTTGATACACCATCCCACCAAACTTTATTTAAATTTTGTTCTATTATATGAATTGCATTTGGGTTTGATGATAAACGAAACCAATGAATCTTATCTGGGTTTCGTTCTAACAAATGAATTGCATTTGGGTTTGCTGATAAACGAAACCAATCAATCTTCTCCGGATTTTCTTCCAACAAATGAATTGCATTTGGGTTTCCTGATAAAACATCCCAATGAATCTTATCCAAGTTTCGTTCTAACAAATGAATCGCATTTGGATTTGCTGATAAAACATCCCATTCGATTTTATCCAGGTTGTCTTCCAACAAATGAATTGCAACAGGATTTCCTGATAATACTCCCCAGTTAATCTTATCTGGATTTTGTTCTAAAAGATGAATCGCATTTGAATTTGATGATAATTCATACCATTCGATTTTATCGAGGTTTTGTTCTAAAAGATGAATTGCATTCGGGTTTTTTGATAATGAATACCAAACAATTTTATCTGGATTTTCTTCCAACATTTGAATCGCATTCGGATTTAATGATAATCCACTCCAATTAACACCACCAACTCGCACAAACTCTTTTAATTTATACATTCTTAGTTATTATTACATCTCGATGACACTGTATTAATAATTTCATTTTTTTTATTAATTTACTAATTATGATAATCCGAATTCTTGAAAAAAAATATTATTCAATTTTTTAATAAAATATTAATTAGTAAGTAATAATTGCATTTCTCTAATCTGCAAATTTCTCTTCTTAGAATCAAAATCTTCTAATATATCCATTTCTCTTTCCCTATTACTAAGTTCAATCATTACTTTATCAAAATCGGTAAAATTATCAGGAAGAGAATTATATTTATTCTCTATTGTTCGATATTCCCTTTTTAGTTTTTTATAAAAAGTGTTATGTAGGTAGTAAGCAGCTTTCATTATATCTATTTCATATGTATGAAGGAATTGAGTTACATTTTTATCAAATGGTTTATCACCCTTTAGTGATAATTCTTCAATAAATGTTCTGTTAATAGTATATCCGATATTATCATTACGATATGTAATGATATGAATAAGTTCATAACTATAATTAAAATTATCATTTGTTTGAATAATCAAATCATCCGATTTTGTTTGAAAAACAGATGAATTGATACTATTTATTTTACTCCAGTAATCAAACATTAATGGACGAGTCGTATTACCAATAGTATTTTGTAAAATATCTAAGAACTCTCTATTCGTTTCAGACTTAAAATCCACACCAACGAGATGTTGTCGTATATCATAAAATACAATCTTTTTTTCAATATAAATAAATTCGTTTATATATTGAGTTCTGTTACAAATATTATAAGTCGTGTTTAGGTGTAAGTTTCTTAAATATTTTGTTTCGTTGTGTGTAGTATGTACAACAAATATAAACACTAGTAAATTTGCAGATATTATTAACATTATTATATCCCAAAAAATTTTGGTTTGTGTATCAGATTCTATTTCACTATGGTCAAAATTTGATGGAATTCTAATTAATAACATATTAAAATATTTGTTTTATAAAACAAGTTTTAATATTGATCATTTTATTATAAAAAAATATGTAATCTATATGTGTTGAATGGTAATTTATTTAATTAACACAACTTCTATATTATCTTACCAAGAGATCTCCAAAAGTTTCACAAGTTCTATAACATCAATTGATGTTTGTGGTTTGGGGTCTCTAATTAAAGATAATGATACTCCAAATTCAGCTAATAAATCTTGGTAAATTGTACCTCCTACCTGCAAAGCCTCGTAAATTTCGGGGATTATCCATATACCAGCATTTTCACTTGTTTGGTTTACCACAGAATTTATACGTCTGTGGTAAACCAAACCATCAGTTTCAGATTCAGATAAATTAATTGAGTGTGAAATTACATTTGATAGTGCTCGTTTCATCATATCGATGTCGTGTAAAGTGTCAGGATGTAATCCTAAAAGCAATGCCCCATTTACAAAAATCTCCTCGTTTGTTGAAAGTGTATGACTAAAAATCTCCCTTTTTGTTGTTTTTGGAACTTCGCCGTGAGTTCTACCAGTATTCACATTATCATCTAAGAAAGGACAATCTACATATATATCGTTTTTAGCAAATCCATATTCTGTAAAACTGTCACTAAATATCAAAATAGTAACACCTAATGGTGTACCGAGAGGACGAACGACTTTTGTATCAAGCATTGTGCGAAGAATTGGTATAGCCCTTTTATAAGAATCATTTGATTTTTTATATATGCGTCTAACGATAATCTTATTATCTGGATCGATATTTTTATTTTGTTTTTGGTCATCGGCTAATTTGACTTTACTTCGAATTTTTTCAAAGTCTTCTAAAGAATTAAAATTCTCCAAATGAGAGTTTTCTCGAAATGCATTCACTATATTTTGTATAAGAGCGCCAGTATTCTTTTTATCATTTTTACCCATAGTGTCACGGTAAATATGTGTAAAATCAATACCCTCCACTTTTATTGGAATAGTAGAAATTCGTTTACGATTAATTTGTGTAGTTTCTTTAGCTATATTCTTTGCCTTTTTGGGTAAACACGTAATTTCCTCTTGTTGTCTCAAATTATGAATAAACTTTAAATAACGTTGTAATTCTCCACTTTTTGTAATTTTATCTGGGATATAAATTTTAACCGAACGATTAGGATTGTGTCCGCACAATCGCCCAAGAATTGACTGTAACATTGTATCAGTGTTTGCGTTTACAGATGTTTCCACACCAAAAGCCAGATGAGTTTTGGCAACAACTTCTCCCATTCTACATTTACCTTTAATAACTACAATCGTGTTTGCATCTTGAGGTGCATCTACAAGGTCTGACATATTAATGTTTGACTTACAAGAACTATCACATTGTTTAACAACCCAACCTAATTTAATGGCTAATTCGTATATTTGTCTCATAATTTGCAAGTCATCCACACTAGACATTTTTGTTGGGGTTTTTACCCCCTTCACTTTTTTTTCACCATCATTTTTAAAACCCGAAACTCTAATAAGACCATATTTATATCCATCATCTGATATTCCCTCTATCATAGCATTCTCTAAAGTATTTCTAAAATTATGTAATACATAACCTACAATTTTACCTGTTTTTAACATTTCCTCTACTCCATAATATGTATCATCTGTTTTTAACAAAACAACACCCTTGGTTTGTTCCAAATGAACAATGTCGCTGCATTCAGACATTGGTGTTGCTGAAACAGAAAGAAAGTATGTATTTGTTTTAGATAATCCAACCCCACTTGGTGAAATTCCCAAGCTAGTTAGGAACTCATCCATTTGGTTACCATCACTTTGTGCATAATGGGATTCTTCCCATACAAATAAGGTTCTCTCCGCAGATACTGAAATCTGTTTTTTGGAGCTTCTCTTGGAAGTTTGACTTTTTAACCCTTTTGTTGCTTTTTGTAATTCGGTACCCCAAATAATTTGGATATTTTCTTTGAAACGTCTTACCATCATAAAACGTTCCACCATTTCACTCGCACTTACACTTAATATTTGACTTAGATATAAATGATATTTATCAACAAACAGGTCTAAATCTTGTTGAACTTGTTTCTTCAATTCCAAATCACTTGACCCACACATAATAACAGCGTGATCGATTTTTCCAAGTCTAAACATTTCAAAAATCGTAAGCATATACGTACCTGTTTTACCTGACTGCATTTCAGCAATTAATGTAACCCATCTTCTTTCTTGTTCAACAGAACAAAAGTGATGGATAATTTTATTGCTTGTATCAATTTGTGGTTGGTAAATCGAAAGATTTTGTGCACAAGAGTTCATTTTGCCTTCGAAAAATTCAAGGTAATTATAAAGATGATAAAATAATAAAAAATGTTCATTTTTATTTATCTTTGTATAAAAATGAAAACCTTAAAATATACTCATTTATTATATGTCGAATTTTGTTGTAGCGATTCCAAGCTATAATCGTGAAAATATAATAACAACAAAAACATTAAAAACATTATCTGATGGTGGAATTTCTCCTAAAAAAATATATATTTTTGTAGCAAATCGACAACAATATTTATTATATACATCAACTGTTCCATCCAATTTATATAATAAAATTATTATTGGTAAAAAGGGAATTACCAAACAACGAAAATTCATATCTCAATGGTTTCCAGAAGGTCAATATATTATTTCAATAGACGATGATGTAGAAGAAATACAAATTTTAAACAAAAGTGGTGATAAATTAGTAAAATTAGAAGATATAAATAATTTTTTTATATCATCCTATAAATTATTAAAAAAAGAGGGTTTGTATATTTGGGGTATATATCCAGTACAAAATAGTTTCTTTATGAAAAAATCAATTACTACTGATTTACGATTTATTATTGGAGTATTATTTGGATATATTAATCGTCACGATAAAAAAATATATCCATCGACCCGTATCGAATCAAAAGAAGATTACGAACAAAGTATTTTATATTATAAAATGGATGGTGGTGTTTTAAGATATAATTTTATTACTACAAAAACAAAATTTAACGCTGAAGGTGGATTGGGTAAGGATAGACAAAAATCAAATGCTGAATCTGCAGCTTATTTGAAAAAGAAATATCCAAATATAATTACTGTATTTCATCGTAAAAATGGAATGACGGAAGTCAAACTATTATTATTACCTCGTATTTTTTGAACTACTCTTTGTAATGTAATAACTTGACTCTACGATTATGTTCAATCATATTTTTTTTAGTCATATGTTTTGTTTTATTCCATAAATTTGTTCTTAGGTAACACACAACGGACAATCTTTTTGCATTAGGTTCGTTTAATTTTATTTGTAAATTCCCGTGCCATTCGTGGACATCCATAAACAATATATCACCTGTTCTAACATTTACTCCTACGCCATATTGCGGTAAGCAAGTCTCACCTCCACTATATTCACCTTTTTCTATTACAACCAAATTACCAAATCCATCATTATCATCGCCCTTATCTTTGTGAATTGTTGTTTGAAAATTTACATTTGTAGTTATGGTTGTAAATGCTGTTCCTGGAATTCTAAATGGAGTTTTATTTGCCTTTTTTATTTGTTTTTCATAACATTTGGGAATATATTTTTTATAATATAAATTAATATCTTGAATTAATGGGAATAGTTTTTTAAACTTGTCTGGATAAACCATTGTAAAACGAGTTTCTCTCACATCCAATAACTGTTTAATATTTTTAACCTTGATTGTTTTTTTTTGCTTGGGACTAAATCCATCAATATATCCTAAAATATTTGTCATTACAAGAGGATTTTCACGAACATTTTTCTTGCTACTTCCACTCGCTGAACCACGATTATTTGTTTTACTCATAGCAAATTTTATGACATTATCATAAAAAATACCTATTTTTTTTTCAGATAATTTGTTTTTTCTAAAACGCATCAGTAATTTACTTCCATCTGCATTATATATATCTGCATCATCGTTTATAATAAGTTTTATTTGAGATGGTTTTACAGTAGTGTTTTTTAGTTTCTCCATTTTTTCATCATCTATATCTTTATCCAAATAATAAATAGTAATACCATCTTTTGTTTCCTTGGATATTAACATACTATAATTAAATAATAAATTATGGTTATAACAATTCAATAAACCATCTGAACTGGATATGAAAAACACTCTGGAATATATTGTGAAATGTCATCAGAACCAGTATTTTTCAAATCGATAAAATAACCACCGCCTGTAACTGAATCGTGAACGGGTTCACGATATTTAAAAGATTTATTAAATACATTTGACCAAAAATTATTATACTTTGTTGATACAACCCAACATTCATTACAATTATTCTTTTGTAAATCCATTATTACTTTTGTTAATATTTGTTTCCCAAGACCACGATTCTGATATTCTTTTTGAATAAAAAATAGTCCAATCTGTCCTGTAGATAAATAATATCTAATATATCCAATACATTTATCTTGTTGGTAATATTCTAATACAATACCACCTGGTTTGTTATTTACAAAGTATTTATCCGAATTTGATATTTTAGACATATCGATTCTTATTTCTTTGAAATCATCCATATCGATGGGTAGATTACGATTAGTAAAAAGACTAGATAATGACAGACTTTTTATAACTTTAAACATAATAATATTAGATAGTATATACTAATACTAACTTTATTTAATTATATTTATGTTGCCATTATGGTTTATCCGCATAATTTTTACTTGTATTTTATTTTAAAAATTTTTAAAATAAAATGATAATAATAAAATGATGATAATAAAATGAAAAATAAGAATAATCATAACATATCAATATGTTTAATTTAAAATGGATTTTAACTTGGTTCGTAGCAATAGTCAGTGGAATTATGTTATGTTTGCCATATATTCTTAGTTTATTCGGTCTTTCAAGTATTGGACCAATCGCAGGTGGATTATTTTCATCATTTCAAGGTGCCGGAATAGTTTCAGGGAGCATAATGGCCACCACCCAGTCGTTTGCAATGAGTGGGTGGGTAATAGCAATACAAATATATACGTTTACTTTTTGGGTTATAATTTCAATCCTCACATTTTTAAAACATAGAATGATTCGTGTATAAATTTATAAGATTAAAAATAATTATCCATCTCTCCTATTTGTATACCCATATCTAAATATTTTTTTATATTTGAAGGATGTAATGCAACCTCCATTAATTCCCATTTATAAATAGAACATCTTTCTTCTAATGCATTATAGTCTAGTTCAAATATGGATGGATTTACAGACAAATATGCCCATTCTATTTTATCCAAATTCTGTTCTAACAAATGAATCGCGTTCGGATTTCCTGACAACCAATCCCATTTAATCTTTTCGAAATTTTGTTCCAATAAATGAATTGCATTTGGATTTCCTGACAACATACACCAATTAATTTTACTTGGATTTTGTTCTAATAAATAGATTGCATTGGGATTTCTTGACAGCATATACCAACTAATTTTACTTGGATTTTGTTCCAATAAATGGATTGCATTGGGATTTCCCGACAACACAACCCAGTTAATTTTACTTGGATTTTGTTCCAATAAATGAATAGCGCTCGGATTTCTTGACAGCATATACCAATTAATCTCTTCGGGATTTTGTTCCAACAAAGAAATTGCATTTGGATTTGCCGACAATATATACCAATCAATTTTATCAATATTTTTTTCCAATAAATAAATAGCGCTTGGATTTGCTGACAACTCAAACCAATCAATTTTATCCAAGTTCTTTTCCAACAAATGGATTGCATTCGGATTTTTTGATAATAAATTAAAATTATTCCTTTCTGGGTTTTTCTCCAACAAATTTATTGCATTTGGATTTCTCGAAATCAAACCCCAATCAATTTTATCAATTTTTACAAAATCTTTTAATTTAAACATTCTCAATAATTATTTAACCAATAAAAAATAATATTAGTTCAATTCATTTTATTGGTTAAATATAATTATCCAAATCTTCGATTGAGATTCCCATATCCAAATATCTTTCAATTCTTGAAGGTTTTAATGCTTGTATTATTAATTCCTCTTTGTAAACAGAACATCTTTTTTTCAATGCATTATAATCCAATTCAAATATGGATGGATTTCCTGACAACCACTCCCAGTCAACCTTATCCAAGTTTTGTTCCAATAAAGGAATTGCATTTGGATTTTCAGATAATACACTCCAATCAATTTTATCCAGATTTTTTCCCAATAAAGAGATTGCATTAGGATTTTTTGATAACCATTCCCAATGAATCTTATCCAGATTTTTTTCCAATAAATGAATTGCATTAGGATTTGTTGACAACCAATTCCATCTGATTTTATCAGGATGTTTTTCCAACAAAGGAATTGCATTCGGATTTGCTGAAAGCCAACTCCAATCAACCTTATCCAGATTTTTTTCCAACAAAGGGATTGCATTTATATTTGTTGAAAGCCAGCTCCATTGAATTTTATCAGGATATTTTTCCAACAAAGGAATTGCATTCGGATTTGTTGACAATATATACCAATTAAGTTTATCTATATTTTTTTCCAATAAATGAATTGCATTGGAATTTTTTGATGATATATTCCAATAAACCTTATCCAGATTTTTTTCCAATAAATGAATTGCATTTGGATTATTTGATAATCGTATCCAATCAACATTATCCAGATTTTCAGACAACAGATGAATTACATTTGGATTTTCAGACAACAAATTCCAATTAATTTTATCCAGATTTTTTTCCAATAAATGATACGCATTCGGATTTTGAGACAACCAATGCCAATTAATTTTATCAGGATTTTGTTCTAACAAAGAAATTGCATTTGGATTTATTGACAATTGTCCCCAATCAAGTTTATCAACCCTTACAAAATCTTTTAATTTAAACATTTTCAATGATTATAATGTTAATATTATAGTAATCTTAATACATTTCATTTTATTAGTTAAATGTAATTATCAATTTGTACAAATTTCTTAGTTTGTACATTTTTTAATAAGAGTATTACTACGAACAGATGTTTTTTGATTCATCGTTTATGTATAGGTTATTTGAAATTAAAATACAAATAATCTTATGAAGTGTAAAAATAATTAAATATCAATAATATATACATATGTCAAATAATAGTGATATTCTTCGGAAATATTTTAATCCTCAATATTTTATTGTCAATGAACCGAGTCCTGGATATATTATCGTCTCACCTGTAGGGCGAGAATATATTTATTGTTTAGAACTAAAAATTAAAGGAAATACAATCAAGGTGGATTATATAAGTAAGTGTAGTGATAGAATAACCGGTACACAAATATTAAATATCATCAATAAATTTGTTAATGAAGCTGGTATATCAGTTGTTAATTTGCAAGATAAGAGTGACTTACCTGGAATATGTTATAATTATAATATACCTTTGTATATACTATATATTTTATCAACTGGTAAATCTTGGTATAACTCACACGGTTATATATCTAGCACATATACAGATGAAGTTAAACATAATAGTCGATTTTTAGATATACCAATGATTGAATTTATAAAATTATGTAATTCGAATTTGCCTCGGAGAATGTATACAGGTCCGTTGAGTGACGAAGAACTTGATGAAAAAATAGAGGAATTTTATTATGTTATGAACAATAGTGGTTATTATAAAGATGATAGGAATAAATCGAGAACAAGATTAAGTCCGTCAATGACAGTTCAAGAAACGTTTAGGAGACTTAAACGATATTTGTTGAAAAATTCACCCCAAGTAACAACCGGAGAAAATGAATTTTGTTCAGTGTTAAAATGGTTGATGGAAATGATACATATTTCAGGTGTTATAAAATATAATTATAGATTAACTTGGACTGTATCTAGAGCATATAGTGGAAGAATACCTAGTCGTAGATTTGTTTCAAGTAAACGCAAAAGTACAACCGATCTTTTACCACGCAAAAGTACAACCGATCTTTTACCACGAAAAAGGACTTCGACTCTTAAACGTCGTACATATTAATTGTTTCACCTTTTGTTAGGATTTTAAATAGTGTAATTATTGTATGATAATTTTAAAAGAATGGTTATGAAAATAGAAAATCTGTAATTAATTTATTTTAAAATATATAAATCGTTCATTTCATCCAATGAATTATTATACAAACAATTACATTTTTCTAAAATGGGTGAAAAACTATCTGTAAATGATGATATATATAAATATCCGTCTTCACCGATTTCTTCATATATACATAACCTATATTCATCATCAATAATTGTAACACAAAATCTACCATTATAGTTTGATCTAATCTGTATCTTTATTTTATTACCCATTTCCCAAGAAATACATTCTTTTAATTTTTCCACCCATAAACAATTATACACCTTTTTTTCATACGGATTGCGTTCTGCAATCATCAAATCATTAATACATTTGTTTGTATGATTCCAAAATATATGTAAAGTTTTGTGTTCTTTATCGTAATCATAATCAACATAGTCATAAAGATTGTAAATATTAATAACCGATATATTTGTCATCATTAATAATGATATAGTGGTTTTATTTCTTAGATACATAAAACATTATTTTAAACCCTTAACGATATATTTTGAAGAGTAACTACAAAGTAAAAAATAATGAAAATACAAAATCAAATACATACATATTAATCACTTAAATATGTATGTACGAGTTTCCTCATCTAATAAATCATTATATAGACAATTACACCGTTTGAAAGTTTCTTCTTCAGTGTTTATTTTCATCATTAAATAACCATTTTCGTCGATTTTTAAATACCGATAATTATAACTTTCAGGATAATTAATAAGATACAGCGTCATTTTTCCAATATCTACACCCGAATATAAACATATTGCAAATGTTTTACCCTTTTCCCATTGTAATAAATTTTTCATTTCTTCTACCCACATCGAATTACTATAAAAATCCTTTGATAATAAGTATAAATTCTCCTTTCTCATTAATTTATTTAATTTATTATTTGTTGTGTCCCAATTTATTATAATTGTATTTATTTTTGGTTTTAATGTATAACTAATATATTGATGCAGATTATATTCATCAATCTCTTCCATTTTGTTTATTTGATATTGTAATTCAAAATAATATCAAATCATTTTAAATTCTCCTTTTAAAAGATGAGGAGAATACAATTCTTATAAATACGATAATAAACGATAAAATCGTACACAAAATTACATATCTCGCAATACTTACTAGTATTAATAAAACTATAATCTGAACGCTGTTTAATTGTTGTTCCATATTGATTGTTTTTTTTTTTTGATTAATATTATGAAATAGATGATTAATCAAATCATTTTTTAATAATTCATTGATAAATATTAGAACATCTAAGAAAAAAGATGTTTATGAATGAATTTTATTTTAAAATATATTATTCAATTAATGAATCATTATATACACAATTACATCGAGAATACTCTGTCACATTATTAATATCAGTATAAATAGTATATAATGCAGTAATTAAATATCCATTCTTGTCGATTTTTTCATAAATAAAACAGCTTTCAACCGGTAATTGGTTGATTATAACTTTAAAACTGCCAACATCATACATTCCGATACGAATGTTTATCTGGGTTCCAACCACCCAATTTGTGAGTCTTTTTAGTTCATTTACCCAACCACACGAATAATACATTGATTCATTCCAAAATGAATGCGGCTGTCTTTCAATTAGCATTAAAGAATTTATATCTGGATTTGTATGGTCCCAATTTATTTTTAAAGTATTATTTTCAAATTCGTATCTAACATAATCATAAAGATTGTATACATTAACTTCACTCATCTCGATAATTTGTTATTATAACATTGAAATACTATCAATTCATTTTTTTAAAAAATGAATTGATAGTACACGTAATATAGAATGTAAAAATTACGTTATGTCATCTACGTCAATAACTGTGCATAATCTTAATGAATATCTCGAATATGAAATAATATATGAGAGTCAACGGGTGATTATCAGTTGGGATATAAACAATGATGATATTGGTTCTTTAATGAGTGATGAAAATTCGTTATTATATAATAATAATGATAAATATAAAAATTTAATGTGGGTTGATGAAATAAAAAAAGCGGTAAATTGGGAGGAGGGAAAAAGAATTATTATATCTATTATTAAATATAAATCAGCGATGATTATTTATACACCTAAATTGACTCTAATGCAAGTTTCATATTTAGTAATTGATGAAGATGGATATTTATTATTGAAAAAATCCGATAATTCACGTGTTCAAATTTTTGAACGTTGTAATGGTCTCTACAATGATTTACTCGATATAACTAATTCTCATATTTTAAAATAGACATAATTAATTATTGTAAAATTGTATTATAAATAGATATTATACATAATATATACATATATATGAGTTTGGTAGATATTGTTGATAATTCAAGGACTGATAAAAATACAGCACATACATATTTACCCCTTTATCAAGAATTGTTGATAAGTAAAAAAGAGAGTGCAACTAATGTATTAGAAATAGGTATATATTGGGGTGGAAGTATAAAATTATGGAGTGATTTTTTTACAAACGCTACTGTTTATGGATTGGATATTATGGATTTTCGTAATGTATGGAATGGAGTCAAAAACAATGAAAGGATTGTATTACATACATCGATAGATGCATACGATGAAACAATTTTTAAAACTAATTTTTTAGATAAAAATATAAAATGCGACTTTATGTTAGACGATGGACCACATACTTTATCAAGTATGATACAATTTATAAAATTATATTCACAAATAATGACTGATGACGGTATATTAATAATCGAGGATGTTCAATCAATTGACTGGATTGATACACTTAAAGATGCAGTTCCTGAACATTTGAAAGAATATATCAATGTATATGATTTAAGAAAAAACAGGGGTCAATATGATGATATTGTTTTTACAATAGACAAAACCAGACCTGTCAACCCATAACAATATAAATGATATAGTTTAGAGTGTTGGTATTATTTACAAAACTATCTAAGAAAATAATGGAATATATATAATAATTGTTAATGGATATGGAAATTGATATATCCAATGTATACGATTACGTATCATATTACTATGATGACGAACAAGAGGTGTTATGTGTTTTTTGGGATTTCAATAATAAAAAACTCGATAGTTTTATGTTTGAAGAAACTACTTGCTTTAATTATTCTCATAATATTGAGAAGAAATTTAGTTGTTTATGGGTAGATGAATTAAAAAAACGTATTAATTATAATATTGGGGATAAAATACCATTTTATGTTATATCAAATCCTGGAAGTTTCTTTGTTTTTATTAAAAATAATATAGATACGACGTTTATTTTCGAAGAAATTGGGGAAGATGGGTATTTATATGTCTCTCCATATGGAGATATAGTATATCCATCATTATACAAGTGTAATTGTTTGTATAATGATTCATTAGATGATGAATCTCATTATATATTAAAATAGTTGATTTCAATCAATAAAAAAATATCATATTAACTGAAAAACTTTAATTATTATTTAAGATTCATTAAATAATAATTTCTTTCAATTATTTCCTTGAATGTCAATAATTTTATTCTACAAGCATATTCATTATCAGTTTGTAAACTTAATGGTTTTAGACATTCAGATATTTTATTTTTAAAATCTGAATCATATCGTGTATTTGCATCTGGAAACCACCAGTTTTTACCAGTATCCCATACAATATGAATATTCTCCATTTCTTCATTGTAATAATATATACATAATTTCATTGGTATTTTTTTACTCGTTTTAATAAAATTTTTAAATTGGAGATTAATAATTTCTTCTAATATTAACCCCATTGTATACTCGTTACAATCTATAAATTTTTGAATAATAACATCGTGTTCTTTTTTTATAATTTCAATTTCATCCCTTATTTTTTTATATTATTGTCTTTAATAATATCCTCTTTTCGTTTTTCACTATTACAAACTAATGCAAATGGTTCTGGATGTAATACGGTTGTATAGTGCATATACATAGCACTTATGTATTGTGATGAAAAACCGCAAATACAATTATTAAATTTTGAATTCATTATCAACTTCCATAAATTTGTTTTTATAAAAACAAAATCATTTTATTTATTTATGAAGGTAATTATCATTATAATATTAATAATAATATATAGTTCGTAATAATACAATGGAAAGGGATTCTGGAAATATTATGAAAGTTTCTACATCATTTAGAATGCCAACAATGGTAAGTTTTAGACCAGATAGTAAAAGTATGAAAGTTGGTAATTTGAAAACAGATCCTTGTTCACTTTTAACCACTTTTATTGGTATAATGAATAATATCGAAAGTCGAATTAACGGTGATGCAGTGTTCATAGATAATGGTAAATTGAAACATAAAAAAATATCATCATCATCCGATAATCTTGAAAAGGTTATAATATCCCGTTTAAAATTAATCCATGATGCATTTAAATCGTCAGATTTGGATAAAGATGAGGTATATAAGGATCTCAGTACTTCTATTGACATTTTTATTGAAAATGTTTTGGATGCTCGTGCGAAAACGGAATTAAACGATTTTATTGAAACAATTGAAGTGTCAGAAATGACTAATGAATGGAGTCAAAAAATTACACAAGAAATAAGAAAATTTACAGGAAAAATACATACATCTACATTGTCAATTGTCGATAATATAAATACTTTGATAGAAGAAGATAAAAGTAATGATGAATCATTAAGTGATGAATTTATTGAAAAAATTGTAGATGAAATTGAACATTTAAATGATATAATATTTTTAGGACTAAAAAAGATAGAGGTAAAAATTGTAGATTATTACAAGAGTACAGGAGTTGAGTGTGATATATTAAAATCAGGGGCTAAACGGAGCTTTAGTAGTTTTTTAAATATTAGAGGTAAATCAAGAGGGGATAAATCAACCACGAAAGAAAGAGGGTTATTGGGTGGTAGAACCAAAAAATCGAGGCGTACGCGTAAAATTAAACGTTCAAAGAAATCAAAACGTTCGGGTAAGTCTAAACGTGCAAAAAAATAAATTATTAATATTGTTTATTTTTGTTTTCACACTTTTAGTAACAAATTTATATAATAAATTCTGGGTGAAAATTATTCACCAATAAATAACGAATTATACCATACAAACATATATCTAATATTATATTCGTGATTATATCATCATAGCCAACTAATGATGATATAATCAAAATACATATTATACTTACAAGTAGTATATATAATTTACATAAGTTTTTCGAAATTATCATATATTGTTCATCACAATCCATTTCATCATACTCATCATTGTAATTATCATTACCATTTTCGTTTATCATATTCCAATGTTGTGATTCAAAAACATTGAAATTGGAATATGATATAATTTCAATATGCATATGATTATTACTTTGATTAACTCCTCGACACATCGTATGTATTATTACTTATAATAATACAATCATCAGATAATTCATTTTTATTTATAAAAACATATTATATACATAATGCCAAAATCACGAAGAAAATATACACATACACGAAAAAATAAACCATCTTCTTTTCAAAAAGAAATTACTGTAACATTTTTAGAATTGTTAATGATGATTAAATTATTCCATTGGAAAACGACAAGTTATTCAACTCATAAAGCAACAGACGAATTGTATTCAAAATTAAATGAACATATTGATTCATTTATCGAAATATTATTAGGTAAGACAGAGGTGCGTACGAATTTACTAAATGTACATAAAATAACATTGATAGATTTGTCAAATAAAGAACAATTAAAGAAAAAAATAGAGGGTTACAAGGATTATATGGTGAAATTATCGTCCAATATATTTATTCGTTCTCTACCAAATACAGATTTATTGAATATTAGAGACGAAATATTAGGAGATTTAAACCAGTTTTTGTATTTACTTACCCTCAATTAATTCTTTATTAAGTTCTATGACATCGCGATTATATAGACAATCAATGCGTTCAAGATCCCCGTGATATGAATTAGTATCATCATACTTTCTTAATAATAAGAAACCATCTTCATCAATTTCTTCATATGCATATACACCATTTGTAGTATATTTAAATTTAACACAAAACATCCCGGTGTAAAAATAATATACACGTAGATACAGTCTATTACCTATTACCCAACCAGATACTTTTTTTATTTCATTTACCCAATAATGGTTACACAAATTACCCTCATCGCGTGTTAAAGATTCATTATTCATTATTTTATTTACAATTTTATTATTAGAATCCCATATTATACATAACATTTGTTTTTTTTCATTATATTCAAAAGATACATAATTGTAAACATTATGTATAGTAATTTCCTCGTTGTCCATTGTATATTTTATTATTAGTTGTATTAATAAATAATGTATCATTTTATTTATTAATAGATAGAAGAATGCAGTATACAATAAAAATGAATGAATAATTATTATATGTAATTATTATATAATACTATACGATGAGTGAAAAGAAAGTAAGTAAATTTACTATTACAGATATACCCAAGGGTCTACAAAGAACCAACGAAATAAACTTTTTTGAAAATTCCAAGATAGGATTTCCAAAAAAGGTCAATAGCAGATTTACTATTACAGATATACCCAAGGGTCTACAAAGAACCAACGAAATAAACTTTTTTGAAAATTCTAAAAAAAGTTTTCCAAGAAAGGCCAATAGTAGATTTACTATTACAGATATACCCAAGGGTCTATCGAGATCTGATGAAATGCTGTTTTACGAAAATTATAAAAAAGGGATTCGACAATCAGCACCAGAATTAGCTACATCTACACCACGAGGCAGAACGGTTACTCCCAAAAAACGTTCATCCAGTTCGCGTAGCAGATCATCCGGTTCTAGAAAACGTTCATCTGGAACACGTAGCAGATCATCCAGTTCTAGAAAGAAGTGAATAAAAAACATATAAAACACAAATAACCAAGTAAATTATTTAGGGTTATATTAGGTTTTCGTATATACAAACCTAATATAATGTATCATCCAATACCCAAAATACAAAACACAATCTATGTTCTTTATCATCAATATACAAATTCCAATAATTATTCTTTTTGTGTTTGGAGTAAATCTCCACACTATATGGTTTTTTTTTCAATGCAGCATTAACTACATTGATTATGCGTTTTTTATATGACGAAGATGATGATACGGATGATATTTTACCAGTTACTACGTCTGGATGTTGAATAAAATGTAATAATTTCTCATAATCTGGTCCCAATTCAGAAACTAGTGAGACGATTAACTCTAATCTTTTCTTAGTTGACAATGAACGTTTCATATCAAATATGGGATGTTGTGGGTCTATATTTTCAATAATTACAGGAACGCGCATATTGGTTGTATCCTTTACTGGTTTGGGTTGTTTTTGTTTTCGATTATTATCAATGATAGATTCCGACATATATTCAATATATTCATCACGTGAAGCATTTGTTGTTTCACTTGACCTGGCAAGTGATGCCATTCCAAAAGCACATTGTTCCATATTTATGATAATTTCTTTTATTAAAGATGGGCAATAAACTTTTGTCTTTTTATAGGTTGGCCAATTTAACATTCTTCCGTTTAATCTACCAGCCAACTGATACATATCACAATTGGTTAAACCCAATTGACAAAGAATTGAGTGTGTAAACGAACCAATTGTTTTATTTACCAATGTTTGACCCATAGATATACATAAGAATCCAGTATAAACAATAGTTCTATCCAAGAGCCCTTCTATCGTTAATATTCTTGACAACGTCTCACTTAGTTCTTCCCCATTAATTGACATTATATCAATTGTTCTTAGATTATTTGTCAATTCAGTTGGATAAAATGAAATTGTTTTTTCATTCCCGTTTATAACAATAACCACTACATTTTTATCTCTACCAAGAATGCGTTGTCTGACTGCATTATGTGTAGACATCCCGATGTGTGCTGGAATGAATACCCGATTCCCCTTATCTAAGATTGAAGAATCCTCTAATAAACAATGTTCAAGAAATCCTACTACTTGTTCGGTCTGACTTCCTATATCCATCATTGCAGGTGGTATATAATATTCGTCAAAATGTTCATCTAAACATATATACTCTAAATCTCTAAAACCTACATAATTTTCAGTATTATAATCATCTAAATGGTAGATATTCAATCTATCCCATCGCCCCTCTTCACTTGTCCAAATATTCAATGGTGTTGCAGTGATTCCCAGAATTTCTTTCACTATGGGAAGGTCGTGAATATACTCGATACTTTTGCGGAGTTTTTCAGATGTAATATAATAATGTAGTTCATCGTAGTAGACAAATATTCGTTTAATAATAGATGTACGAGATTGGGATAATTGGGTGTTTAATGTTTCTATAAATAACGTACCATCATTTATTCTTTTTTTGTTTGTACACATAACAACGACTCTTATTTTTTTGTCCTTATTTAAAATGCGAATAGTTTCTGCTATTGTCCTTACGTGTTTGTATTCTCCTTTATATTTTGAAGAAAGTACACAAACAGAGCCTGGTCCGTATTTATCCTCTATGCTCTTAACCCTGGTCGAAAATTGTACGTTATTCAAAATCGTATTCATAGTAAATATTATATGAAGACTGCGTCCATTTGCAGTTATATCACCATTAAAAAGTGTGCTACTTATCGCAGAATCTTCCTCAATATGTTTTTCTATTTGTTTTACGGTCAAATATGTTTTACCAAATTGACAACTCACCACAAGTAGTGAGAATTTCATCATTTTCACTGTATGATGAAATAATTCAATTCCTTTTTCAATTAGAGAGCTCATTTTCACTTTTCACTTTTCACTTTTCGTTCTTCGATTTTATCGCTTTTGAAAACCACCAAATATTATAAATGATAATATATTGTATTTGTGATCACTTTTTTATTTTCACCATATAAAAATAAAAAACATAATTTATTTGTTACTTAGGGTCTAAAAATTATTAAACGGGTGATGGTTTATTTGTATTTACATCTTGGCGTAAATCCAGAGGTAAATACAAATTTATTAATTCGTCATTATTTACAACATATACACTTGCGTATTCGGTCATTATGTCATAGGGGTCATATGATCTTATATATACTTGTTCAGTTAATGGTTCAGAATTTTCAGTTTCTGTATAATAATCGTGTACTGCTTTCATACATTTGCTAAATAAAGTAATATCACCTTCGAAAAAATCTTCTGGAGTATAGACTTCATTTATACAAAAATAATTTTCACCATCTTCACTTGGTTCTGGTAAAGTGAATAAAAACTCATCATACCACCATTTTTTAAATTGGTGGATATTTTCAAAAGGGCCTATAGTATATTCTTCCCATTTTTTATAATTAATCGCAATAAATCCATCAATCTTTTCATTAAGTTTTTCCATCTCAAATACAATTTTATGTTACTGTCATAATTAGATTATGAATTCATTTTATTTTATTAATTTAAGTGTTTTATATCATTTATTTTAAATATTCAAATGGTGTAAAAATAAATTATGATAATTATCAAATATAATTATGATTTGTCGTATCATAACATATTCGTTATGTTTTATAGGAACGGTGTTTTCGTTATTACCTCAAGAACCCAATTTATGTATAAATTGTAAATTTTTTATGAAACCTGCATTCAGTGATTTAGAAATGGATTATGGGAGATGTAAAAAGTTTCGTATAACGAAACAAACTAACAAACCTTTAACTGAAAAGGATTTTGTATTTTGTTCTACTGCAAGAATGTTTAAGGAAATGTGTGGGAGAGATGGAAAATTATTTGTGAAGAAATTGGTTAAAAAATAGATGTCCAATTAAAAATGAAACACCAATATTAGTTTATTTTATTAATATATTATAAAGTAATATTGATGTTAAAAAGAAAGCTTGGTCAAACGGAGATTGAAAAATTTAATGTAACGGATACATACTGTTCAGATATAAATGCGAAACCCGATATATATCGTGCAAAGAATGAATTCAATACTTTGTTTAGTACTAGAGTACGCGGAATGTCATATTCTTTATTGAAAAATATTGAAGTTAATCGAGGTGATACTATACATTCGGGTGTAGCACCACGAGTTGCAATTATTAGTGTTTCTAGAAAGTTAGATGAAATAATTAATAATTCTGAAACTAATATTACATTGACTACACAAGAGGCTTGTGTATTACAACTGGCTTTAAAATTACGATTAAATGAAGAGTTGTTAGATTCTTCTACAGAATCATCTGAAGTAATAAACACAGATAATACTACAGTTGTCGATTTGACGAGTCAACAGCAAGAAACGGTAGTTGCAGATTATAATCCTATACAATTTACTATATCAAATGATGAAATTACTATACGTGTACCAACTAGTAATGGTGAAATAGTAACATTACCAGAAATTGCACAAACTACTTTGGCAAATTTGTTAAATTTGGATTTGGTTGATCGTAGTGTGAAGGAAAATCCTAACGAAGAATTTCTTCGTGAATTAGAAAATTTATATTTTGATATACTGAAAACTATACGTGAATATATTACTAGTATACGTACAAATCTCGGTAGAAATGATATTTTACTGTCTTCTACCGTCGTATTTGCTTATCATATGTTTAGACATATTGTCAAATATCTATGGTTGATGAACAATCGATATAATATAGTTGGATGTGCATTAACATTATCTTTTAGAATACTCAATCTTATATTATCTTGGATTGGATATATTTTTGTTATATTGCTTAATAATCCTTGGGGTGTTATGTTTTTGTTTTTATCATATTTATATTTCGCGTGGACTTGTCCTGGTTGCAATGCCTTTATAATGAAATGTTTATGGATATTAAATAGAGTTCCAAATGAAGGTCCTGGTCCAATTTTCACAGAAATTTTAATACCTGTATCGCAAGAATTGTATCAACAAATTATAAATTTTCTGGCAGGACAAGCAATTATTACAATAAATGCTATAGCAGCACCATTTATGGCTATGTATGTATCCGTGAATCAAAATATTAGAAATGTAACAGAAATTCTGTCAGACGTTGTAGAAACTGCATCTGAAAATGTTGGACACGTATCACAATCTATATCTGAAAATGTTGGCCACGTATCACAATCTATATCTGAAAATGTTGGACACGTAACACAAACTATAAATGAAATTACTGAACCATTGCAAAATTCTATGTTCGTATCTATGTTTGTTGTTCAAGACAATTTACAGTTAATGGTAGATCCTGAATATAAAATGAGACGTGTCGTTTTATTACAATTATTATTAGCAATGAGAGGTGAATTTAATATAATAGACACGATACGTCTACCTGACACACCTAACGTATTGTCATTACCATATTCATCAAACAGTACTGCAAATAGTACCGCATTAGTTGTTAGTAATAGACCTGTTGTTATACCCCAAGCAACACCTAGACAACAATTAAATCAATATATATTTAATTTAACTCACGATCTCCCAGTTGGAAACTTGACCGACATAATCACACAACTTGAAGGCGATCCTACATATACAGGTGTTGATATTAGTTTTGAAGCAGTTGCAAATTCATTATATCAGTCAAACTATATATCCATTTCACGAACATTTGATATTGAAGCCAGAGGATATATAAGTTCACCAATAACACAACATTCAAATTTACCAATTCAATTGAGTGAAATGTTTTCGATTAATACGACTCAAGTTACAGAATATATTCTTAGTTATATCACACCTACCCTTATAGGTCTTTCTCAAAATATACCATTATTAACAACAACAATAGAAGGCAATGAAATTGAAAATATTGGTATAGCAGAACAATCATCAACAGCTATGACACCAGCTCGAAACACTATATCAAATGCATTTACTAGTTTTAAACAAACATTTAAGGAACTTATAATTCCATCGAATTTGTTTAGAGGTCGTACAATAATGGAACGTATTGGAATTTTTACAGATTTATTAGTAGGGGATACAAGATCTTATTTTACATTATTTGATGAAAAGGTTGCAGATTTTAGTACTTTAAATTTTCAAAATATAACAGAATGTCCATCTCGAACGTTTGAAGAAATAGATGGTGGTTCACGAAAAAGATTTACCAAAAAGAGGTCGAAGAAGAATCGCTCTAACAAAAAAAGTAAAAAGAGTAGTGGTAAAAAACATATTGTGAGCAAATCACATAAAAATAAAAAAAGTAAAAAACGAAGTATGCGTAGAAGGTAAAAAAATGAATATAAATAATACACTTATTTCTATATAAAAAATTATGAAAATTTTATATAGAATTTCAGAAGGAGGAAATACTAAACTAAAACCGGATTACGTATATGATAAACAAAGGATGTTTTTACATTTTATAAAAACATTTGCCAAACACGATATTTATGTATTTGCAGATAATGTAGGTACTAATTTATACCTTTTTTTACTTGAAAATTATGACACGGAAAAGATATTTCGAACGAGTCACGGAAACTCTAATTCATTCTTTTGTGTTTTAGATTTTGCTATTAAAAACTTCAATGATGATGATATATTATATTTTGCAGAAGATGATTATATTTATAAACCTAATGCACCTGAAATTATAGAAGAAGGACTTAGAATATCTGATTATTCGTCAGGATATGACCACCCTGATAAATATGTCAATTATTCTGAAGGCGGTGATAATCCATTTATTGAAAATGGTGGGGAATTAACTCGTGTAGTTACAACCCAATCAACTCACTGGAAATATACAAATAGTTTTTGTATGACATTTGCTTCAACAGTTCAAACAATGAAAGAAGATTACCACGTATTTAAATCACATAATGCTCACGACTTTCCGATTTTTCGAGAATTAATAGAAAGTAAAAATCGAAAATTAGCATCGTGTATCCCATCTGTCTCTACACACGGAGAAACTCATTATATGGCTAAATTTGTTGATTGGGAAAAATTAGTAGATTAATTAAATAATATTATAATTAACTTTATAACTATATAAATAAACTACAACAATAAGTATTGTCCCTCAGTGGAGGAACGCGATTATAATATTCATTTTAATCGCCAAATTGTTTTGTTAAAAACTGTATGAATGCATTGCGACACATTTATTATTTGGTTACATAAAGTATACTCTTATAGCTCAGTGGTTAGAGCGTTGGTCTTATGAGCCAAATGTCGTGGGTTCGACCCCCACTTAGAGTAAAAATAAAATGATTTGTATTATTTGTGTTTCATTTTCGTAATTTATTATTTTACGAAAATGGATACTAGTTTCAATTGCGACAATTACGAATTATGTGAGACACAAATTTCACATAATTCATTTTTATGTAAAAATTGTAGTAAATGGGGTAAACTACAATTTATAAAATCCAGAGGATTACAAGAAAGATGTATGTTATGTAAAGTAAAATCATCTAAGATGATTCAGTTTCCATCGACAAATTGTCATCATATATTCTGTGTTGATTGTATGCGATATTTATTATTTTGTGATGAAATATCAGTATTTAATGTTTCACCTGTTCCATATGGTTGTCCACCTTGTCCCAATAATTGTAATAACCCTGAAAAAGGTGAACAGTGTCATTGTATAATTTACAATGACATCATTGAAAATTGGTTCAATGAAAATATTGAACAAAGTGAAAAATTCACATTTGAATGTTATTTGGACAGTAAAACGAGAAATCGGCAAAGCATAAATTGTCCTTTATGCAGTGACAATGAGTTGTCGTTTCACGAAGAAACAAATATCTTTATGGATATGTTAAATAACATATTTATTATTTATCCTCAATATTTATCACATTATTTTATCGAATCGTAAAATAAAATGATCGTATTATCCTATTTTATTTTATTGTAATAAATAGAACCCATAAAGCAATGGAATTGTTATTAGACGACTACGATTATTCCATACGATTTTCATTAATTCCATATTCTATAAATGAATCAAAAACAAAGTGGAAGGAATTAAAAAATAAATGTGAAAATGGAAATAATGAATCAATTGCAAATGAATGGGTTTCGTTATGTAATTCAGAATTAAAAGATTCATTCACATTTATTAATTCTCTTGAGGGTGGTATACGTCATAATACAAATAAAACTTGCCATTTCCGTTATTCATTTTCAGATGAATATGATGACAATTATATTGTTATGCGATATTTTAACAACTCTGAATCTGGGAAATGGAAATATGAAGAATTGGATAATTTGATAAACGCATTTGAAAAAATGGCAAATGGTGTTGTCGGCGGGGTCTATGTGTCAGGTTCGATTGTGATGTCTAAAAAAGAAAATTATGATTATGATACAGAATCAGACAATGATTATTAAATTAATTATATTTATACTTTCTAGTTCTTTTTTTTAATTTTCGTTGTGTTTTTTTTATTTTTCTGTGTGATTTTTTTAATTTTCGTTGTGTTTTCTTAGATTTTGTTTTTCTTCGTGACATCTTACCACCCCCTAATTCTGATGTTGACGGCCCTCCTGTTTTTAATCTTTTGGAACGGTGTGAGTCACCAGAATCTTCATCAACGTCTTCAGAATCGCCTGATATTTCCTCTGGTAAGTCTGTAGATAATTCAAAATCTGATAAATCGTCTTCAGATGAGTAACTTGCATCACCAATCATTGAAGGTTCAGGTCTTATATAATTTTTAAATTTATATATAACACGTGGCATATTTTGAATCATACGATTAACGTATTCATTTAATGCAATATCTGCATCACGTTCCTCCTCTCTTAGAGGGGGAGACAATATTATATCTTTTGTTAAACTGAAACGTGACTTATCATACTCATTAAAATTAAATCTGGGATTTCTCCATATCATTGCTCTATTCCCAATATCAGATTCACCCTCTCCAAACTCACCACTATCTGTTAGATATTTACCATTCCTTTCTGCATAAAAAAAACCCTTATGTTTATAAAAATCCTCTGCAGTTTTTAACGCATATAATGTAATGTATGGAATATTACCTTGTATACAAAATTCTTGTAATATATCTATCAATACACCACCGCCTCTAAATGACGGATCTGATTTATTTGTACAAATCGCGATAATATGTACATTACTTCCAACAAAAGACCACGCCAACATAGTTATAGGAACATTACTAATACCATCTTTAGTTGTAATATAAATTTTATAGTTATATGGATCTTGCAATTTATTTGCCAAATATCTCACACTTAAACGACCACAAATTCCACTATGTTCAGGTTTGTATAAATAATCAACAACTTGTGATGGAGTCGTTTTTGTTAGTGGGTTTTTATGACTTACGATATTATATGGTGGCGATGATATAATACGTTCATAAATATCAATTTTGGGTTTATATAATTTTGGAGCATTTTCTAAATCTAAATTATATTTTACAACATCGTATAATCCTGGAAATTCGTCGGGCATTTCCGGATAAACTACACCCGATTCAGAGACTGCAATTTTATCCGAATAATATGATTTACTCATAAATATTGTTAAGTATATATATATTTGTTAATATTTTAAAAAATAAAATGATATACATTATTTACATTATTGGTGTATATCATTAATACAATAATATAAATGAGTGCATCAAACGTAATTAATCTCGATGGTGAAGATTTATTTTATACCAGTCGTATGTGGTATGGAAAACGATATATTATTTCTTATATTACAAACTATCCGGAAAATATACAGAATTATTTAAACCAGATTATTAAATTTATAATTGACAAACGGGAATTTGGGTCTATACATTCTAATTCAATGACTCGTTGTAATGATAATGCAAAAATTATACTTGGTGGATTAAGGTTTAATTATGAAGGGAATGTTATTCCAAGAAGATGTTTTTCAAAAGAAAAAATTATATTATATGGGTCAGACATTATATATACAGATAAAGATGCGATTGAGGAAGTTTATGGAAATCAACTCGCAATAATAGGTTTGTCATTTCATGCTTTATCTTATATAAGTTTTGATATATGGGGTGGGGATAGTATACATATTGCAATCGATACAACTACAACATCGCGCGTTGATAGATATATTGCTGAATTATATATTGGAAATTCAAAAGAAGAATTAGAACAAATAATTAGAATGAGATATAAGTATAAACATTATAATGTATGTGGTATTTACGATCAACCAAGACATATCATTGGTGACGGTATTTAATGTAAATATATTATATGTTCAAACTACACGTATTGTATGAAGCTATTGTAGTTGGTATATACCTTGATATATTGTTTCGAATCGTAAATATTATTTTTACAAAAACTTCTATATTTTCATTATTTTTTACTGGATTCCTAAAACACTTTTTGGGATATTATTTATATTTACATACGCTATTTTGTAATTTTCGAGGAAAAAATACTGCAATTAGAACAAAACGTTTTTTATTGGATTGTGTTATAGAAGGATGTATATTTACAATTTTTTATTATCAAATAAAAAATGCATTCATTACAGGGTTTTTAATGCATATATTAAGTGAATATATCGGATTACATAAATTATTTATAAAACACAGTTGTCAGTATTAAAATTTCATATGATTCATAGATAGAAACTTATAATTCCAATTATAATTATTTTGTTTCACAAAATCCCAAGTTATATTGGGATTTAGCGAAATATTCTTTTCATTCCATTCGTAGTCGGGATTATCTTGAATAATATCCATTGTGATATTAGGATTGAAAGATACTCTCGAAAAATTCCACGGCAAATCTTCATTTTCTATAATGTCTTTCCAACTAACACTTGGATTTGAAGATAAATTATCAATACAGTTTTCCAATATATAAAAGTTGTTGTTACATACACTATAACTTAATTCCGGGTCTGTAAGAAGTTCCATTATATTTTTTAAAGTAATATTTGGATTTAACGATAAAGAAATCACATCATTATAGTCCAAATCAAATTTATGAGTTTTTACATATTCCCACGTAATATTTGGATTTAATAAAGGTTCGATTTGGTTATTATTTCCTTCGGATATGTGAGTATCTGGTAATTTCAGACTTTGTTTTATAACATCTAAATTGATATTTGGATTTTTCGATAATCTAAAATAATCCCACGGTTCCGATGGATTAGCAAGAACAATATCTGTTGTAATACAAGGATTTTCAGATAAGCGGTGCCAACACCACTCTTGACTTTTATGTTTCATTACATATTCCCAAGTAAGATTTGGATTACTTGATAATGCAGTATAAAATTTAAGGCGCAATTCGTCTATATTCTCCATTTTTACCTGAGGATTTAAACACAATTCATAATAATCCCAATTTTTATATTTATTGTCTCTGTAGTATTCGATAAATGAAGTCATATTATAATTTATAATAATAAACTATATTGAAATATTATTTCATTTTATTTTATAATGGATATGAAATTATGGACCGATGAAGAGGATAAACAATTATTGGAAGAATTATTATCAAACAAAAGTATCGATGAAATAGCCGAAATTCATGGTCGTATTGAATTCAGTATAAGATTACGAATACATTTAATAATACATAGATTACACGTATCAGGATTAACTGTAAATGAAATAAGAAAAAAAACCAATATGTCAATAAGTGACATATTGGGAGTTATTAACCCAGTAAAACCTGTAATTAGAGATAAAAATAAGAATTGGTTACAATATAGTTTATGGTAAAATCAAGTGTATATAAAAGGATTATTATGTATTTATATAATGGAAATTATAAATAATTGTTCATATTTTTTACGTTTTCGTGTAAATAAAAAAATACTATCCGCTTATCAAAAGCGGTGGGATAAACTAAAAAATATTTGCGAAATTGGTTCAAACAAACGCGATGTGTGTTGTAAAAATTGCGGTCATATTCAACAAGAGTATTTGGGAATGGATGAAACTACCGAAGATATTGCAAATTTATGGAAATCGCAATTTGAAATGGAATCAAATAAATCACTTATTTATATAGATATTCCAGAAGGGGGTATGTATAATCCCTACAAACGCACACATCAGTTATTTTTCAGAAATAAAAACGTTCGAGAACAAATTATTGATAATGATATAGTCATTGAAATCATAAATATAGACCAAGACTGTGAGAAATGGACATATCAAGAATTAGACGATTTAAGAAATGGATTTGTTAAATTAATTATTATAAAAGTAGGAATCGAAGTAGATAGTTGTATAGAAATGAAATTCACAAATACAAATAACGATATTGAAAGTGAAATATCCGAGTACGAATTTGAATATAACGGTGTTTTATAACAAAATGGTTTTTATTCTTAGATGTATTTAATCCAAAGATTATTATGGTTTATCCACATAATTTCGTTTTTTAATTATTTAAGAAAATTATATGTTATTAACAATCCACGAATAACCTTAAGAATTCCCAAGTTGAATTAAGGTTTGTGAAAAAATTGTTATTAATATTATTATTTTTTTCATAAAATTTACCTTCTTTTCCACACAAACGATCATATTTTCTTGCTATTGAACAGTATTGATAATCAATATCATCATCTCTTTTAATCCCATCAATCAAAAAATAATCGTCTGTGTATGTTTCTGGAATTGAAAATAATTTACATTTACCAAATTTATTCATATTCAATAAATTTTTTTTGAAATGAACACAATTAATGCATAATATTGGTGTATTTGGTGTATTTGGTGTATTTGATATTTTTATTGCGGATATAATATTTGATAGGATTGATTGTACAACAATATAATATCGGAATATATTGGGAATTTTCATTATGATTAAGTCATCAATAC